>ERZ1026888.261-NODE-261-length-32162-cov-25.076307_pt1 | contig 32162 bp, 20 predicted proteins | sample MGYA00380174_ERZ1026888 | MGnify/ENA primary metagenome ERZ1026888 (study PRJEB33269, sample SAMEA4719810) | human gut metagenome | biome: human-associated habitat; feature: organic feature; material: feces | place: Cameroon | collected 2013-10 ...
ACGAGAGCCTTACCAGCCTCGTTGTTTGTGTACTTAGCGAAGTTCTTGATGAAGCGAGCAGCGAGGTCCTTAGCCTTCTCCTCCCACTGAGCAGCCTCAGCGTAAGTGTCGCGCGGATCAAGAATCTCAGTAGCTACACCAGGAAGCTCTGTCGGAACCTTGAAGTCGAACATCGGGATCTGCTTTGTAGGAGCCTTGTCGATGTCGCCGTTGAGGATAGCGTCGATGATACCACGTGTGTCGCGGATAGAGATACGCTTGCCTGTGCCGTTCCAGCCAGTGTTTACGAGGTAAGCCTTAGCGTTGTTCTTATTCATCTTCTTAACGAGCTCCTGAGCGTACTTTGTCGGGTGCAACTCGAGGAATGCCTGACCGAAGCAAGCTGAGAATGTCGGAGTCGGCTCTGTGATGCCACGCTCTGTACCTGCCAACTTAGCTGTGAAGCCTGAGAGGAAGTAGTACTGAGTCTGCTCCGGAGTAAGGATAGAAACAGGAGGCAGTACGCCGAATGCGTCAGCTGAGAGGAAGATAACCTGCTTAGCAGCTGGTGCAGAAGAACCCGGCTGGATGTTGTTGATGTGGAAGATCGGGTAAGAAACACGTGTGTTCTCTGTAACGCTCTTGTCAGCGAAGTCGATCTTGCCGTCAGCAGCAACAGTTACGTTCTCGAGGAGAGCGTTGCGGCGGATAGCGTTGTAGATGTCCGGCTCTGACTCCTTGTCGAGGTTGATAACCTTAGCGTAGCAGCCACCCTCGAAGTTGAAGATACCGTTGTCGTCCCATCCGTGCTCGTCGTCACCGATGAGCAGACGCTTCGGGTCTGTAGACAGAGTAGTCTTACCTGTACCAGAGAGGCCGAAGAAGATAGCTGTGTTCTGACCGTTCTTGTCGCAGTTAGCTGAGCAGTGCATAGAAGCGATGCCCTTCAACGGGAGGTAGTAGTTCATCATAGAGAACATACCCTTCTTCATCTCACCGCCGTACCATGTGTTGATGATAACCTGCTCGCGGCTTGTTGTGTTGAATGCTACACAAGTCTCAGAGTGGAGGCCGAGCTCCTTGTAGTCAGCAACCTTTGCCTTAGAAGCGTTGTATACAACAAAGTCAGGCTCGAACTGCTCGAGCTCCTCTGCTGTCGGACGGATGAACATGTTTGTTACGAAGTGAGCCTGCCAAGCAACCTCAACGATGAAACGAACAGCCATACGTGTATCCTTGTTAGCACCGCAGAAACCGTCTACTACATAGAGGTTCTTGTTGCAGAGCTCTTCCTTAGCGATAGCCTTAACCTTGTGCCAAACTTCCTCAGACATCGGGTGGTTATCGTTCTTGTACTCCTCTGTTGTCCACCATACAGTGTCCTTAGAGTTCTCGTCCATCACGATGTACTTGTCCTTAGGAGAACGACCGGTGTAGATACCTGTCTTAACGTTAACTGCACCAAGCTCTGTCTGCTGACCTACTTCGAAGCCCTCGAGACCTGCCTTTGTCTCCTCTTCGAACAACTGCTCGTAAGAAGGATTGTGAGCGATTACTGTAGAACCAGTAATGCCGTACTGTGTCAAATCTAACTTTGCCATTTTTAAAAAATAATTATTTATTAGATGTGAATTGAATTATCCTTTAAATTCCACCGCAAAGGTATTAAAAATCTTCTATAAACCCACGTTTCATACGTACAAAATTTGCATCGCATTATCTTATTTTTGTTAAATAATCAGAAATTGCGGCGTACGCATGGCGTATTGCAATACGTAGTTTGCAAATTGTAGTCAAATGATGTTTAGCCTATATATTCTCTATTCTATAGGCAATCACGTTTCTTCGCATTTCGGTTTCTAACATAGCTCTACACCCTCCCTTTCCACATTCTCATAGAACGGGCTTCCTTTGCGCATAGCCCACTCTTTCATTGAGTAGATTATTGGATGAATCATCTGATTGATTCTCCAACCCAATTCCCATAGAGGATATGAGTATTCGTCGTGGTCGCCCTCCTCCACTCTATCCTTATTCAGAAGTACAAGAATGTCCCAATCCGAATCTGCCTTAGCTTCGTTTCTGGCTCTCGAGCCGAAAAGTATAACTCTGGCATCTTTCGGAATAATGGAGGTTATCGCCTGTTTGATAGAGCGAATCACAGCATCGTCCGTATGTTCCAATGGGAGTTTATTCATAACTTTGTGTTTATATCCATTGGCAAATATCGTATTAATAATCGAGAAATCAAAATAAAACGGATAGATATTTTCAAGTTCGGCGTAAAATCGTTAAAACATAGCTGATTCTATGAGATAATATTCGTAACTTTGCACTGACTTCCCACATTATATATATTTAATACGCTACAGGTTGTATGCGATGTGGGCTGACAGTTTAAAAAAGGACATATCAACAGCAAATAAAAATACAATATAACAATGACAATAGAACAGCAGATTATCAACGCTGCCCTGGCGGCAGTGAAAGAGCTTTACGGTCAGGAAGTGCCCGAAAAGATGGTGCAGCTTCAGAAGACCAAGAAGGAGTTTGAGGGCAACCTCACGCTCGTAGTGTTCCCGTTCCTTAAGATTTCGCGCAAGAAGCCCGACGAGACGGCGCGCGAGATCGGCGAGTACATCAAGCAGAACTGCGAGGCTATCGCCGACTTCAATGCTGTGGGCGGCTTCCTCAACCTCGTCATCGACAAGAAGGCGTGGCTCGGACTGCTCAACGAGATGAACCAGAACGAGAAGTTCGGCGAGAAGCCCGTCACCGAGGCTTCGCCGCTCGTGATGATAGAGTATTCATCGCCTAACACCAACAAGCCGCTCCACCTCGGACACGTGCGCAACAACCTGCTCGGATGGTCGCTGGCGCAGATCATGGAGGCCAACGGCAACCGCGTGGTGAAGACCAACATCGTGAACGACCGCGGTATTCATATCTGCAAGTCGATGCTGGCTTGGCTGAAGTTCGGCAACGGCGAGACGCCGGAGACTTCGGGCAAGAAGGGCGACCACCTCATCGGCGACTACTACGTGGCGTTCGACAAGCACTACCGCGCTGAGGTGGCTGAGCTGAAGGCTAAATACGTGGCTGAGGGCATGGACGAGGAGCAGGCTGAGAAGAAGGCGAAGGAAGAGTCGCCGCTCATCAAGGAGGCTCACGAGATGCTCGTGAAGTGGGAGCAGAACGACCCTGAGGTGCGTGCGCTCTGGAAGAAGATGAACGACTGGGTATACGCCGGATTCGACGAGACATACAAGGCGCTCGGCGTGGGCTTCGACAAAATATACTACGAGTCGAACACCTACCTCGTGGGCAAGAAGAAGGTGGAAGAGGGACTGGCTAAAGGCCTGTTCTTCCGCAAGGACGACAACTCGGTATGGGCTGACCTCACCGACGAGGGTCTCGACCAGAAGCTGCTGCTGCGCAGCGACGGCACCAGCGTGTACATGACTCAGGACATCGGCACAGCCGAGATGCGCTTCAACGACTTCCCCATCGACAAGATGATATACGTCGTGGGCAACGAGCAGAACTACCACTTCCAGGTGCTTTCTATCCTGCTCGACCGCCTCGGCTTCAAGTGGGGCAAGGAGCTCGTACACTTCTCTTACGGTATGGTGGAGCTGCCTAACGGCAAGATGAAGAGCCGCGAGGGTACTGTCGTAGACGCCGACGACTTGATTGCAGCAATGGTGGCTGACGCCAAGCAGACAAGCGAGGAGCTGGGCAAGTTCAAGGACATGAGCGAGGAGGAACGCAACGAGATTGCACGCATCGTGGGTCTCGGCGCACTGAAGTACTTCATCCTTAAGGTTGATGCTCGCAAGAACATGCTCTTCAACCCAGAGGAGTCTATCGACTTCAACGGCAACACCGGTCCGTTCATCCAGTACACATACGCTCGTATCCGCTCTATCCTGCGCAAGGCTCAGGCTGAGGGCATCAGCATCCCGACTACTCTCGAGGGCACAATGCCGCTCAACGAGAAGGAGATTGAGCTTATACAGAAGCTCAACGAGTTCGGTGCGGCTGTAGAGCAGGCTGGCAAAGACTACTCGCCGAGCGGCATCGCCAACTACTGCTATGAGCTGACAAAGGCGTTCAACCAGTTCTACCACGACTACTCTATCCTCGGTGCCGACACCGAAGAGGAGAAGGTGGTGCGCCTCGTGCTCGCTCAGAACGTAGGCAAGACGCTGAAGAACGGCATGGCGCTGCTCGGCATCGAGGTTCCGGAGCGCATGTAATCGGGGCGTTTAATAATAAGAAATGTGACGGGCGGCGTACGCCGCACACCGCATAAATCAAAACAAAGCCACGCTTTCCATCGGGAAGCGTGGCTTTTTCGTAGGAGGATGTAGCACAAAAATCCGTTGTTAAACATCCCAAGCAGAATTACCGCATAGAGAAAATGCCATTACCACATATATGTAACATCGTTACACCATAGATGTAATGCCGTTACCTGTTCGTGGTAACAACCATTTCTTAGGCATCAACCTAATTCGAGGTAAGAAAACATTCGTTAAGTTAACAACGGATTAAGCGGATCTGCACAGATGTTAGTGTGCTTTCCAGGGGGTGCACTTGTCTCAAGTGCACCAACCGAGCAAAATCGATATTCTCCCACAGATTTCAGATCTGCACGGATGTTAGTGTGCGCAGAGTTTAATCCGTTGTTAATATTACGCAGCCAACGAATCCGTTTAATCCGATAAATCCGTTGTTAATTTAATACAGCAGACATCCATCTAATCCGTTCTCTTGCTCGGTTGGTGCACTTGAGACAAGTGCACCCCCTAAAAAAAATCCGTTTAATCCGATAAACCCGTTGTTAAATATCTCAAGCAGCAGGAATCTGTTTCTTGCTCGGTTGGTGCACTTGAGACAAGTGCACCCCCTAAAAAATCCGTTTAATCCGTTCAATCCGTTGTAAAAATAAAACACAGACAAGTGTGTAGAATTACAACGGATTAAGCGGATTAAACGGATCTCTGAATTATCGTAAAATCTGATTAAACGGATTAAACGGATTCCTGTATTATCGTAAAATCGGATTAAACGGATTTCTGCTTGATACGAAAACTATCGTAAAGCTGATAGTCGCTATATATTACTTCACGACAACCTTGCGTGTTGTGCCGTCAGACATGCGAACGATGTTCACACCCTTCTGCGGAGCTGCAAGCTGAGTGCCGTCTACTGCGTAGCGAGCCACCTCTACGGCAGCAGCGTCGGCTGTGGCGTCGTTGATGGCTGTGGATGTAGCCTCGTGGATGAGCTGCAACTCAGACGGACCGCTGTACCAGTTGTACTCGAGGTTGAGGAAGAGCGACTTGTGGTTGTTCACTGCCACTACACGCTGATAGATGTTCTTCTTAGCATAGTCGGCTGGCAATGTGACACTTGCCTTAGCATCCACCAAACCTGGCTGACACTCGATGCAAGTAGCGAAGGCATCACCCTTCTTCAGCTGCTGTGTCACCTTGAGGTTGTCGATGTAAAGCACGCTCGGTCCGTCGGTTGCGTAGATAACAATCTTCGCGTCCTCGTAACCCTTGCTGAACTCGCACTCTACGTTCTTCCAAGTCTTCTTGTCGAGGTCGAAATGCTTACGCTCCACCTCCTCGTACAGACCCGTTTCGGGGTTGAACGCAACGATGGCAGCGATGGCGTTCACCTGATACTCCGGATAGTTGTGCTCCTTGTCGAGGTCGTCAGATGCGTAGTCGCCCCAGAGCGAGACATTCAGCTTCACGCTGCTGTCGGCAGAGATGTTGAGTACGGGAGTCTCAAACTTTGCGTAGCGTTTCAGGTTCTCACCAGTCTCAGCATCCTGAACATTTTTTACAACGTCATAGAAATAGTTCCATCCGTCGACCATTACATATCCTCCTGTGAGCGGTGCCCAATAGGTAGCAAAGCAGCCATTCATGTTTGTACCCTTAGGATAGCCCTTAGCTTGAGACAGAAGATCCTTAGGTTCGTTGCCCGGAGTCCAGTCCATCTTTGAGCCGTTGGCGTCGGTTACGCTGTTGAAGTCCTCGTCGAGGAGTGTGAACTCGCCGTCGTTCTCAGCGATGCGGTCCTCGTATACATAATAATTATAGAAGAGTGCGTTTGGAATCTCTTCCCATGTAGCGGTGTAGTTGCCGTTGGCGTCAATCTCCACGTCGTTCGGCGTAGGCGACTGCAGCTCGTTGAGCACCACGTAGCGCGAGGGCTGCGACTTGCTTGTGCCGTAAGAAGCCGTCACGTTGTAGCGGTAGATAACGCCCGGCACGATGCCGCGCACGGTGCAGATGGTGTCGGTGGTCTCGAGGTCGGTAACAACCTGCTCACCAATATTACCCTCTTCGTCCGATTTATACACATTGACATAATACTTTGTTGCGCCTTCCACCTTGTTCCAGCGTGGGCGGAAACTTGTACCAGTGTAGAAGAGGTGGCGCAGCACGTTAGGCGAGCCAACGGCTGTCTTCTCGTAGTAGACCTTGAAGTCGTCCATGAGCACCTTCACGCCGTTCTCCTCGCGGAAGATGACGCGTGTGGCAGCCTTACCCTTCTCAAAGCGCAGCGTGAACTCCTTCCACTCGCTCGTCATGCCCTTCACGTTGCCATACTCCGTATAGACAGGGGTCTTCGGGTCGGTAACGTCCTGTGTGGTGTAGCCCAAGCCTACATAGTCGGGTGTGTTGTTGGCGAGACGTGCGCGGAACGACACGAAGTAGATGCCGTTGTCGGCAGATGCGTCGAACACCGGAGTGTTGAAGTGCGCAGCATAGTAGTCGTCAGCGCGTGTGTTGTTGAAGAAGATCATACCACCGGCTGGGTATACCTGATACGATCCCCATCCTGGTGTATGCGTATAGTCGGGATTCACGCACGAGTAGAAGATGTCGTTAGACGGCATGCCCGTGCATGTGTTGATGTTGAAAGAGAGGTCGGGGTTGTTCTCCGAACCCGAAGTCATCTTCGAGAAGTCCTCGTTGAGGATGATAACCTGTTCGGCGTTCGCCTTTGCCGCAGGCTGCACAGTCTGTGCGCTGGCGGTTTGCGTTGCTACTGCCGTCGGAGCGGCGAGCAGGACAGCAAGAGCTGCTGTCAAGCAATGTTTCTTGTTCATTGTTTTCTTTAGATTTGTTTATATTGTTGTTGCTTTTCTGCCCATTATCTGACGGCGCAGGCGGCGCGCCGGAATCCACGACGCCGCCCATCCTATCAGTATGACGGTGATGAACACTACGAGCACATCCACGTAGTGAACGCTCACGGGGTAGGCGTTGACGATGAACGTGCCCGAGCTGTCGCCCATCTTCACGAAGCCGAACGCCTGCTGCAGTCCGCAGAGCGCCAGTCCGAGACCGATGCCTATCAGCGCGCCCACAGCCGATATGATGCGACCCTCGTAGAGGAAGATGCTCACTATCTGGCGGTCGCTGGCTCCGAGGTTGTGCAGCGTGTTGATGTCGTCCTTCTTGTCGATGATGAGCATCGAGAGCGAGGAGATGATGTTGAAGCACGCCACGATGAGTATGAACGTGAGGAACACGTACGCCAGCACCTTTTCTATCTGCATGATGCGGAACGTGTCTTCCTGCTGCTCGAAGCGGTCGAGCACGCGGAACTTCTCGCCTGCCGCTGCCTTTATCTCCTGCTTCGCCTCAGCGAGGTCGGTGCCCGGCTTCAGGCGCAGCTGCAGCGAGGAGAGCATTCCGTCCTGATCGAAGAGCTGTCGGGCGAAGTAGATGGACGTAATGATGCGGTCGCGGTCGTACTTGTTCTGGTTCACCGCGAACACAACGCCCGGCGAAAGCAGCGAGTCGACCACGAAGCCGTCTGTCGGCGTGTCGAGGTCGGTGAGCTGTCCCTGACGCACAGGTGCGTAAATCTTAAGATAGTCTGCCCAGCGAGCGCCAAGCCCCATGTCCTGCGCCAGACGTATGCCCGGCACGCCGAAGTAGAGGTTGGCAACGCGCAGCGTGAACTCGCCGTCGCCGTAGAGTATGTCGCCGATGCGCGTGAGCTGGTCGAAGTTCTCGTCGACGCCCATCACCGTCACCATGCGCTGACGGTCGCCGTAGACGGCAATCGCCTGGTCCTCCACCACGTCGGTAGCCACGTCTACGAAGTCAAGATGGCGTATCTTGTCGAGCTCCGGCGCGTCGGCGTTGACGGTCTTTCCCTTCGCCGGCACCACTTCTATCTGCGGGTCGAAGTTGGTGAAGAGCGACGCCACGAGGTCGTGGAATCCGTTGAACACGCTCAGCACTATCACCAGCGCCATCGTAGCCACCGCCACGCCCGTGACGGATATGAAACTGATGACGTTGATGGCGCCCACGCTCTTCTTCGAGAACATGTAGCGGCGTGCTACGTAGAATGAAAAGTTTCTCTTCATTATTATATGTGTTGTGATGGTGAGGTGTTGAGGGGTTGAGAATAGTGTTGTGATGTTGAGGGGTTGAGATGGTGATGTGATGAGGGGTTGAGATGGTGATGTGTTGAGATGTTGACATTAGTTTATAGCTAAATGACAAATCTCACCACATCACCACATCAACATCTCACCACCACATCATCTCACCACCTCAACATCTCACCACACCAACCTTATTTTTTCAACAGTTCATCAATACGTTCGATGTAGTCGAGCGAATCGTCAACGAAGAAACGCAGCTCGGGGATGATGCGCAGCTGGTTGCGCACGCGTGTGCCAAGCTCGTAGCGGATAGACTTCTCGTTGGCAGCCACGTTCTTCAGCAGCTCGTCCGACTTCTCCGACGGGAAGATGCTGAGATAGGCGGTGCAGATGCTGAGGTCGGGCGACACACGGCAGCGTGTAACGCTCACCATTACGCCGTGCATGGCGCGTGTCTGACTCTGGAAAATAAGGCTAAGCTCCTTCTGCAGGAGGCGTGCTATACGGTTTTGTCTTGTTTCTTGCATAGTTCTTTTTTTGTATGTATTACGTTGTTTTTATATGTATTACGTTAATTATCCTACTTGTTTTCCGTTATTTATCCAATTTATGCAAAGTTACGGTAAATATAATAATGTACAAAAGTTTTTTAGTTTTTTTGTGGATTATAGGATGTAAAGAAAAGAGCCAGAACTCGAACGAGTCCTGGCTCTTCTTATATGTATAAAGCGTGCTTAGAGCACAATCTTCTTCACGAATGTCTGCTTGCCCTTTGTCAGGCGCACGATGTACATGCCCGACTTGAGGTTGGTGTTCGCTACAGCCTTGCCATCGACGGTGTAGACGCTTATCTTGCCGTCGAAGTTCGGCGCGTCGATGTAGCCGTTGAGGAAGGTGATGGCTGGCATCTCCACGTTGTTGATGTCGCGGATGGCAGTCTCTGTGGGCTGCATCTCCTTGATAGGCACCTCAACCACGTTCTCAACGTACTTCGAGTTGCGGTCGATGACGAAGGCGATGAGCTTCAGGTTCTTGTAGTCCTGTATGTTTTTAGGCAGGTTCAGCTCCACGGTGTGGCTGAATGCGTCGCCGCTGTTTATCTGCTTCGGGAACACGTCGCTGATGCCCTCGTTCACCTCGTAGCCCAAGCGAGCCACGTGCTGAAGGTCAAGTTCTACCTCTTTCCCCTTTTTCTCCCAACCGTAGTACGACTTCACCGAACCGGCATAGGCGTTCCTCTGCTTGTAGCCCGTCACGTCGTTCTCTATCACGGCGAAAGCCAAGCCGTAGTTGGCGTTGGTCTGCTCGCGGTTGAACTTCATGACTGCCGTTGCTGTCACCTTCGAGTGGTTGTCGTCGGTGAAGTTGGCGATAGCGTCGATGCCGAGCACCGAGCCGCTGTTGATGAACGCCTTCACGTAGAGTTCGTTTTTATCGGTAATGTCAAGACTGTTTGTACGGCGACGGTCGTAAGTGCCTTTTGGGAAGCCTCCAGTTATACCGTATGTGTATGACGGACACTCCAACTCGGTAGGTGTGCCGCTGTAGCAATGCTTTGCAATAGCCACAAACTGTCCTGGGAACTTTGTGTGGTTCTGCGATATCTCCTCGATGCCGCGCACACACCACGGGCACTTGACGCCTGTGTACTCCTCCATATACACACGCTTTACGTCCTGCACGTTGGCTGTGACGATGGTCGAAGCGTATGTATTGTTGCCGTCATAAGCGTCCTCCTCGCCGTTCACAGCGACGAGGCGCACCTTCAGATTCTCGCAGCCCTTTGTGTCGGGAGCGTTGCAAGTGAAGGCGAACTCGTCCTCAGAGCGTGCGGTGATGGTCTGCTCTACGTCGGCGAACTGCTCTTCTGCGTTGCCGATGGTGTAGCCGAAGCGGAGCGATGTTATCTTTGCAGCGGCGAAGTTGAGCAGCTTGCCCCTAATCTGATAGGTATCGCCCACGGCTGTTATAACCTTCTTCACGCCGCAGATAGCCACGTCTACCGGTATCTCCGTGCCTTCAACGCGCATCTGCAGAGCGAGAGCTGGCGCATTGTCTGGAGTCTGCTTGGTGTTGTCTGTCCATCCGCTGCCGAAGTCGGTGAGGTTGCCGCCTTCGCAGTATTCGTCGGTCACACCTACGACGTTGATGTCGCTCGTAAACTCGTAGCCGATGTAGAACGGATCGCCGGTGATGGTATAGGCGTCGTCGAAGAGCACCGAGTTAAGTCCCTTGTTGCCCATATCCGCCATCTTCTCCGTAGCGTATGCGCCGTTGAGGTCTTCAGCCACGAACGCCTTCACGGTCTCAGCCTTGTCGGTGAGCGAGAAGCGCATGCCGGTCACCTTCAGACCCTTGTACATCTGCGCCACCTCTGCAGGTATGTATATGGCAGCCTTGCCCTGGCGTGTGCCGATGCTGCCGTACGGAAGGTCTACTGCCGCCTTTCCGGCGTAGCCCCAGTAGGTATATTTTGCGTTAGCCGCCGTCACAACGAGCAGCAGCATAAGCAGGAGTGAAGTTATCTTCTTCATTGGTTCTGTATTGTTTAAATTGATTGTATTCTCTTTAGAATGTAATCTTCTTCACGAAGCTCTGCTTGCCGTCGGTGCCACGCACGATGTACATGCCACGAGCGAGCGAAGCGTTCTTCACGAGCTGTCCGCCTACGGTGTACACCTGCAGATTGCCGTTGAAGCCGTCTGCCACGATGCTGCCGTTGCGCACGCTGAGGTCGGGCGCTGGTGTAGAGGTGATGTCGGCGATAGATGTCTCGCCAGCCTCAAGCACGGGCACCTCTACGGCATTCTCCACGTAGCCGTGGTCGCCACGGTTGATGAGGAAAGCTACAACCTTGATGTTGTCGCGGTTCTTCACGTTCGACGGAACGTTGAGCACGGTGTTGTGATTGTAGATAGTAGTGCTGTACACGTCGTTCACGGGGATGCTGTTCTCGATGCCGCCGTTGATGCCGAAGCCTGCACGAGCCACGTGGTTAAGCGTTACGGTAGCCATCGAAGGCTTGTTCTCCCATCCGTCGAGCTCGCCGTATTTGCCACCGGCGTAGCCGTTGTTCTGCTGATAGCCTGTCACGCCGTCCTCGATGATGGCGTATGCTATACCGAAACTGCAGTTGGTCATATCCTTCACGAACTGCACGTTGGTGTTCACATTGATGTGTGTGTAGTCGCCTGCCACGTAGTTGGCCTGGGTCTCGATGCCGGCGATGGCTGGGAAGTTGTTGAGCACACCCTCAACGTACAGGAATGTTGTAGAGACATCGGGGTCGAACTTAGCGCGACGGTCTACTGCTGCCTGCGGATATACGCCCCAGTCGGCATACTCGTACGACGGGCAGAGCAGTTCCTTTGGTGTGCCTGTGTAGCCGTGCTTAGCGATAGCGATGAAGTTATCGGGATACTTCTCCTTGCACTTCTCGATAGAGACGATGCCGCGCGGACAGTTGCCGCACATAATGCCAGTAGCCTCCTCCATGAGCACGCGCTTTGTGATAGCGACAGATGTCATCATCACGTTGCACTCCGTAGCGTCGTTGGCAGGGTTGACGTCTTCTTCAGCCACAACGCGCACCTTCAGTTTGTGCGTGCCCTTAGTCTTGATGCCGGGGTGAGTGAAGCTGAACACGTTCTCGCTGCGGTCGCCGAGTGTCTCGTCGAAGTCTACGAACTGCTCCTCGCCGCCGTCCACGCTGTAGCCGATGCGGTAGCTGTAGAGCTTCGTAGCCGAGAGGTTCACCACCTTAGCCGAGACGTTGAACGGCTCGTTCTCCTTTGTAGCGATGTCGCGCAAGCCCATCACGCTGAGGTCAACGGGCAGGTTGTCTGCCTCGATGCGTGCTGTGAGCGAGAGTGCGTTGGCTCCGTTTGCGGCGTTGTCCACCCATCCGTTGCCGAAGTCGGTATAGTTAGCGTATGCTGTCTTGTTGGCTACATAGCCGATGCATGCCTCCAGTCCGCTCACGTCGTAGCCGATGTAGAACGCCTCGCCGGTGATGGTGTATGGAGCGTCGAACTTCACGATGTTGTTGCCCTTGTTCGCCTTGTCGCTCACCTTAGTGGCGAACGGCGTAGCGTTGAGGTCGGTTGTGGCGAACACGCTCAGCTTGCTTGCCTGAGCAGCTAAGCCGACACGCACACCGGTGAGCTGACAGCCCTTGTACAGCTGCGCCACCTCAGCGGGGATATAGATGGCTGCCTTGCCGTATGCAGAGGAGCCGTAAGCGCCGACGATGTCCTTGTCGCAATAGCCCCAATAGGCGAACTTAGCGTTTGCTGCCGTCGCCATGAGCAACAGCATGAGCAGTAGTGTAGTGATTTTCTTCATATTATAGATGTTTATAGTTATTTCCTCAGGATGTATAATCTTTTCTATTATAGATGTTTAAAGCTCTTTCGAAGCGCAACAAAATTACTACTAATTTTAGAAAAAACGATGTTTTTTAGGCGTATTCTTTTGACATTTCGTAAAATTATCGTACTTTTGGAGGTACAGATGCAAATCTGAATAACTTGTACAACCTAAATTACTAAGATAATAGTTACTATGGAAAAGAAGATAACGCAAGAAAACTTTGAAGATACTTATGTTGACAGTATCGAGTTGGAGCGCATTGACAAGTTCGTGTGCGACGAGATGGCACGACAGATTCACCGCTACATAAAGGCGATGAAAGGCTCGAAGGCTATCATGCTCAAGTTTGAGGAGCAGCTGGCTACGCTCACCGTGCCCGAGAAGGAGAAGGCGATAGCACGCTACATCGACCTGAACCGCAAGGTGATTTCGGGTCTCGACTTCAAGGTAGTGCTCGCACGTGCCATGGCAAACTACTCTGACACGTTCGCCTACCTCGTTGAACTGGTGAACAACAAGCGCAAGATGGTGTTCTATCTGAACCGCATCCGCGAGAAGTATGAGCAGTATCATGAGGTGTACGAGGAGAACGGCAAGTTCGGCATCAAGGACCACCAGGGCAACATCCTCGTGCCGGCTCACTACGACTTCCTCCGCACGCCGTATGTGTATGTCGACGACTTGCGCTCGCTGCCTGTCATCGCGCAGCGCGACGGCAAGATGGGCCTCGTGATGCCCGACGGCAAGGAGACCGTTGTACTCGACTTCATCTACGACGACATCGAACTGCGCGACGAACCGCCATATTTCGAAGCGTACGCAGGAGAGGAAAAAACATTGTTTGACCTTTAATTAGTTGAGAGTTGAAAATTGAGAGTTGAGAGTTGGTTTAGTTGAGAGTTGAGAATTGAGAGTTGAGAGTTATGATTACCTTTAAAGCTTTAAGAGGACGCTTTATATAGTGCATGAACTATAATGCATATCATAACTCTCAATTCTCAACTCTCAACTAAACCAACTCTCAATTCTCAACTCTCAATTCTCAATTAAACCAACTCTCAGAATATTTATGGACCAACTTTACATGCGCCGCTGCCTCCAGCTCGCTGCCAACGGACGCCAGAACGCCAAGCCCAACCCAATGGTGGGCGCCGTGATTGTTGCAGCCGACGGACGCATCATCGGCGAGGGATACCATGTGCGCTGCGGCGAAGGACACGCTGAGGTGAACGCCTTTGCTTCGGTGCGACCCGAGGACGAAGCGCTGCTCGCCGGCGCCACTATATACGTCAGCCTGGAGCCATGCTCCCACTATGGCAAGACGCCGCCCTGCGCCGACCTTATTATAAAGAAAGGTGTGCGCCGCTGCGTCGTGGGCTGCGTCGACCCGTTCGCTGCCGTGCAAGGTCGCGGCATACAGAAGTTGCGCAACGCCGGCATAGAGGTGACGGTGGGTGTGCTCGAAGAGGAGTGTCGCGAGCTGAACCGCCGCTTCATCACGTTCAACGAGAAGCGACGCCCGTACATCATACTGAAGTGGGCGCAGACCGCCAACGCGTTCCTCGACGACAACGGCAAGACGTGTGCCATATCCACGCCGTTCACGAAGATGCTCGTTCACAAGCTGCGCGCCGAGAACGACGCCATTCTCGTGGGTCGCGTTACCGACGAGCGCGAACATCCGCAGCTCGACGTGCGCCACTGGGCGGGCAAGTCGCCGCGCCGCATCGTCATCGACCGCAACCGACCGGCGTTCGATGGCTTGGACTTCTCGAAACCTGTCATTCCGCAACTGCTCGAATGGCTGCATCAGGAGAAGTGCCAGTCGCTCATCGTGGAGGGCGGAGCATGCACGCTGCGCTCGTTCATCGAGGCTGACGCATGGGACGAGATACGCGTGGAGACGGCACCGTTCTGCGTGAGTGGCGGCACAGCGGCTCCCACTCTGCCTGACGACGTACGCCTTGTGCGCCACGAGGTGTACGACCATAACATTATTGCCACATATCACCGCCGATGAACAAAGAACTCCCTATAGTGTTGCACAACCTCGCCGTTGGCTATTCAAAAAAGGGGGTGCACTTGTCTCAAGTGCACCAACAAAGCAATAAAGCCAATCAGGGGGTGCACTTGTCTCAAGTGCACCAGCAAAGCAATGAAGCCAATCAGGGGGTGCACTTGTCTCAAGTGCACCAGCAAAGCAATAAAACCAATCAGGGGGTGCACTTGTCTCAAGTGCACCAACAAAGCAATAAAACCCAACGGTTGGTGCAGTTGAGACAACTGCACCCCCTGGATGTGCGCTGCGTAGCCTCCGACCTCAACGCCACGGCTCTGCCCGGCACGCTCACTTGCCTCATAGGCCACAACGGCACGGGCAAATCGACGCTGCTGCGCACCATTGCGCGCTTGCAGCCGGCGCTCGACGGCAGCGTGTTCATCGGTTCAGACGACATAACAATGCTTCGCCCGAGCCGCCTCTCACGCATGATTTCTATTGTGCTCACCTCGCGCCCCGACGCTCGCAACATGACTGTCGAGGAACTTGTTGCGCTCGGACGTGCGCCCTACACCGGTTTCTGGGGGCGCCTCTCCAGCGACGACCGCCTCATCGTGCGCCAATCAATAGAGAGCGTAGGCATTGCGCCGATGGCTGAGCGCCGCGTGTGCAGCCTCAGCGACGGCGAGATGCAGAAGGTGATGATAGCGAAGTCGCTCGCGCAGCAGACGCCGGTGATTCTGCTCGACGAGCCTACCGCCTTCCTCGACTTCCCTGGCAAGATCGACTTGATGTTGCTGTTGCAACGTCTTGCCCACGAGGAACGCAAAACGATTCTTCTTTCCACTCACGACCTTGAGACAGCCCTGCAGACTGCCGACCGTCTGTGGCTTCTCGCCGACGGCGCATTGCACGACGGCACGCCGCACGAACTCGCTGCTCAGGGCTTCATTGACAGTTATATCGGTCGGAAGAACGTGAAGTTCGACAGAGAAACGCTCAGCATACAAATCAATTAGGATGCATATTAAGGGGGTGCAGTTGTCTCAACTGCACCAACAAAGCAAAAATCTGCACCAACATAATAATAAATGCACCTTTGCTATGTTGGTGCACTTGAGACAAGTGCACCCCCTATTTTACCTTTTTACTTTTCTACGCCGTGTGCTGGCGTGTGCCCATACGAGCCTCAACCACATTCACCACATAGTCGCCGAGCTTCTCGCACTCCGACACGATATCCATGTACATTGTGCCGATAGCATAAGTGTACTTGTGGTCGTTGATGTCGTTGATGTTCTGCGAGCGCAGCTGGTTGCGGTAGTTGTTTATCTCGTTCTCCACGTTGAAAGAGCGGTTGATGTCGAGCGAGTCGCGGCGTCCGGTGAGCATCACGTTCATCTGCGTGAGTGCGTCGTCGGTGAGCTCCAGCATCTGGTGCAGGTGCTCGTACTGCTTCTCGGTGAAGTCTTCCTTGCCCTTGAGCTTGCGACTGAGCGTGCGTGCCACGTTGTAGCAAGAGTCGCCGATCGACTCAATCTCCGAGATTTCGCGGAGCATGGCGCGAATCTTCGCCTTGGTGTCGTCCGAAAGGTGAGCGTCGCTGACGTTGTTCAGGTAGTTGGCAATCTCAATCTCCATGTTGTCCGAGATGCACTCGTACTTCTCGATACGTGTATAGAGCTTGTTGAACTTCGCCTCATCCTTCACGCCGAGCAGCTCGCGTACCATGCCAAACATGCGCTGGATGCGCTCTGCGAACGACTGAATCTCCTTCTGTGCCTCAAGCACCGAGAGCTCCGGCGTCTTCATGATAGAAGTGCCACCGATGTAGCGCAGGCGGAAGTCGTCCTCGTCCTTGCGGTTAGACGGTTTGATGACGTAGCATACGAAGCGCTCCATCTGCGGGATGAACCAGATAAGCACGGCTGTGTTGCATACGTTGAACGTGGTGTGGAACGCTGCGAGCACTACCGAGAGGCGTGCTGCGTCGATATGGTCGGCATGCGGGTTGACGCCCACGAAGCCGCACACCATGTCGATGAACGGATAGAAACCGCAGAGCACCCATATCACACCGAACACGTTGAACGTGAGGTGGGCGAAGGCTGCACGGCGCGCCTGTGTGTTGGCGCCCATCGCTGCGATGTTAGAGGTGATGGTGGTGCCGATGTTCTCGCCCAATACCAGTGCGATACCCATGTAGATAGGCAGCACACCCGACGAGCAGAGCACCATGGTGATTGCCATGAGGGCTGCCGACGACTGCATGCAGAACGTCAGCACGGTGCCGATACCGAGGAACGAGAATATGGTGAGATAGCTATCCTTGTCGAAAGAAGCGAAGAAGTCGATGACAGTCTGGTTGTGACTGAGGTCCATCTCCTTACCCGTTGCGCCGAGCGTAGAGATAGCGAAGAACATGAAAGCCACGCCGAAGAGGAAATCGCCGATGTAGCGGTGGCGCTTGCTGTAGATGAGTAGCAGGGCGATGAAGAACGCGGGGAACACGAGGTTCGCCATGTTGAACGAGAAGCCGAGCGTCATAATCCACGCCGTAAACGTAGTGCCGATGTTGGCACCCATGATGACGGAGATGGCTTGAGCAAGGGTTAGCAGTCCGGCGTTGACAAACGAAACGGTCATCACCGTGGTAGCCGTAGACGACTGTACCGAGGCTGTTACAAACATACCGGTCAGCAGTCCGGTGAAGCGGTTGGTGGTCATTGCGCCGAGAATATGGCGGAGCTGTGAGCCTGCCATCTTCTGCAGAGCCTCGCTCATCACCTTCATACCGTAGATGAGGAGGGCCAATGAACCGATGATCTTAAAAATAATCCAAATCGACATATTTTTTTAATATAATTTATGTGGCGTTTATGCGCGTTGTGTCGAAAAAAGAAAGTACCTTTGTTATTGGCAAGTTACTTAGTAAGTAGTTGAAAGCCTCTTTGGATAGATTTCAGTATAAAACCTTTAAAGCTTTAGCCAAATGAAACAGTTGATACAAATCCGTTGCAAAAATAATAAAAAAACTTTAAAAGTGGAAACAGGGAGTACACTTTCTGATATTTTTTCTCAGCTTGATGTAAAGATGCCTTATCCGCCAGTGAGCGCCAAGGTGAATAACAAGGTTGAAGGACTCCACTACCGTGTCTACAATCCGAAGGATATTGAGTATCTTGACGTAACGTCGGCATCGGGATCGCGCGCTTATACTCGCACGCTTTTCTTCGTACTCTGCAAGGCTGTTCACAAACTGTTTCCCGAGAGCAACGTGGTCATCGACATACCGGTGAGCAACGGCTACTACTGCGACTTGCGTCTCGGACGCCCCGTGACGGAGGCTGACGCCGAACTGATTCGTGGCGAGATGCAGAGTCTTATAGACCGCCACCTGAGCATCCGACGCCACCAGGTGCCTACCGACGAGGCGATACGCATCTTCGAGAACCTCGGCTACAAGTCGAAGGCGATGCTGCTGCGCACTACCGGCAAGCTCTACACTACATATTATGATATAGAGGGCTTCGTCGACTACTTCTACGGCACGATGCTCGTCAACACGGCGCAGCTCACGCTCTTCGGACTCGAGAAGTACTACGACGGACTGCTGCTACGCATCCCGTCGCGCCAGGACCCGACGCAGCTCGGCGCACTGGTGCGTCAGGACAAGATGTTCGACATCTTCCAGGAGCACCACCGCTGGCAGAACCTGCTGGGCATGTCTACCGTCGGCACGTTCAACGAGGCGGTAAGCCAGGGCCACACTACCGATATTATTAATGTGTCGGAGGCGCTGCAGGAGAAGAAGATTGCGAAGATTGCGGAGGACATCGCTCGCGAGTCGCGTGTGAAGATGGTGCTCATAGCGGGTCCGTCGTCGTCGGGCAAGACCACTACGTGCAAGCGTCTCTCCATACAGCTGCTCTGCAACGGCATACGACCCGTGCCTATCTCGCTCGACGACTACTTCGTCGACCGCGAGAAGACGCCGCTCGACGCTCATGGCGACTACGACTACGAGTCGCTCTATGCGCTCAATCTCCAACTGTTCAACAAGCAGCTCTTGCAGCTCTTCGCCGGCGAGGAGGTGGAGCTGCCGCGCTACAACTTCCAGACTGGCCGCAGCGAGATGAGCGGCAAGCGTATGCGCATGGAGCCTAACGACGTGCTCGTGGTGGAGGGCATCCACGCGCTCAACCCCGAACTGACGGCGCAGGTAGACGAGCAACTGAAGTATCGTGTGTATGCCTCGGCGCTCACCACTATCCTCCTCGACGAGCACAACTACATCCCTACTACCGACAACCGACTGCTGCGCCGCATCGTGCGCGACTTCAAGTATCGTGGTTGCTCGGCTCGCGACACCATACGCCGCTGGCCCAGCGTGCGTGCCGGCGAGAACAAGTGGATATTCCCTTATCAGGAAAACGCCGACACTATGTTCAACACGGCGATGATCTACGAGCTGGCTGCCATAAAGACGCAGGCTGAGCCGCTGCTCGAGCAGGTGCCGGAGAACTGCGAAGAGTATGCCGAAGCGTATCGTCTGCGCAAGTTCCTCGGCTACTTCAACGCCATTGACCACACCGTCCTCCCCCCGACTTCGCTCCTGAGAGAGTTCCTCGGAGGCAGCTCGTTCACGTATTAAGCCCCTCCCCACCCTCCCCGTCGGGGAGGGAGCGCAGGCTTAGTTCCTCGGCTTAGAAAGGCTTAAAGAGGCTTTCTGGGAGAATTTACGTTGAGAATTGAAAATTGAGAGTTGAGAGTTATGATTACCTTGAGAGTTTCAAGAGAACACAAACTATAGTGCATATCATAACTCTCAATTCTCAACTCTCAATTCTCAACTGAACAAACTCTCAATTCTCAACTATACCCCTCGGCTTAGAAAGGCTTAAAGAGGCTTAGAAAGGCCTATCAACAAGCAAATAAACAAACAACAACAATAAAAAGCTAAAAAACAAAATGAAAAAAATCTTTTTATCTCTCCTTGTGTGCATCATGGCGCTCACTGCCTCTGCACAAGTGGCTCGTCCGAAACTCGTTGTCGGTCTTGTTATCGACCAGATGCGTTGGGACTACATGTATTATTACTACGACAAGTACGGCGAAGGCGGCATGAAGCGCCTCATGGCTGAAGGCTTCTCGTGCGACAACCAGATGCTCAACTACGTGCCTACTATCACCGGCGTAGGACACTCGTCCATCTACACCGGCGCCGTGCCTGCTGCCAACGGCATCCCTGGCAACGACTTCTATCTCGACGGCAAGCGTGTCTACTGCACCGACGACCCTGACGCAAAGGGCGTGGGCACCGACTCCAAGGCTGGCTGCATGTCGCCGAAGAACATGCTCGGCACTACCATCGGCGATATGCTGCGCTGCGCTACCGACTTCCGCTCTAAGGTTATCGGCATCGCTCTGAAGGACCGCGCTTCCATCCTTCCTGCCGGACACTCTGCTAACGCTGCCTACTGGTACGACAAGTCGGTGGCTGGCTTCATCACCAGTTCTTACTACATGGACGCTCTGCCCGACTGGGTGAAGAAGTTCAACCGCTCTTCTGGCATGAAGAAGGGCTACGACCCGAAGTCGGGCTCCGACGGCGTTACGCTCACGTTCAACATGGCGGAGGCTGCACTGAAGAACGAGCAGCTGGGCAAGGGCGAAACGCCCGACATGCTCTGCATCAGTATCTCGTCTACCGACGCCATAAGCCACAAGACGGGCACATGGTTCTCGCCGGGCAAGGAGAACGAGGAGGTGTTCCTCACGCTCGACCGCGATATGAAGAAGTTCTTTGAGGCACTCGACGCTCAGGTGGGCAAGGGCAACTATCTGCTGTTCCTCACTGCCGACCACGGCGGCAGCCACAACCCGAACACGCTGAAGGAGCACAAGCTGCCTGGTGGCGGTTGCGACATGGGCGCAAAGATGCGCGACCTCAACGAGAAACTGAAGGCTGAGTTCGGACTCGACATCAAGTACGCCAAGGATATCATCGGCGAGAGTCTCTACCTCGACCACGACCTGCTGGCTCAGAACAAGCTCTGCCTTGAGAAGGTGAAGGCGGCTGCTATCCGCATCCTGAAGGCTGACCCCGACCTGCAGTGGGTCATCGACTACGAGAAGGCGGCTTACGCTTCTGCTCCGCAGTGGGTTCGCGAGCGTGTTGTCAACGGTTACTATCGTGGTCGCTCTGGCGACATCATCCTCATGCCGCGCATCAACTACTTCGAGTGGCCCGTGGGCAAGGACTTCTACGGTTCGTCGCACGGCACATGGACTCCGGCTGACACTCACATTCCACTCGTCTTCATGGGCTGGAACATCAAGCCTGGTCACACCAACCGCCAGACTCACATGGACGACACAGCGCCTACTGTCTGCTCGCTGCTGCACATCCAGATGCCCGACGCTTGCACCGGCAACCCCATCGTAGAGGTTACTGACAAGTAAATAAGTACGCGAAAAAATCCTCCATATCTACCAGGATTGCTGTAACCGTCACGGTATGAGCACAAAAAGGGCTGGAAGATAGGTGTCGGAAGTGTAATATCTTCCAGCCTATCTTCCAGCCTTTTCTTTTATCCTCCCACAGATGTCACTGACGACACGGATTGTCAGACTGCGTATATTCTCCCACAGATTGCACAGAATTCACAAAACTTCTTGCTGAGAATATTCTCCCACAGATTTCACAGAACCCACAGAACTTCTTGCTGAGAATGTTCTCCCACAGATTTCACAGATTGACACAGAAGTTAGGCTGCCTTCAAGGGGGTGCACTTGTCTCAAGTGCACCAACCGAGTAAGAAGTGCACCAACCTAAAATTAGCAGCTTCTGTGTAGATCTGTGAAATCTGTGGGAGGACCACTGTTTGCTTGGTTGGTGCACTTGAGACAAGTGCACCCCCTGAAATTAGCAGATCTGTGAATTCTGTGAATTCTGTGGGAGGATCTACGCACCCTAACCATCTGTGCAGATCTGTGAAATCTGTGGGAGACCATCCCCAGCAGACGGTTCTGTGAATTCTGCGTATTCTGTGGGAGTCACTTTGCTGCGGCGGAGGCAAGGATACCTCCGCTACTATCTACACACCCTAACCATCTGTGTCGAGTGAAATCTGTGGGAGACCATCCCCAGCAGACGGTTCTGTGAATTCTGCGTATTCTGTGGGAGGCACTTTGCTGCGGCGGAGGCAAGGATACCTCCGCTACTATCTTCGCACCCTAACCATCTGTGTAAATCTGTGAAATCTGTGGGAGAACATCCCCAGCAGACGGTTCTGTGAATTCTGCGTATTCTGTGGGAGGCACTTTGCTGCGGCGGAGGCAAGGATACCTCCGCTACTATATTTCCAGGGAGTGCACAAAAAAGGGGTGCACTTTCGAGAAGTGCACCCCCTTAAAGACACCCACTTCTGAATTCTGTGGGAGAACTTATAGTTTGTGGCGGCGGCAAGATACCGCCGCTACTTGTGTATTTATCGCTTAGCGTATGCTTCCAAACCTGCGTTGAGGAAGTCCATGTACTCAGAGATGTTCTCGTCGTACGAGCGGCTGCCGGTGAGCGGCATGCCCTCGTTGTCTACGAGGATGTACATCGGCTGAGTGTTAGAACCGAACTTGTAGCGCTGCAGGTAGCTCCACTTGTCGCCCACGGTGCGCAGCGTGCGCTTCGTTCCGTCGGTGTCCGTCACCTCCATCTGCTCAGGCAGCGGAGTCTTGTCGTCCACGAAGAGCGAGATGAGCACATACTTCTGGTTGAGCAGGTCAGCCACCTTAGCGTCTGTCCATACAGCAGCCTCCATCTTGCGGCAGTTCACGCAGCCGAAACCGGTGAAGTCTACCATTACCGGCTTGCCCTCCAGACGTGCGGCAGCCATACCTGCCTCGTAGTCGGTGAAGCGCGGGTGCACCTCGTTCTTATAGAGGTTGAAGTCCTGTGTGTTCATTGGCGGTGCGAACGCAGAGACTGCCTTCAGCGGAGCGCCCCACAAGCCAGGAATCATATAGAATGCGAATGCGAGCGAAGCCAGTGCGAGGAAGAACTGCGGCACGTTTGTGCGGCGTCCCTCGTCGTCGTGCGGGAAGTTGAAGAGTCCGAGCAGGTAGAGACCGAGCAGTGAGAAGAGCGCTATCCAGAGAGCGAGGAATGTCTCGCGGTCGAGGATGTGCCAGCCGTATGCGAGGTCGGCTACAGAGAGGAACTTCAGTGCGAACGCCAGCTCCACGAAGCCGAGCGTCACCTTCAGCACGTTCATCCAGCCACCCGACTTAGGTGCCGACTTGAGCAGTGTGGGGAACATGGCGAACAGAGCGAACGGCACAGCCAGTGCGATGGCGAAGCCGAGCATACCGATTGTCGGAGCCACGATGCTGCCCTCTGAGGCTACTGCCACGAGCAGGAAGCCGATGATAGGACCGGTGCAAGAGAAGCTCACGAGCGAGAGTGTGAACGCCATGAGGAAGATGCTGAGCAGACCGCTTGTCTCCTCCGACTTCTGGTCCATCTTGTTGCTCCACGACGACGGCAGCGTAATCTCGAACGCTCCGAAGAACGAAGCGGCGAACACTACGAGCATCAGGCAGAACGCTATGTTGAAGATGGCGTTGGTAGAGAGCGCGTTGAGCGCACTCGCGCCGAAGAGCATCGACACTACGAGTCCGAGCGCCACGTAGATCACTACGATTGAGACGCCGTAGATGACAGCCTCGCGGATAGCCTTCTTGCGACTCTTGTTGCGCTTCAGGAAGAAGCTCACGGTCATCGGGATGATAGGCCATACGCACGGTGTGAAGAGCGCAACGAGTCCGCCCACGATACCTGCGAGGAATATGTAGAAGAGCGAGTTGCTCACCGGCTGGTCGTAGTCGTTGAGCTGGTCGATAACCGGTGTCCAGAGCTTCTTCACCTCTGCTTTGTCGAGTGCTGCGGGGGCTGCTGCGGCTGCGCTGTCTGTGGCTGCCACGGCTGCTGTGTCGGCGATAGCGGCTGCCTCTTCCGCTGCCTCCTCTTCCTTAGCTGCCTCGCCGTCTACGGCCGGCGACTTGCCCTGCTTGTGCAGCTCCACCTGTGTGGGCGGCATGCACATCTCTTCGTTGCACGCACCGAACTCGAGGTAGCACTTTATGGTGTAATTGGGCTTGGTGAACTTCACCTTCTGCACGAACTGTACAGAGTGCTCGAAGTAGCGCAGCTTCATGCCGAACATCGGGTCCATCTCCGATATCTCCCTGCCGCGCGGTGTGAGCTTGCCTACCAGCTCTACGCCGTCTTTCTTGTCTACATGGAACGACGCCTCGATGGGGCCGTCGCTGCCGAGATTGGTGGAATAGACATGCCATCCCTTCTGAATCTTTCCGCTGAAGACAATCTCGCCCTCTGCGGTGCTGCCCGTCTTGAGTTGCGCTGTGAACTTCACGGGGTCTTGCATCTGTGCGTTGCAGAACATTGCAACGAGCATCAGAAGCATCAGTGTCATCGCTTTCTTCATAAAATTAGTGATTCTGAATGTTGTTGAATTAGTTGTACTCCCACCGGGAATCGAACCCGGATCAAAGGTTTAGGAAACCTCCGTTCTATCCATTGAACTATAGGAGCAGCATGCGGGTTTCGCAGGAGGCTGTCCTGCGAAACTTTAACACCTTATAATATATTGCACAATATAGGCTCGCAAATTTATTGATTTTTTTTTAATATAAGAAATAAAACACCTTTCTTTTATGTTTTATTATTAGTTGCCCACTCGTACAGCTTCTTGTAGAACGGGTGAACGGTCATTGTGGCTGCCGAACCGAGTATGATGAGCTTCATTCTTGCGCGCGTCATGGCTACGTTCATGCGCCTGAGGTCGCGCAGGAAGCCTATCTCGCCGCCGTCGTTGTTGCGCACGAGCGAGATGATGATGATGTCGCGCTCCTGTCCCTGAAATCCGTCGACGGTGTTCACGCTGATGGCGCGGCGGTAGGGTCTGAAGAACTCGCTCTGGCGTATCATCTTGCCGAGCAGCTGCACCTGTGCGCGGTATGGCGATATGATGCCCACGTCGATGTGCTCGTCGAGGATGCGCTGCTTGCCTACCTTCTCGAAGTATTGCTGCAGGGTCTGCAGCGTCAGCTCTGCCTCTGCGCGGTTGATGCGTCCGAAGTTCTCGCCCACGAACTCCTCCTTGCCGTCTGCCTCCGACGTGTCTACCCACATCATCGGGCGGTCGTAGTCGAGTATGCTGCGGTGCTCTATGCCGGGCGCGGTCTGCACCTCGCCGCCGTAGAACCAGTCGCTCGAGAAGCGCATTATCTGCTCGTTCATGCGATACTGCACCTTCAGCAGCGTCACCACGTCGGGCTTCGCCTTCACGATGCGCTCCATGAGCGTGGTGCCGAGTCCGCCCTTCAGTGCCATGATGCTCTTCACGGTTGGGGGCAACTGGCAGTGGTCGCCGGCGAAGATGACGCGTCCGGCGCGGCGTATGGCTATCCAGCAGGCTGCTTCGAGCGCCTGTGCCGCCTCGTCGATGAAGAGCGTCGAGAACTTCTCGCCTTCGAGCACGCGGTTGGCGGCGCCGGTGAGGGTGCATGCCACGACGCGCGCTTCGCCGAACAGCGAGGCGCGTATGCGCAGCTCTATCTCCGTGGCGCGACTCTTCAGACGATCCATCTTCTGATGCCACGCGTCCGAGCGGCGGCGCTCGCCGCGCAGTTCTCTGATGGCTTTGCGTATGCTCCAGAGCTGCGGATAGTCGGGGTGAGCCTCGAAGCGCCGTTCGTAGCTGAACGAGAGCATCTTGTCGTTGACGCGTGTGGGGTTGCCGATGCGCAGCACGTTCACGCCGCGGTCTACGAGCTTCTCCGATATCCAGTCGACAGCCATGTTGCTCTGCGCGCATACCATCACCTGACTCTCTCTGCGCAGCGTCTCGTAGATGGCTTCCACGAGTGTTGTGGTCTTGCCCGTTCCCGGCGGTCCGTGCACCACGGCTACGTCCTTGGCGCGCAGCACCTCGTTCACGGCTTGCTCCTGCGAGGCGTTGAGCCAGGGCAGACGCATGGGTTCGAAGGTGAGCTTCTGTGCCGGCGCCTTGGTGTAGAAGATGTCGCGCAGGGCGGCGAGGCGCCCCGTCTTGGCGCTTATCACGCGGTCGAGAGCGTCGAACATGAGGCGGTAGCTTGTCTCGTCGAAGAAGAGCTGCAGTCCGATGGCTTCCGAGCGCTGCAGGTCGGCGATGCGCCCGCTGTTGGGCAGTGCCACGACGATGCGGTCGTGGTCGGCGTAGCTCACGGTGGCTGTGAACGACATATACTGTATGCGCTCACGGTGTGTCTTCTCGTCGCGTCGCACGGTGAAGAAGCAGACGGGGCGTCCCGGCTCGAAGTTGTGCTCTATGTCCGAGTCCTTGGTGCGCGTCACCTCCACCACCGCCTGGTTGAGCGAGTTGTAGTAGCAGTTGCCGATGGTCACGGGGAACCAGGCGTCGCCGCGCCTTATCTTGCGCTCCACGCCCATCGTCTCGGTCTGCTTTCTAAACTCCTCCTTCTCGTGGTTGTATTCTATCTCGAGAAGCATTCGCTGCTGCTGTAATGTCGTCATATCATTATTCTTTTTATTCTCCCACGGATTGAAATGCTTGCTGAGTGTGTTCTCCCACAGATTTCACTGCTTGCTGAGTGTGTTCTCCCACAGATTTCACTGCTTGCTGAGGATATTCTCCCACGGATTTCACAGATTTACACAGAACTTCTTGCTGAGGATGTTCTCCCACAGATTTCACAGATCTGCACAGAAGTTAGGCTGCCTTCAAGGGGGTGCACTTGTCTCAAGTGCACCAACCGAGCAAGAAGTGCACCAACCAAGCAAAATCGATATTCTCCCACGGAATCCACAGAACCCACAGAACTGCTTGCTGAGTGTATTCTCCCACAGATTGCACAGATTTACACAGATTGTTTGGGTGCCTTCAAGGGGGTGCACTTGTCTCAAGTGCACCCCCTGAAGTTAGCAGCATCTGTGTCGATCTGTGAAATCTGTGGGAGGCTCTTCTCTGCAGAAGGTTCTGTGAATTCTGCGTGTTCTGTGGGAGGCACTTTGCTGCGGCGGAGGCAAGGATACCTCCGCTACTATCTTCGCACCCTAACCATCTGTGTAAATCTGTGAAATCTGTGGGAGGCCATCCCCAGCAGAAGGTTCTGTGAATTCCGCGTATTCTGTGGGAGACCCTTGAAAGGAGCTGTTGCGGAGGCAGGGATACCTCCGCTACGAGCGAGTTATTCGAAGTAGTAGAGGAAGGTGGCGATGCCGGTGAGCGCCTTCTTCGGCGAGTCCTTGATCTCGATAGCGAACTTGATCTGCACCTTTGCGATGCCGCGCAGGTTCTCGATGGCGTAGAGGTCGGCGACGAGGCGCACCGACTCACCCGACTTCACCGGCTGACCGAACTTCATCTTGTCCATGCCGTAGTTCACGAGCATCTTCACGTTGTTCACCTTTATCACCTGCTCCCAGAGATAGGGCAGCATCGACAGCGTGAGGTATCCGTGAGCGATGGTTGTCTTGTACGGACTCTCCACGGCGGCACGCTCCGTGTCCACGTGAATCCACTGGTGGTCGAGCGTAGCGTCAGCGAACAGATTGATGCGCTCCTGCGAGAGCTCTACATAGTCAGACACACCGAGGTTCTTGCCGAGATAAGCGGCAAACTCGTCATAGTTGTTAATTGTTACCATTATTATATATGTTTATGTTATATTCATTTAGTCTCCGTCCGGCGCGTACATGTAGTCGTGCAGCGGGTCGGGGTATTCGAATATTTCGCCCTCGCGGAAGAAGCGTTTCATCTCAACCTCAGCCGTCTCTACCGAGTCGGAAGCGTGTATGATGTTCTCCTGACCGCTCATCGAGTAGTCGCCGCGGATGGTGCCCGGGGCTGCCTTGCGTCCGTTCGTAGCGCCCACGATGTTGCGCACCACTGACACGGCGCTGTTGCCCTCCACGCACATAGCCACCACTGGTGCCGACTTCATCGAGGCTACGAGCCACGGGAAGAACGGGCGCTCTGTGAGGTGAGCGTAGTGTTCGTTGAGGATGGCGTCGTCGAGCTGCATCATCTTCAGACCCACGATGCGCAGGCCCTTGCGCTCTATGCGGTTAATCACTTCGCCGATGAGTCGGCGCTGTACTGTACACGGTTTCAGCAAAATCAATGTTTTCTCCATAGGATGATGATGATTAAGTTGTTTAAAAATTATTTGTTTGTTTATTGGTTCATCGCCTTGCGATTAATGCAAAGTTACGTTTTTTTTCGTAATCAGACAACTTTTGCGACAATTCTCCCACAGATTTCAATTTCAGGGGGTGCACTTGTCTCCGCTCGGCTTTGCCGCTTGCCAGAGCAAGAAGTGCACCAACCAAGCAAACAGTGGAGCCTCCCACAGATTTCACAGATCTACACAGATGCTGCTAACTTCAGGGGGTGCACTTGTCTCAAGTGCACCAACCGAGCAAGAACGGATTGAACGGATTCGTTGGCTGCGTTGTGGGGTGCGTTAAGTTAACAACGGATTAAACGGATTAAACGGATTCGATGGCTGCGTTAAGGGCGCGTTAAATTAACAACGGATTAAACGGATTAAACGGATTCCTGCTGCTTGGGATGTTTAATCCGTTGTTAAAAAAATATCAGCAGTAAATCCGTTCAATCCGTTTAAATATCCCAAGCAGCAGGAATCCGTTTAATCAGTTTAATCCGTTGTTAACTTAATACAGCAGTAGTAATCCGTTTAATCCGATAAATCCGTTGTTAAATTAATGTAGCAGTAGTAATCCGTTTAATCCGTTTAATCCGTTCAATCCGTTGTTAAAAAAGCATCAGCAGTAAATCCGTTTAATCCGTCTTCTTGCTCGGTTGGTGCACTTGAGACAAGTGCATCCCCTGAAAATAGTATCCGTTCAATCCGTTTATTTACACATCCAACGAATCCGTTTAATCCGTTAAATCCGTTGTTAAAAAAATCTTGTTGGCTGCGTAAAAAATCCGTTTAATCCGATTAATCCGTTGTTAAAAAGATATCAGCAGTTAATCCGTTTAATCCGTTGTTAAAAAAGCATCAGCAATAAAGTGCAATCTGTGGGAGGCACTTTGCTTGCTGCGGAGGCAAGGATACCTCCGCTACTAAAACGCGAAACAGCCCAACAACTGCTGTTGAACAGTTGTTGGGCTGCGCATATAGAAGTTTCGGTTATGCGAGGCGATGCAGCCTCAGCATAACACACGAAACTTCACCGATTACCATTTTTCTGAATCCCACGGGTTGTAGTTGTCGGGATATTCACCGTTTTCTTTTTCCTCGATGACCCAGCCGTGGTCGGTTTCGGGGTTAGTGTTCTTGCCCCTCACGTTCCACGAGTCTGCCATGAATGTAGACTTTGTCTCGATGTCGAGAATCTCGACCGCCGGCTTTATATATGTACGTTTCATTGTTACAGTCTGTTTTGAAATGATACTTTCAGTTTATTATCTCACGATGCACTTCTTGCCGTTCACGATGTACATACCGCTTGGCAGACCGGCTGTGCTGTTGCCCTGCTTAACGAGCTGACCGTTGAGGTTGTAGATACCGTTAGCGAAGCGGCTTACCGGCTGCTCGTAGTCGGCGAGGATGTCCTCAATGCCGGTTGTGCCCTGAGAAACGCCGTCGAGGGTGAACTTCAAGGCGCTCTGTGCGCCTTCAGCCATCTTGAACCAGCAGCTGAAGCCACGCAGACCACGTGAACTCTTTTTAGAGTGGTACATGTTGCCATTGTCGAAGAAGTAGCTGCCGATGAGGTTGTCGCGACCAGTGATGATCGTGCTCTTTTTGTTGGAGAATTTCCATGTGCCATCCTTATCGTCCTGTGTAGCCTCAGGGTCGAAGGTACGAGCGAATGTGCCGTAAGCCTTGATCTGGTCGTTACCGCCAATCATGGTAGTTGTCCACTTTTCCTTATCCATCTTCGACCAGTCGTTCGCCTTAACTCCTTCTGTAGTTGTGAGTGGCATAGACACCTTACCGATTACGTAGTGGTTGGCAGCGATCTTGATATTCAGAGGCGATTGACCGTTCTGCAAATAATTGGCAGTATAGGCCTCGGTCTGGTCAGCTCCCTTTCTTGGGAAGATGATGTAAGGAACATAAGCCTCGATAGCTGGTTTAGAGTCGTCGTCCAGCAAGTCTACTGAAGTGAACTCGATGCCCGTATCTGTGAGGCGTGTGAGCTTTGCAAGACGTGCGTTAGCGCCAAACGTTGCCAAAACCTGCGTCTTGTTGAGGTTCACCGGCAAGATGAACGAGTTCCACTTGTTCAGCGTGAATGTCTTGTTAAGATGCAGAGTCTTGTTCTCCATCGGAGTTGGGCAATTAACGAGATATGAGAGGTCTTTGCGGTTCTCGTCGAGAATCAAGTCCTCTTCAACATTGTTAGCTGCATAAAGTATACGGAAGTCGTCGAATACAGTCCACTCGTCACCCTCAACGTTTGTGTCGTTCTGGTCGCCAACCATGATACCAAAGCGGATTTTTTTGTTATTACTATCTATATCCTTCTGAGTCACTGTTACGTACACAGTATTAATATACTGGCGGCTGCCGTAGAAGTTCTTGCCTGCATAGTCGACGTTCTTATCTTTAACGTGAAGCGCATCCTTAGCCTCCTGCGACATATTGCTTACCTGGTTGAGCGTGGTCTTTTTCGCCTTGTCAATCAATGCATTGTCGGAGTTCAGCACACCTGCGAAGAGCGAAGCCTTCTTTGTTGTAGAGTAGCCCTTACACTCAATCTGATAACGACCGGGTATACTAATTTCGACGTCCTGATAAACAATACCTCGCTTGTTGGTTATGCTTGCGGTGTAGTACTTACCAAGATGACGTCTATAGTTATCCCTATGCTTGTATTTTGTTCCCTCAAATTCATACCCTGTTACAGCAGGAAGTGTATTCGTCCATACGTTCTCGTCTGTCTGTGTTTTATCGCCAGCAATATAGTTATAATACTTGCTCAAACCATATTTCGCAAAATCATCTGTTAAACCAGTAGCGGTACCTATCTTTGTTTTGAAATTGTATGTATTCCATTTTTTGATATCGTTGTCACCACGAGAGAAACCAGGACACCTCAACTTGAACGAAAGCTCGAGAGCATCTTTCATATTATCTGCTCTTTTATCCTGCAATTTGCGAATCTGCTCATAAGACAAGAAACGCCACTCGTCGTAGCCTGCGTATTCTGGATTTTCATTCTTTTCATTATATGGAAACGCTCCACAGTTTACGTCCACATCCACTGAACCCTTGTTAGAACAGAGATAGTATCTCTTTGTAGTATCCCAGTTACTTCCATCAGATTTAACAAAAGTATAGAGTCTGTAAGTGTTTTGGGTGTCGTTAGGTACTTTCTCTAACTGCCATCCAAAAACATCAGCAAACCATCTATCAACAAAGACACCAATATCAGCAGCATCCTTATTCTTATCTCCGGGTGTACCGTACCAGCCAACATACTTACCCTCGGTACCGTCCATCTCCATTACAAGTTTAAAAAAGGTTTTATCGCCAAGTTTGTGGTCACCTTTGACAATAGCGAGCGGCTCACCATACTCCTTAAGCGACACGTGTGTACCCCAATAGCCACCTACATTGAGAAAGCGACCTGTGTTTACATTGTAAAGGAAGAAGTGCTGAGCATAATCGGTCGGAAACGTCAAGTTATCCTCTTTACCTTGATTAACCTCGATTTGTTGTTTCTCAAGGTCTGCTTGAGAAATACCCACGAGCTGATCAACACTCGTGATACCGTTCAGATCGTCGTCCACCTGGTTGTTGTCCGCCAGGGCATTCGCATTGATTGCGATGGAAGCCACGGCAAAGACAGCGAGTGCCTTTGCTACGCAAGTGCGCTTGATGCCTCCCATCACAGAATCCAAAAATTTGGTAATCTTTTTCATTTTGGTAAAATTTAGTTATTTAATCTATTTTTGTTTCATTTATTTTGTTATTGCCAGTCGAGAGCCGGTTCTTGGCTCCGCCTGAGCATTAGCAATTTGTGTCGGTTTGCCTTCAGTTTGTCTTGAGTTTGTAAGCTAAAGTTCAAATCTATGTTTTTATTGTGTCATAAGCAGAGTGCTGAATGGGTTTTCAACCCAAAAAGTTCTCTATTGGGATGCAAAATTAATAATATTTTCAATACAGCGAATTATTCTGCGTTTTCAAATAACAAATATTAAACAGTTTTGCACGTTCGGGGGGGGTGTTTTAACACTTTTTGTCTCTATTACAGCGTTTTGTAACTATTCAGCGAATGCCATAGCATAGCTGTCCGTGCTCCCCCAAAGGGCA
>ERZ1026888.264-NODE-264-length-31649-cov-6.017124_pt1 | contig 31649 bp, 27 predicted proteins | sample MGYA00380174_ERZ1026888 | MGnify/ENA primary metagenome ERZ1026888 (study PRJEB33269, sample SAMEA4719810) | human gut metagenome | biome: human-associated habitat; feature: organic feature; material: feces | place: Cameroon | collected 2013-10 ...
TCGGAGCAGCTGCTTAATCGCTATTATCGACTCCAAGAAATGGGACGCAGTTCACTGGGACCTGTCCCTATTTTCCCAACTTACTTGCGGATCTCTACCGACTTTGCGATGTAGGCAGGGCGGCGCTTAGTTTCGATGTAGATGCGTGCGATATATTCGCCGATCACACCCAGCGTTACCAAAATGAGCCCGCCCATCAAAAGGAGCACGCACAGAAGCGTAGGATAGCCCGATGGCATGGCGGGGTTGATAAATTGCTCGACGATAACTTCGACCAACAGCACCAACCCGGCAAGCGTGGCAAGAAGGCCCGCCACCGCGGCGATTTTCAGCGGAAACGTGGAAAACGAAAGCCCCCCGCCGATGCCGTAGCGCATCAGCTTACGGAACGACCACTTGGTTTCGCCCTCAACGCGATTCGCGGGCGTGTACGGGAAGGGCAAAGTCTCGAAGCCTACCCATGCAAACATGCCCTTCGAAAAGCGGAAGCTTTCTGGCATCGAAAGCAAAGCATCGGCCACCCTACGGTGGAACACGCGGAAATCGGAGGCATCGGGCATGGCATTGAGCTTGGAAGTTGCGTCGAACGTTTTGTAGAACGCGTGCTTGAAGAAGCTCAGCACCGCCCCTTCGTTTCGATGCTCTTGGAATGCGGCTACGCAATCGGCGCTGGGGTTGGCCTGCAGCATGCGGTACATTTCAAGCAACGTTGCAGGAGGCTGCTGCAAGTCTGCATCCATCAGACCCACCGCGTCCCCCTCGGCATGCTGAAGGCCTGCGAGCAGAGCGCTTTCCTTGCCGAAGTTGCGGGAAAAATCGACCACAACGGTGCGTTCAGCCGATGCGGGGGTAGGCAGCTCGTGCAACAGGCGCGACGTAGCGTCGGAACTGCCGTCGTTCACCAAAACCAGCTCGTACGACACTCCCGAGGTGGCAAAAGCATCGTCAACCGCGCTAAACAGCAGCGGCAGCGACCCTTCTTCGTTGTAGCATGGCACGACAATGGAAAGATCCACCGCAAGCCCCCTTCCGTTTGATTACCGCGTCCGATTGTACGCCTAGCGGCAAAGCAGACCCAGCGTGTTGCCGAAATGCAACATCTTGGGAAAATAGGGGCAGGTCCCAGATTCCCACTTATGACATAGCGATTGATACCGTTCCTCGCGTACACGCTTCATCGCAAACGAAACTCTGCTTGCAAAGTGGGAATCTGGGACCTGCCCCTATTTTCTCACCTGCCGGATTTCAGCTTCACAAACACGTTGTGCAGGGCGCCGTTCTTGGCGGCATGGATAGCGCCGCCTAACGCCAAGCACTTCGACGCATTGCGCTGTTGCAGGGGCTTCAAGCACAGACGCAACGCCTGGCTGTCGGCCTGAGCGCAGGGCACCAGTTCGCCAAACAACCCATCGGCAAATACGCCTTGCAGCCATTCCTTCCGCGCAGAGCCGCTCATGCCACTTTCCTTCTGCTTGTTGCGCTCCAGTGCCGAAAGGATGTAGCGCGCATACAAGGCGCCCAGCGTGGCCTTGGCGTTGGCATCAAGCAGCCCCCACGAATCAAGCTGGTTACGCAGCATTTCGATGCGTGCGCGATGTACCTCGTAGTAACGCGGCACAAACTTGTTGGTCAGGTTGCCCGCCTCGCGCTTGGCGTAGCGATACAGCGGCGCGCCAATCACGTTCAAGCCAGGCAAGTCCTGGAACACGCGAATGTTGAATTCGATATCTTCGATAAGCGGCAAATCTTCGGTAAAACTGAAACCGCCCTGCTGCAGATAGCTGCGCTCGTACACCTTGTTCCAGGCGTAGCCGTAATGCGTGCCCTTTTCGAATTCCAGCACATGCTTGCGCAGCTTGGTTTTGCCTAAATGCGCCGATTCCTGGCTAAAGGTGAATTCCTGCACGCGCTCCACCTTGCCGTCGGCTTCGTAGAACTCTTCCACATGCCCCACCATAACCACTGGCGCCTCGTGCTGCTGAAGCGAGTTGAACACGCTCTGCAGGAAGGTGAAATCGTAGCGATCGTCGGGGTCGGGAAACCACACATAGCGCCCCCGGACAGCAGCAAGGCCGGTATTGCGTGCCGCCGAAAGCCCTCGGTTCACCTCGTGTGACACAACGCGAATGCGCGCATCGGCAGCGGCGAACTGCTGCGCTATGGCCAGGCTGCCGTCGGGCGAGCAGTCGTTCACCACAATGGCTTCCCAGTCGGTGAAGAGCTGGTCTTGCAAATCGCCCAAGGCGGCGGCAAGGTAAGGCTCGGAGCCGTATGCGGGCAGAACAACCGAAAAGAATGGAGCGTCGGAAAATTGGGCGGCGGCATGCACGGCGCTCGCGGCATCCACTGACCGCACGGCATCCGTCGAAGCTGCAGATGCCTCGCCTGCTAAGCCCACCGCGCCCGTAGCTTCTGCCGCGTGCGCGTCATCACGCGCAGCACCGTCATGCGCAGCGGCAACGCCCACGACACCGACGTTCACAGCCGCACCATCACGCCCCCGCGAGGCGGATGCACTATTCGCTTCACCCTTGCCGTGATGTCGTTTTCCCATATGCCAGCGCCCCTCGTGAACTCTAACCGCTTCGGCAGCAGCGCGCGCTGCTATTCCGAATACTTGCTTATGTCAGATATCTTAACAACTACAACGCCGTCGATGGTTGCCACCGAATCATTGGCAGGATACAGCGACATGTTCACGAATTCGTTTGAGCGAATAACCTTGGCGCATTCGTCGAACGAGCAGTAGTTGAAGCTCTGCCCCGCAAACTGCTTCATTATCACATCCCAGGAACGCATGTTGTTCTGGTAGTGGTTGTCCCAAACCATCCCCCACTTCGCGTAACTACTTGCATGAGTATAGGAATCGCTGGTGTTTGGATAATTCCCCGCTTCGGGTTTTCCGGCAATCAGCACCTTCGCGCCCGCCTGCACATTGGAGTTTGCGTCGAGCGCGCCGGCAATTCGGGTGGCTAAAGAAGCGGTTTGGTTCTGGCATGTCTGCATAACCTCGGCATCCGCATTCGATTGCAGCGCATACGACCACGCCCCCGCAGCAATAAGACAACAGCAGACGACGGACATCGCTTTCGCGGGCATGCGCAGGCACGCATTGCGCCGCTCGGGAGAATCGAGCAGAAGCTGCACCAACAGGGGCAGAAGCAGAAGCGAAGTCATGAAACCGCCCAGCATAAGCGGGGTGGGATACCCGTAGCTGGGAACAATAACCAGGACAACGTTGGCAGCAAAGGGAATGAGCGCAACGCAGATCAGCGCTATAGCGCTTGGCCCCAAACGCTTCACGCCATTGGTTGCGACAAGACAGACGAACGCAACCGCCTCAGCAATCATGCCAGCAGCCACCACGTACACCCAGCCGAAATGGTTTCCGAAAATGCCGTGGCCGAAGAAGCCGTCAGAATAGGCAATGTAAGCACTGGGGACAGACGACGTCAAAGAACCAAGAATGCTACCAGCGCCAACCGAGGAAGCTCCGCCATAGGAGGAAAGGCCAATGCCCAGCACAAACAACGAAAGTTCGGTAAGCGCGTAGTACAGGACAGCACCCGCCGCGCACACCACTACGGCAACGCCGAAGAACACCACAAACTGCTTGGCGCTGAACGGATCGGCGCTGCTGCCCTCTTCGCAACAAGGGCTTTGAGCTTCGCAGCCGCGGCTCTCTTCACGGCACGAGAGCCGCCCTTCGGCGCCACACGCGCCACGCGGCCTCGGGTCGAAGTTGCCGCCCATAAGCGAGCGCACCATCACCAACAGCACCGCAACGCAAAACACGCCCAGGCTCGCCTGATAGCAACCGAGCGAAAACGCCAGCAACGCAACCGCCCCAACAAGAGTAACCGGTTTGCCAACAGCCCCAACGCGCCCGATCAGGCATGCTGCCAGCACCGCACACAAAAACGAAAGCGCGTACGAGTTCGAGCAGTAGTAGTACGTGATACAGCAAGAAACGAAGGGTGAAGCAATGAACAGAATCGAAGAGGCATACCGCAAGCAAGCGCGTTTGATGCCCAACCTGTCTACCAGCGCAACGATGCCAAGCGTAAACAGCGCGATGGTGATCGCAGAAGTAAGAATAGGCGAGCACAGACCAAACTTGGCGTAGGCCGCAAACAGCAAGCCCCAACGCCCCAGGCTCATATCCCAGGCATGAGGGATGAAACTTCCGTATCCATTGGGATTGCTCAGGGAAACAACCGCATCGGGGTTGGAAAGGCCATTCAGGTACATCTGGGCATGGCAAACCATACCTACCGCAAAGCAGACCACCAGCAGTTTTGCGTTGCGCGTAAACCAGAGCTTAACTTTGGGAACCCCCGTTTTCTCCGCCAACAATTCTCCTTTTTGCTCCAAAACAACCTCCCAATGCTTTGGGAAAATAGGGACAGGTACCAGATTCCCACTTTTCGAGCTGGCACGCGCCTGCAGTGAGGCTTGCATACAGAGCATAGAGCTAACCGTCATGCCGTAAGCGGGAATCTGGTACCTGTCCCTATTTTCCCACCGCAGAAAGTCTACTCCCCTTCAAGGCGGTTCACCTCGAGTTTCAGAATCCTGTTACCAACAAAGCACCTACACGCAACGGCGAAGACGACGTTCACCTAGCACACCACGGCACATAAGCCCATCAAGCCTAGCCCGGTTTTATCTCTTTTTGCCAAAGACGCACAACAGGACAGGCAACCCGATCCATAACCTTTATCATAGAAATGTTAAACAAAAACGCACGCTGCGCAGCAATAGCGAAAGGATCCGCCGTGCCCGCAATTAGCTTGCTTATACCCATTTACAACGTGGAGAAATACCTGCGCGAATGTCTGGATTCCGTGCTGGCCCAAAGCTTCACCGATTTCGAGGCAATCTGCATTAACGACGGCAGTACCGACAGCTCCCGCGCCATCGTGCAGGAATATCTTGATGCTGACAGCCGCTTTCGCGTGATCGACAAGGCTAATTCTGGTTATGGAGCATCCATGAACCAAGGGCTCGATACCGCAACGGGCAAATACGTGGCCATCTTGGAATCCGACGATGCCTTCACACCCGACGCACTGGAAGTGCTGCATAATCTGGCAAGCGCGCACAGCGCGCAAGCGGTAAAGGCCGACTTCTGGTTCTACTGGAGCAAGAACGAAAAGCTCGAACCCTGCCATGTAATAAGCGAGGGGCTCTGCGGCAAGCTGGTTAACCCCCAGGATGAGTTTGAGCCTTTCTATGCAAAGCCATCTATTTGGTCAGGCATGTACAACCGCGCCTTCCTGCAAGAAAACGACATTCGCTTCCTGGAAACGCCGGGAGCATCGTACCAGGATGCTGGCTTTGCCTTTAAGGTATGGGCAGCAGCAGAACGCGCTGCGTTTAGCTCTACTCAAATATTGAAATATCGTCAGGACAACGAAGCTTCATCGGTAAACTCCCCCGGCAAGGTTTATTGCGTATGCGACGAATACGCCGAAATGCAGCGATGGCTTGATGAGCGCCCGGCAAAGAGGCAGCATCTGCAAGGCGTGTTGGAGCGCATGAAATTCAACAGCTATCTATGGAACTACGATCGCCTTTCCGCTGAACTGCGCGCTGAATTCCTAAAGCACGCCGCGCAGGAACTGAAGGCCGATTTGGACGCTGGCCGCGTTGACCTGGCGCTGTTTGAGCCTTGGGCCGAAGCCGACCTTCGCGCGCTCATCAAAGATCCCGAAACATTTGCAAAATGCCGCACCGAATACGCAGCGCCCGGCAAGCTAAACACCTTCAAACACTACTACCGCATTGGCGGCCTGCCGCTTATTGCGAAGCTGCTGAAGAGTAAGGTGGCGAAATAGCAATGTCGGTCGAAGAACCAATGGTCATCCGCGCTGAAGGCGCCCCCGAGCACCCCGTTCTTTCCATAATCGTGCCCGTATATAACGTGGAGGACTATCTGGATGCCTGCCTTGATTCGCTGCAGGCACAGACCTTCGGCGATATCGAAATGGTCTGCGTAAACGACGGCAGTCCCGACGGCTCACGCGAAATCCTAGCAAAGCGCCTGAAGGAAGATGCACGCATCGTCATCGTGGACAAGCCAAACGGCGGCCTTTCCTCTGCGCGCAACGCCGGAATTAATGCGGCATGCGGAACCTACATTGGCTTTCTTGATGCGGACGACCGCTTCACGCCCAATGCCTGCCAGCGCATTGCCGAAGCATTCGCCGAAACCAATGCCGACGTGGTTACCTTTGGCGGTTATTGCAACCCCGCAGAAGCCGCGACTCCCTGGATTACGCTGAAGCTTAGCCCGAGGGATGTGGTGTATGACGGCTTCCAGCCTGCCTTGATGTTCGAAGAGCAGAGCACCCCCTACATTCGCACCGCTTGCCGCAAAGCGTTCTTAGACGAATGCGGCATTCGCTTCGAAGAGGCGCTGCCCTTCGGCGAAGACCAGGTGTTTTTCTTCGACATTTACCCCAATTCAAGGAAAACGGCGCTGATAAGCGACAAGCTGTACGAGTATCGCATCGAACGCGAAGGGTCGCTTACGTCGAAAACCAATGACGACTTGGAGGCCAAAAGCCGCAAGCACTTGCCCATAACTCAGCGTATTTTCAGCGCCTGGAAGAAGCGCTTTAGCTTGAAAGAGTACAGCTCGGAGATTGTGAGCTGGTCCATTGAGTTCGTGCTGTATGGACTGTTCTGCCTGCCAGAAGGCGTACGCAATGAACTGCTGCCCGAATACGCCCGTATTTTCCGCGAGTTCTGGGGCAACGGAAGCACCAGCGCATTGCAGCTGAAGAAGCACGACCGCAAGCTGCTGGAAGTTGCCCTAAGCGGGAACCCCGTAAGCAATACCCAAGCAATACGCCTACGAGCAGGCTGGTTCCTGGAGAAGTACGGAGCGAAAGCCGTTGTAGGCAAAGTATTGGGGATGAACTAGGACGGGAAAGCGATTCGCTTTCCCGTCTAACCTAAATCTGTTTAGCTGTCCTTTTCCATGCCTTCGAGAACGCTTCCCGGATCAATGGCGGGAAGGACTAGAAGCCCCGTTGACGAATAGCGAGACGAAGCCTCAATCATATCTCGAATCTTGCCCCAAACGAATGTAACGCCATTCATCGCCAACGCATCACGGATTGCGTTTTCCTCTGCTGCGGTTTCAGGGCAAACAACAAGTCCGCCCATTTTACATTCAACGCGAACATCAGGTTCAGTATCTTCCCCAGATGTCGTTATCGTCCACGTTAAATCAATGGAGCAATCGCATACCACCAAGCCATCCTGTTTACCGAATGAGTTATTCACACGAGCAGTTAGCTGACTCTCTCCCGCAACAAGTTCCCCATTGCTAAGATTGCGCTCGGTCGCTCGCTCCGTATCGAACAGGAAGCGAATCACTCTTGATTCCCCATATTGAATAGGGGATATTCTCATGCTCATGCAGCTGCAACCTCCAATTTGCCAGACAGGTTAATGTTTTTTACCCCGGAAAACGCCGTTGAGGTTTCCCCGCTAAATTCCACCATCGGCACTGAAGAAGCAAAGTCGCCAAAACCGAAATCGCTAATCACTGTTGTAATCTCGGAACTACAAGCATTAGCGCTCTCAAGCTCAAAGGACACATTCACGTCCAAAGCAAGTTCGAACTGGGCGATAGTTTCTAGTGTCATATTGGGTTGTGTGTTCAGGAGGTTGGAAAGCCTTGATTGACTAACGCCCATCTTCTCGGCAAGCTCCTTTTTGCTAAGTCCCTGTCGATCCATCTCATTTACAAATAAGTATGCAAGGTCCAAAGCATGCTCATACGCCCTCGTATTAGGCGTTTCGTTTTCTTTGAGAAAATTTGAGAGGTTCATTTTCTTACTTTCCCTTATTCGCGTTGCCTAGTTCTTTCTCCAATAAGCCTGACGCCGCAAGAACAAGCGGCTTAGCTTTATCTATCTCTTTGTGAGCATTTCCACTTCCCTGATGCCCACTAAACTGAAACAGCAGAACAATTTCAGGAGGCTTTCTGCACAGGATATATACCATCTCGCGTTTCACGCCAGAATAACCTTTGACTTCATACAACCCCGGAACCCGATTGATCTTTCTAAGTTTGCATGTTTTGCAGGACGCCTCAATGCCATAGTCGAGAATCCTCTTTATCTGATTGGCCAGATTAACGGCAACGGCACGATCCTTCTTACTTAAGACCAGCTTTTCAAAGGCGGACGGAGCGTCTCCAATCGTCGAAAGCTCCCAAAAGAAATGCTCGTCATCAATCATATGGCGTATTAATTTATAACCACCATTCATCAGCATCCTTTCACTTCATTTATAAGTGAAGTATAAACAACACAAGGAAGAAAGCAAGGGCGATTTGACGCCCAGTAGCTCCTCGGGTTGCATCGTGATTCACAGCTTTGCCGCTACCGGGACCCTAGCTGCCCAAACCCAACAACTGGCTCAAGTAGCGGGTTCAACTTGTCACACTATTGCCGGTAACGTAAAATTCTTTGCGCACTTTGAAAGCTGAACGCGTCTAGAAAGAGAAAGGACATGGCGCGTGCCGTCGGTATGATTTGAGTGTCGAATTCAATCATGCTAGGAGGCAGACCATGTCCAACCCAATCGTATCACTCGACGAGCAGGCCGTGAAAGACGAATTGCGCGAGCTGGTCAGGAAGACCATCGAGGAGACCATCAACGCGATGCTCGACGAAGAGGCCGACCAGCTCATCGGCGCGGCGCCGTACGAGCGCACCGACGAAAGGGCGGCATACCGCGCCGGCCACTACGACCGCGGCTTCACCACAACATCCGGGCAGGTCACGCTCAAGATGCCCAAGCTCAAGGGGATGAGGTTCGCAACTGCCGTCATCGAGCGCTACAAAAGGCGTGAGACCTCGGTCGAGGAGGCCATCATCGAGATGTACCTGGCAGGGGTGTCCACCCGGCGCATCGAGGACGTCAGCGAAATCCTGTGGGGCGCCGGCGTTTCCGCCGGCACGGCTTCAAACCTGAACGAGAAGGCGTTCAAGGCCGTGGACGAATGGAGATGCTGGCAGCTGACCTGCGAATTCCCGTACGTCTACATCGACGGCATCTACCTGAAGCGCAGCTGGGGCGGCTTCTACGAGAACGTGGCGGTGATGGTGGCGATCGGCGTGAACGAGGACGGATACCGCGAGGTCATCGGCTGCGCCGAGGGATTCACGGAGTCCAAGGAGTGCTGGCGCGGCTTTCTGTCTTGGCTTAAGTCGCGCGGGCTGCGCGGCGTTCGCATGGTCGTCGGCGACAAGGCGGCCGGCATGGTCGGCTCGATCGCCGAGGTGTTCCCCGAGGCCAAATACCAGCGCTGCACCGTGCACTTCTACCGCAACGCGCTTGCCAAGGTTCCCAAATCCAAGCGCTCCCGGGTCGCGGCCATGCTCAAGGCGATCCACGCCATGGAGTCGCGCGAGGCGACATCGGCCAAGGCCGAGTCGGTGGCCGCCGAGCTCGAGTCGATGGAGCTGAAGGAGGCCGCCAAGGTCGTGCGCGAGGGATTCGCCGAGACGCTGGCGTACTGCGGGATGCCGCGCGAGCACTGGCGGCGCATACGCACGAACAACGCCATCGAGCGGCTCAACAGGGAGATAAGGCGCAGGACCCGCGTCGTCGGGACGTTCCCCGACGGGAAATCTGCGCTGATGCTGGTGGCTGCCCGCTTGAAATACGTCGCCGACAGCAAATGGGGCTCCCGCCGATACCTGGACGCGTCTCTGCTCAAGGAGTAGCCGTACTGGCGGCTAGCTAAAAGTGGATTTGCTACATATTTTTAAACAGTTTTCAGAGGGACAGCCCTGCTTCCCTGAACTCGACCGGGCTCATGTAGCCCAAGGTCGAGTGGATCCTCGTGTTGCTGTAGAACCACACCCACTCGTTGACCCTCTGCCGCAGATGCTCGGTGTCGGGAAGCGACTCGCGGTGGACGAGCCCCCTCTTCAGGCTGTTGTTGGCCGACTCGATCACGGCGTTGTCGTACGGGCAGCCCTTCCCCGACAGGGATCTCTCGATGCCGAAGACCTCGAGCATCTCGTCTATCGAGGCGTTGGCGAACTCGCTTCCGCGGTCCGTGTGGAAGACCCGGATGTCGGACAAGGGGAACCCCACGGTGGCGAACGCCGCCTTCACCAGGTCGGAGTCGCGCCGGTCGCCGACCGAGTGCCCGACGATCTCGCGGTTGTAGAGGTCGACCAGCAGGCAGACGTAGCTCCACTTCCGCCCGGTGCGCACGTACGTCAGGTCGCCTACGACATGGGTGCGGGGCGCGTGCCCGTCGAAGCGCCTGTCGAGCAGGTTCGGCAGCGGGGCCTCGTTCGGCTTCGAGCCGGAAGGCCGGTGCTTCCTCCTCGAGTATGCGCTGACCAGGCCGTTCTCCCTCATGATTCGGGAGATGCGCCTTCTCGAGGCCACGATGCCGCGCTTCTCCAGCATCATCTTTATCTTCGGGGCCCCGTGCTCGCGGAACCCCTCCTCGTGGGCCCTGACCGCGTCGTCGGTGATCGGGTCGCGCGGCCTTTCGCCCTCGGGATGCCCGAGCATCCAGTAGTACGTGGCCCTGGGAACGCCTAGTATCCTGCACTGCGCCGATACCGGGTAGCGGCCGGCGTTAGCCGCTATCACCGTCACTTTCGTGCGAATATCAGCGCCGCTTGTTTTAAAACGTCGACCTCCATCCGCAGCCGCCTGTTCTCGCGGCGCAGCTCGATGAGCTCGCTCTCCTCGTCGGTGCGGTTGTCCGCGGCCCTGGTCGACCCGGTCTCGCGGATGCCCTTGACCCAGCGGTGGAGGGTGGAGTGGTACAGGTCGTACTCCTCGTATATCTCCGAGGCCGGCTTGCCGCTCTCGTACATTTGCACTATCTGCCGCTTGAACTCCTCCGAGAACTTCCTCGGATGCCTGGGGTCTGCCATGTCGGGACCTTCCTCTCGGTGTTCCTCAGTCCCTCATATATCTGTCCAAGATAGTGTAGCAAATCCAAAGTGCGCAAAACTATTGACGGCACCCTATTGCCCTGAAGAATGGTTAGGTTGCGCCGAATATCGAATTTGATCTGGATCAGGTTGTTGCGCGCAACAACCTGATGCTCGCCCCTCACAGCGAGGCCTCTCTAAAGCATTTGGCGCCAACGAGCACCAGCTCGTCCATAGATTGGGTAACCTCGCCCGTATTGGCAATTGTCGCAGTAAAACGCCTGCCACCAAAATCCATAAGGTGGTACAAGTTGATGGCAATGTCATACTTCTTCGCTATAGCAAGAACCCAGCGGGCGCAATTGCCGCCCACAGCTAAAAGCGCTGTAGACGCGTTCAGAGAGAAAATACATTAGCAGAAGCGTTTTCGGGCTAGAGAGCTTCTCGGGAGGATAACACCAATATCTTTGTTTCGGCAGCGTTAGAATCAAACACGGTGCCCTTATCGATGGAGGCAATCATCTTCTGGACAAAAGAGCCGCTAAGCTACTCGTCAGAATAAGCATTGTTGAAATAGACCAAGGTATTGTAAACGACCCCGTCCATATCGCCAAAATGAATTGTGAGCATGCACGCCTTCCTCGATAGCTGCTTAGCGCTTGCGTCGCAAGCAGAAACAGCAGCAACTGCGCAAGCCGTTCGTTATTACGCAATGCACAAGATAAGTTACTTGAGCTCGTTTTCTGCTTTGACGTTTTCGGGCTTATCCCTATTTAGGAGAAACTCAAAAATCAAATTTATCGTCCTATCTAGAATAAAATATTCGACTCATAAAAAAGGGCTGCACGGATAGCGCAGCGCTTCAGCGCTCCCTACAACCGGAATGTTTATCAGTGTTGCATCATTCCTCACAAACACCTTCCATTCCGAATCAGGTTTTACGCAAGATTTAACCCTTCGAATATAAGGAAGGTCAACGGGTGAAAAACTGAACCCACTTACAACAACTTCCTCAACATTCCTCAACGATTCAAACCATGTATAATTTTGCAATAGCATAGGCACAACTGGCTTTTCCGTTCTGTCGATAAACAGAGATCGCAAATCCTCGAGCATATCCTGCTCATAGTACTGCTGTGGTCTCATTATTTTTTTATCCACGATAGGGGCATGTCCAAAGATCAGACGGTCGTCACCGACCTCTCCGTGGATATGCAAAATTCTATGCGGATCAATCCCGAAGCAATCCTCAAGAGTTCTTGTGTAGTTAAAAGTCAAATAAAGGGTACCTTCTGAATCTGATATCACCGAATCAGGCTTAACACGCGAAATATCTATCTGCGCGACCCACTCCCGAAAACTAGATTCAATACGAGCAACATCTAATTCTTTTTTCATCGCAGCATAGTGATAATTCCAGCTCGCGCTCTCTCGCTCCCAAGCAAAGTCAGACTCGTCATCGTGGACAATTAGACAGAAGCAATCCTCATTTAGAGAGCCAGGGGCAAGATCGCCAAGCGAGCTTTCGAAATCTTTCCAGAGCGATGCGGGAAATAAAGTGAGAAGCAAATCGAATAATCCGCTGTCAACACCCTCCAAATACTCTAGATAATCCTTGTAGGAACTCTTGATTCCATAATGAAGGTCGAAACCATTACCAATAATATAGAGCCTTTTATATTTCAACGAAAACACTCCTATTTTGAATCAAACAGCCAAAAAGATAAAAGCAAGCCGTCGGCAACGCAAGTTCACTGTGCGGCTCGAAAGCTAAACGCGTCCAGAAAAAAAGAGAAAGACATGACACATGCTGTCGATATGTTTTTGGGAGGAGATAAATTCAACCATGCTAAGAGGCGAGTCGCATCCAGCCCGACCGCATCATTCATCGAAGAAAAACGATGGAATCGGGATTTCGTGAGTTGGTCACAAGGATCATCAGGAGGAACAATCAACGTCATGTTCGGCAGGAGAGAGAGGGGGGTTGACTAAACTATAGGAACACCCCCCAGCCTGCTTTATGACTCAGCAATTCAAACCAGACTTCAAGACACAATCAATATAATGAAACGCAGATACCGACTTTGCTCCACTCCCTTTCAATACAAATGCCAAGGTGAAATGAAATGACAGGTAAAAAGATTGTCCAAGTTGATCAAACATGCCCCATTTATGCGTTTCTTGACACCAATGCCTTCTATGATGCACGATTTTCCTACGATGACGGGGGAATACTAAACAGGATGATGGGCTACAGCAAGGATGAAAAGCTCGTCATTCTGTTCAGCAGCATCGTAAAAAGGGAAGCATTCTCGTATATCGAAACAAAACTAAACGAATTTGCCCGCCAGGCAAAAAACCAAATAAAGGACAACGATGCGATAAAAGCCGCGCCCAAAAGGCTCTCGAATGAAATCATAGATACAATTCTCGAGATACCGATTGAAGCCAAATCATTTCTCGAACGTTTTTTCGAAACAGCAACCGAGATTCCGGATATGGAAATACCGGCCCACATTTTATTCGACAAGTATTTCAAGAAGGAAGCACCGTTCGAAGACAAAAAGAAAAACGAGTTTCCCGATACTGCAATCGCTTACGGACTTGAAAACTATGCGAGCAATAATGCTGACTTACAGATATATGTTGTGTCGAATGACCAGGGATTCCGAAAATCAATTGAGCACATCGATAACATCATTGTTCTTCAAAATCCAAGAGATTTGCTCGACCTTGTTTCGCAACGTGATACCAACTACCAAGAAATCATCGACTGCGTCAGCAAATCACTCCCTGAACTCGAGCAACAGATAGAAAACGATCTTACCGATATAGATTGGAGCTTCGCTGATCGAACAATTGATAAAACAATCAGCTTCAATTTCATAGAATCGGTTAATGTCGACAAAATAGCAACTAGTAAAATCTGCGTCGAGTATATCGACACAGAAGAAAGAGAAACGCAAGTCGCCTTATACGGCTCCGCATTGGTATCCCTTGATTTTGAATACACCGACTTCAGCAGAGAATGGTACGATGAGCTCTATCATGTCAGAGTTGGCACCGAAAACGGCAGAGGGAAATGTTCTCTTTCTGCGCGTTACTCCGCATCTTTAACAGGTTGGAACTCCAATAAAGATGTTCTATGGGAGTTCCAACTCGATAATGTAGAGTTGGAAAATAGCCCATTCCTTGCTTCAAGCCAACTCAGCCTCTATTGCGAAGAAGCAGAATGGCCTGACTACTATTGTCCAGATTGTGGCCAGCCGATCGAACTAGAAAATGATGGAGGAAATGGTTTTTGCTCAATCTGCGCAACCAACCACTAGCAAAATAGACCATCAACAAAACCAATGACAATTCGATACAAAGAGCCAGGAACCATGCCTCCTCTAATCTCAATAATCATCCCTACATACAACACCGAAAAGTATTTGCAGCAGTGCCTTGAATCAATCGCAGGGCAGACACTTACGGACTTTGAGGCTATCTGCATTGATGATGGCTCAACCGACAACTCCCCTGCCATCATGGATGTGTTTGCCAACGAGGATGGCCGCTTTAAGGCCGTACACAAGAAGAATACAGGATATGGAGCTGCAATAAATACCGGACTTGACATGGCGCTGGGCACCTATATCGGAATCGTCGAACCCGACGACTACATTGAACCCAACATGTACGAAACACTCCACAACTCGGCGAACGCCAACGATTTCCCCGACATTGTCAAGGGGGCATATTGGCGCGTGCTTAACGCCGATTCGCCGCAACAGGAAATCAAGCCAGCAAACTACTTCCATCGGATCAAAACCGTAGGCAGGCCGTTCAAACTCGAGGACGACGCAGAGTTCCTTTACCATCATCCGAGCATTTGGACCGCCATCTATAAAAGGAGCTTCCTCGACAAAAGCGAAATTAGAATGCCGGAAATCCCAGGCGCAGGCTGGGCAGACAACCCCTGGATGATGGAAACGCTCCTCGAGGCCAATAGCATCGTATATGTGGATGAATGCCTGTACTTTTACCGCGAAACCATCCCCGGGTCTTCCTCCTTGGTAAAAGACCCCGCTATCATCTACAATCGCTGGCTCGATATGGATGCGATCATAAAGGCCCACTCACCTGTATCATCAAACATACTCGAGGGCCATTACAATCGTGGTTGCGCTTATTTGAAAGAGCTAAGCGACCGGTTCAACACAAACGACAGCGAGATCAAAAAAGCAATAAATCGAATGGCGGCCCAAATAGATGCCAAAATAATCACGGAATCGGATAATATCCGACCTGAATATAAAAAAGCATTCTTTCAGGCAAAGAGTCCACTAGCCTGGACTATATATAGAGCAAAACATAAGCTATCGCGATAATAGCCAGAACGACAACTCAGGAGTCCTTCCATGGCAACCCCTTTAATAGACAAAATGCCCTCTTCCAAAAAAGCGGTCAGAATAGTTCAAGATCAAAACATTGAGATCTTATCGCGCCTCGATGCGATAGAAGCGCGCATCGAGCAAGCCGACAGAGGAATCAACGACAACGTCAACTTTCGCTCAGAATGGCTTAAATCAGCAAACCAGAGCGAAAACAATAGACTAGAAACAATGCTCTGGGAGCTCTATCGAAAAGAGGGGGAAGACCTGTTAGAAGCAAAATGCAGGTTCTTCTACGGGCTATCGCCAGCAACAGGCGGCTTGCGGGCTCTGCAACTCGGCTGCGCGCAGCTCCTCAAAGAATTCGATTCATTATGCTCCGAGCACAACCTTCGCTACTGGATTGCCTTTGGCACCCTGTTAGGCGCAGTACGCCATAAGGGATTCATCCCATGGGATGACGACAGCGATCTCGGCATGATGCGCTCCGACATCGTAAAGCTAATTGAACTCATGCAAAACGACGATAGATACAGGGTTTCGATAATTTACGATGCATGGAACTTCTGCAAACAGGTGCGATTCATGTACTCGGATACCAAGAACCCCTGTTTCCTTGATCTCTTTATTTTCGAAGAGACCTCCAACCCAACCGAAGACACTTTTGATTCCCTTACCCAGCTACGAGATGAAATGATCGAAGAGCTCAAAACGGCATCTTTCTTCCCCGAGTGGAAAGAGAAGGAATTCGTCGATCCCTCAAACCCAATTTCCAGCCAAGTTGAAACGGTCTTTCAGAGCTATAGAGCAAAAGCTATCGAAAAGGATCTCATCGGCGACAAAACCGACGAACAAGGGATGGTATGGGGAATCGAAAACCTCAACGATCTAAATGGTTACCGTTGGATCTGCAATAAGGACAATGTGTTCCCTCAACGTACATTGGCATTCGAGGGCGTAGCGTGCAAAGCGCCTTCCAACATCGACAAATTCCTTACCGAAGTGTATGGGGATATCTATCGACTACCTCGAGACATGGGAACCCATTGCCCCCATGTCTCCCAAGAACAAATTGCCGCGCTAAGCCAATCCGCCGACGAGCGCAGCTAACGAAGCATTCGTCGCAGCTTCCCAAGCAAACGCCTTGGGAAGCTGCCCGGAGGCAGCATTTCATCCTTCAAAGAAAACTCTGGCTTCTCGGTTAAAGCAAGCAACAGGGATTCATAAGCCCTTGACTGTCTAGCCTCCGACCAAAATGGGAAGCTATACAAAGCAGTTGTATCGAACAGCGGCAAGCAACCTGGAGAATAGCTCAAAGCCACACAAGGTTGAGCGTTTTTCCACTCGGAGGCCTGTTCGTCGGGAGCCCACGCAGCGACCTCGGAAGCATCGAGCACCGGGTACGCAGCTGAATAATCTAAAGCCTTGAACCCAAGGCGCGTCATCAAGGCGCTGCGAATAGCAACCACCTCTATAGGCAGCCAGAAAGGCTCTTTTGTATATCCGCGCTCCTTCTTTAGAAGGGCATGATCGGCTCGAGCTTTCGACATCAAAGCAGCGGCATCACACTGAAGCGACTCGCATAGGAATTTATATTCGCCAAAAAGCTCATCAGACTCAAAACGATGAGGCACTACAGCCATCACCGCCGAATCAAGCGCCTCATTCCCGTCGGCAAGATCGAAGTATGCAGCATTCAACTTCTTATTGAACGGTCTGTTAAGTTCGGTTTTCAGAAAGACGCCGTTAAGGGCCCTTTTGGAAGAAGGGTCGCTGGCCTGGATGATCTTGGCTGGATCGTCGAGGAATAGAGCACACCCTTCCAACCAGACGATTGGATCTGTTGAGTCCTCCTCGCTCTTAACAATCGCGGAGGCCAAAAGAGGCGACAACACCTGAACATCAAACTTACCAATACCGCTCGGAAGACCACCCGGCTCTACGCAATCGGCAACAGCATCATTGATTTTCAGATTCGAAGGAACAGTACCTAACAAGCGGCTAAACTCTTCGAACTTAAAACCAGGGTCCCTGATCAAAGTAAGAAAATACCTACGCCCAGAATCAAGATGACGCACCATGCTTGCAACGGAGACAGCCAATTCAGCAGCAGAGCCATCAATATACCGCCAAAAGACGTTAACGGCATTCTGCTTTGCTTCAAGGAAAGCAGGTTTAGGGGTTTCGTCAAAGAAAACCAATGGGATTTCGTTTACCGATACCCCCTCTTTGCTCACATGCGCAACAAAAACGCTGTATAGCACTTCACCGAGGTAGCCACAAATACGTTTTTGCGTGGCGGTAAGCCCATCGTATGAAAACTCTGAATCGAATTTGCCCAGGATAGAAAACTCAAATTCGCACAGTCGATCAAATAACTGTCTCTTCATAATGAAACAGTTGTACCCAAGATACTTGTCGCCGTCGAGATACGAGACGAGTTCATCGCGATAATCGGGCTGAAGCTCTTCGCAAATCGAAATAAGCCGGTCAAATGCCTTGTCTGAAACTAGACCATAGGCAACCATATGCTCTCTGATGGACTTTTTGGGTCCATCTGGAGTGGGGACGCCTTTTACCGACCAATACGGAGCGCGCACCAGATCATAGGGCTCAACATTTTTTCTGATAGCGAGCTCGTCGGCAACCATATAGTCGCTGATCGAATAGGGCGACAGGCACTCATCTTCTATCTGGGCATGGTCATTCGCTTTATGGCTTTTGCCATCAAAGCAGAAATAACGCCGATAGTGGCACTGCCCAACATAATCAGCGCTCAGGTTCTTCCATGCCCAATACTGACCGCTCATTTCACAGAAAGTGAAATTCCTGGAAGAGATATTCTCGCCTTCGTCGTCACGCTGACAGCCCTCTATGGTCTCCTTCCCTAAAGAGCCTACATGAATAGGAATAAACATATCGTTCTTAGGGGTGCATACCGGCTTATGGCAAGACACCAGTATTTTAATATCAGGCTGCTCTGGCAACTGATTTCCTTCCGATTAAGCTTTCAGCTTAAACTGATCCCGATGCTGCGCGTGGTACTCGATCATCGACTTGGTCTGAGCGCCACCATAACCAAGGTGGCCAACCACAACGTTCTCGCTCACAACCATTGCTCTTCCGGTGAAGCACGCATAGTTGCAAATATGTTCTTCGTCGTCGCCCAACCCATACGGACCGCCAACAAAGGTTAAGGGGAAATGTCCAAATTCCTCCCAAGCGTCACGCGTAAACAATATAGCGCCGATACTATAGCGAATAGGACAGATAGAGTATGAGAATCCTTCACGCTCCTCGGAGAAACGCTCGGTCAAAGCATCTATATCACGCAGAACAGAGCTGGATTCGCCCCACATATATTGGGCGACTTTTGGCTCGTCGATAACCTGACGATTATGATGCAGGCCATCCGAATACTTCATATCGGTCAAACCTGTCGAACGAAAATCATCCAACAAACCAAGCTTGCCAAGCAGTCGTAAATGCCCGTAACAACTCACGTTAATTAGAGGGGAAACAAATGCCGGCTTGTAAAGAGAATCGCTTTCGAGCCTTAGATAGGTTGACATCAGAATCTCAAAGAAGCCTTTGGTAAGAAACATGTCTTCGTCGAGCTTGTAGATCCATTTTGCATTTGGGTGACATTCTATTGCGATATTCTGCACGACCGAAAGATGATTTACACTCGTAGAGAGATACGACCAGTCGTTTTTCGCAGCAAGATCCTTAAGCTCATCATTAACGAGCCCACTTGTCATTATGCAAACGTCAACATCATCCGGAACAAAGGCGGCAAGTCGGCCGAAGACGTCTTCCCACAATGTCGGCTTATAACCCGCCAAGACCATGCACATCTTCTCGCGACCCTTGCTACGATCAACGAAATCATGGGTCCCAGATGCAACCTCATCGACACGTTTGCGTTGCCTGGAAAGCCTTCGCGCCTCAAATAAATCGCTAAACACAGCATTTTTGTTCAGAGCAGCGTAAACTCTTTCCTTAAACGTCATTAATCCTCCGACCGATATGTTGAAGAGCCGCATACGGGTTTCAAAGTTGCGCTAACAAGATTAAGCTTAGTCTTAATTATCCTAATACAGAATTTCGTATAAACGGCAATCGCCCTCGGAAAGAACAACCTTCAAACTAGGGCTGTCATCCTTAAGCGCATTCATGCCACGCCAATTATCCGGGTCGTACGATCCGTAGTAGCAGCGGTCATACAAAGGCTCACCGCCATAGTCAAGATTCAGAATGTATTTAACGCCACTTCGGTGGAGAATCTCTTTCACGTCGGGGTTTTCGTTTATCTCATTCAGCTTTTCGCAAAGCACCTGCTCATCGGAGTTGATACTCTTACGTCTATCCCCGAGCGAACGCTTGTAGACCAAGTTGATATCGTAAAGAGGATAAGCGAAAACGCTCCCGTCATCAGCGTTATTGTAGACAAGGTCTTCGCCAACAATATCCTTTGCCTTGGAACAGAAAGCTTTCTCGTCCTCATCAAACAAATTCGGCCTATCGTATGAATTTGAGAACGTTGCACACCATCTATAATCGCCAAAGCCCGTTGTAACGCTAGCGAGCCCAGGAATCGAATAATTGCCAACAAAAGAGAAGAAAAGAGCAACAGTGGCAAGCGCCCCAACGCAAAGCAATGTCGGGACCCGCTCGAAGCACAGTGCCTCAAATCCCCTTTTCAACAAAGACCCAATAGCGTATGCGCCAAGTGCAGCTAAGGGCATAGCCATAAGGCAAGCGCTAGCTCCTAGCCTATAAGGATCCGTATACCAGAAGCCCGCCACTAGGCCTTTGAGGACTCCGTCCGATGAAGCTCCGATAACGTATATCGCGCAAGCAAAAACAAACGAACACGACAGCCACGCATAGCGCCTCCATTCCTTTATGGAATACAGAACACCAGCCAAAACAATCATCGGGATAACGAAACTACACGCTGGCAAACGGAAAGAAAGGGCGAGGCAGTTTATTATTGCCTGACTGGACGATGCGGTAGAAGCCCACCTGAAATGGGTCACCCCATACAAAAAAGGAGAACCGTACAGCAAGAGCCAAACTGCAACAAGCGCTACTATTGCCCCGCCAAGAATCAAAAATCTCTTAAAGCCGCTCTTGAGCCGATCCGAGTAAACGAAAAGCCTATAAAGGACAAATGGAACAACAAAAACAGCCATGGTAAATACCGCATTCGGATGGGCTAAAGACAACGCCACGAATCCGCAAATCAGTAAAACGATATATGGCAAAGCTGATTTCAACCGAATTTGCTCTTCGGAAAGCATATTGACAAACGCTATGAACAGAGCAGCGCAAGCAGGAACAAGGGAAAAACCCAAGGTGTTCGGGAACAACGGACCAGAAACCGACAACAATGTCCCCCAAGGGAAAGAGCTGAAGGCAAACGACAAAATCACACCAGAAACTTGAGCCCATTTCTTATCAGGAAACAAAACGGAGAAAAGAAGCAAATTCGAGAAAGGAAACACGATGAACAAAGTTGTGAAATTGACCACATTTGCAGCAATGCAGGGATCGCCGCCCGCAATACCGCAAACAAACGCAGCCAGAGCATGCCATGCCGCCGGGTAGAAACCGCCGCCAAATGGGGCAATTTGATTTTCACCCATGCCGGAATAAACAGACACCCCGAGCGAAGACCAATTGCTACTTTCAACGAATGAACGTATCAGGGAAAGGTGAAAAGAATTGTCCGAATCCTGAGCAAAAGAAGATGGTCCATCTAGGGGAATCACATAGTTGTAAATCGCAATAGCGAAGGAAAACGCGAGGGCAAATATGACAACTTTAGAAGCCGGAAGGTCTGGCGCCGTAAAAACAAAGTCGAACCTGCTACGAGCGATAGCACCAATCACAGCCACGGCAATCGCAATGGAAAATAATTCAACCATGATAAATCCAGGGCTCGAAAAGAGCCCTAATGCGCTATTTAAAATGGAAACGGTAGCCAGCAGAAAGACAGCGCATAATGGCGCACTCAGCAAGGAAAAAAGGCGATCTCTGGATATCCCATACGCGAACAGAAAACCTGGACATAGCAATAAAGCCACCAAGCAAATGGACAAGCAGAAAAATGAAAGCCACATATGTTATTTCCGTTCTCCTATGCGGGGGCAACACGCAACTGCGATATTTGCAACAAGCCCCTCGATAATCTCAAAATAAATTCGAATCAAATACTGTTCATACGCGCAAACAATTAAACCATGATGGTCATGTCGCCCGAGCAATTGCCTATACCGGAATGCCAGCAAATGGCTCGGGCTGGTGCTTGTCCGCATTCAGCCACATGGCAAACAATTAAACGTAGTCGCAAATAACGACCTCGTACATGTTTATATGCCCAAACACACGCGAGAACACTAGAGGAGCCGCTGCTCACGTCCAGTTTCCTCATCGCCTTCATCCCTTTTCAGGAGATCATTGGAATATCTCTCAAATTTTTCAATGGCCAGAAGCTGAGTGAGTTCTTTTATTTTTGTATCCATTTGGGAGACCTTCATATTTAAACTGAAGCACAGAATAAGAAGAACAAAAATAAAAAAGAGGAATACGAAATTGACCGTCGAATAGACTCCTGCAAGCTCAGCAAGAAAATCAAAGATTCCCGGAAAAACACTCAGAATAAATAGCACCCCTGAAAAAAGGATCCACGCCATCGAGTCCTCAAGCCTAATTTTCGAGCTCCTGACCTTCCTCATAACAAACAAAAGAGTCATGAGGGAAACAAGAACCAAAACGACACGCAGCGTTAAAGTCATTTAGCAACCACCACCAAGGCGCTTGCGAAATAACTGGATAAAGAAGATGGAGATAGTCATCCGCGTCATGTAAACCACAGACCTCCATGGATTAAGATAACTTTCCCCAGCATACCTATCGGCCATTTTTACGGGAACCTCAATTACTTTCGCATCGGCGCGTTTTATCAAGTAAGAAACAGTATCAGGTTCTGGCCCGCAATTGAGGCCATTTGCCATATATGCAATCATTTTCGAATTGAAGGCCCTCATTCCCGAAGTTGGATCTTTTATTGCCTTGCCTGTCGTTATCCTGATCGCCCAGCTAATTAAATTACTGCCAAGCATACGCATCGAATGAGGCTTCTTCGTATCTACGAATCTTGAGCCAATCACGATGTCGGCATCAGAAACAGCCTTAACCATTGAGTCTATGTACTCGGGCAGATGCTGACCGTCGGCATCAAATTGAATTGCGCAATCATAGCCGTGTCTATAGGCATATTTCATTCCTGATTGAAATGCCCCCGCAAGACCAAGATTAGTCGGCAAATCCAAAAAAGGATAGCAGTTGTCCCTGCAAACTTGAGCAGTGCCATCCTTTGAGCCATCATTAACAATAAGGAAATCAACCTCAGGGGCTTTTTTGATTACGGAATCCACTGTATTTTTCAGCGACTCTTCTTCATTGTAGGCGGGGATAATTAAAAGCGTTCTCAATGTTTTTCCTAGATATAATACAGAAGCTTCTTTATTCTAACACTTTGACGGAATGACCTATTTCTCCAAAAAAACTAGTTGTTCTTGCCATCATTGTTCAATAAAGAGAGTAGATAATCATGAAGGTTTCGGTAATTGTCCCTGTGTACAACGTAGAAGATTTTTTGGGCAGGTGTCTCGATAGCCTCATCGAACAAACCTATCAAGATTATGAAATTATTTGCATTAATGACTGCAGTCCAGACAATAGCGCAGAAATTCTTAACAGCTATCAGGATAAATATCCTGATTTAATTAAAGTATTTCACAATCAAGAAAATATGGGTCTTGGCAAAACACGAGAAAAAGCGCTTAGCCTCGCAAATGGTGACTATATATTATTTGTAGACAGCGATGATTATGTAAAATCCGATTACATCTCAAGCTACACAAGGGCACTCAAAGAAGACGACTACGACATCGTTATAGGGGGCTACATCCGAGATATAGCCGGCAAAAAAACAGTTCACCTACTAAGTGATAGCGTTTGGAGCTCGGTAACATACGCCATCGCATGCGCAAAATTGTTCAAGAAGAGTTTCATTATTAACAACGGCCTCAAATTTACAGGAGTGTCATGCGGCGAAGATATCTACTTCTCTTTGTCTGCATATTATTGCGGAGCTAGAACAAAAATCATTGATTATGCTGGTTACTATTACTACTACAATAGTAACTCCATCACGGGCTCCATGGATTACAAGAAAAATCATGAGCAGATTATGTCCGAGCTGTTTTCAACCTTCCTGGCAAACTATGACCTCAAAGCTCTTCCGGAAGACAACCAGCGAGTTATCGAATACGTTTATCTTGCAAACATGATCAACGCACTTTTTGTGTTTAATAGAGGCTGCGGCATTCGCCTTATGAAAAAAAAGCTCGAATTCGCCCGCAAGGATGCTTCAGAAAAATTCCCAAACTACGAATCAAACCCATATATCGGACTGCGCAAACCAAAGGGGCAAACCCTTAAAATCCGACTCGGAGTTGGCGTGACTATGTTTCTTAAAAAAATGCATCTTGACGCCATCCCGTTCTATCTTTCGGCTCTTCTTTAAAGGAGGAGAAATGAAGGCCAAAAGAATCGCAATTGTTTCAGCATACTATCCCCCCCATATGGGTGGAGTGGAGCGCTTTACTTGCAGTATCGCATCCGAATTGTCCTCCCGCGGTAATCACGTTACCGTCCTCACTTCAGGTACCAACCATTCCGCCGGCAATAAACGCGAAAACGGAGTTGAGGTGATCGAGATTCCGTCCATCTCGATCATGAACGATAGATTCCCCCTGATAACGGCCTCTCCGACATCCAGAAAAATTCGCGAATTGCTCTCGCTCAAATTTGACTTGGTTGTTATAAATACCCGCTATTATCCCATCTGTTTCTTGGGCTGCTCCATAGCATCAAGAAATAAAATTCAACCGGTAATAATCGACCACAGTTCCGGATATCTAGCAACTGGAAAGTCGATTTTCGACCAAGTCATTCGCGCATATGAGAAAATTGCAACTTCACGAATAAAGAAGTTCAATCCAGCTTTTTTTTCCGTGTCACATCGAAGCGAACAATGGCTTTCGGAATTAGGTATAACCTCACATGGCGTTATACCTAATTCAATCGATGCTGATAAATATATCGCCTCCGCATCGGGGCGAAACTGGCGCGTCGAGCTTCACGCACAGGAGGAATGCCTGATTATTTTTGCAGGCCGATTAATTGAAGAAAAAGGCGTCATGGACGTTTTGGCGGCTTTCGAAAATCTAGTAAAAAATGGGCACCCAGAAAACATCCATCTCGCTATCGCGGGCAAAGGGGAACTCGAATCGCGAATTGCCTCGTTTTCTAACAATTACAACAACGTTCATTTTCTTGGACCGCTCGCATCTAGCGACCTCTCATCCCTCTTGGGAGCTGCTGATATATTTTGCTATCCCTCAAGATACCCCGAAGGGTTGCCAACAGTTCTTCTAGAAGCCGCAGTTCAAGGAACGGGAATCATTACATCAGATTGTGCTGGAGCAAGAGAGGTGGTTCCAGGCCCAGACTATGGCATCGTCTTAAATAGCATCGAGCCATATGCTATTGCGCAGGCTATCACCAAGATGTCAGACAACCCACTTTATCTTGATGCATGCAAAAAAAGGGTTAGGTCACATGTTTCGGAGAATTTTTCCTGGAGTTCAACTGCACGAAAAGTCGAAAGTCTTCTTGGCTAACAGACAATTTAACGTTTTTTCGTTAAATGCAGGCGGGCAACAACAGCACTAAGGCACCGCAGCACAACGACTCAAAAGAGCATAAGTTGTTTTATCTTCAACCGTCCAATGGGGCGCAGAAGGGAACATAGTTCGCCTCAGCGCCTTTGTAGGCGAGGATCCTCAAATAACCACAATGTTCTTTCTTAATCCCAATGAAATTATCTGCCAAGTCCAAGCAGATAACTACCAGTCGCTACGAGAAAGATAGAGCTAAGCTTACCGAGACCAACCGCTTTTGGCTGCTAAAGCTTTATACTTATCGGACCCTCACATGGCTTTCTTGTAAAGCGCGTTCTTCATTTCAAAAGACCTCTATACTTTTTAAGCATTTTAAACTCAGCAAAAGACCCACTTGCAACCGCCCTTTTCAAAACAGACAGCCAATCTCTTAAACTGTAGCTCCATGGCTTGGGAGATAATTCGAAATGCAGTACGCCGATCTTCGAGAGAGGAAGCCCTTTTTTTTCATAAGGCCCGACACAGTCTTGGAAGACATTATAGGTTTCGTCAAGATGCAGGATTGAGTTCTGCTTCCAATCTGGATACAGAAGCTTAAATACATCTTGATCACCAAAGCCGATATAAGATTTAAGGGCGTCTTTGTCCATCCTCTGCATAATCTCGATCGCTTTGTCGTAAGTCGACTCTGACGGAGTTAACACCATGAGGCCGGAATTCAAATCGACCCACTCTTTATGCATACCCTTGCCAGCAACTACAGCGGACATATGAAGGCAGTCAAACAACGAGTCGACATTACGAAGAATCATCATGTCAGCATCTAAAAGGACTATTTTTTCAAATTGATCCATACGGAGAACGCCAAGCTTTGAAAAAGTGCTATTCCATCGAGGGCGCCCATCACGTTGGTTTTTTTCGAAAATCGACGTCGGAGGAACTAAAGCATCCACCTCGACGACCAGAATCCCCTCTTTCTTCATTGATTCTTTTGCCTCAGAAGAGCATTCCGAGCAAAAGGCAGTCAACGGAAAGCGCGAACCAACCAGATCGATGCTTTTCTTAAGCGCAATCACTCCAGGGAGATAAGAGTCACCGATCAAGAAAACACCATAAGTACGAGTCTTCATTAAATAACCCTTCTTCTGTGGAAAACTTTGCTGAAAGCTTTTTTTTCGTAGTCGTTTAAACCATATTTCCATTGCAAAATTGCATATAAAAAAGCATATATAAGTCCAAAAGCAGCCACCGAGAACCAAGAGCCATGACAACCTGAAAACAGTCCATAGATAAAAGACGCAAGAACCGTTGCCATAACCATAGGAACAACCAGCTCGCACACTTCTTTCCAGAAAAAAGGAATATCGAGACCTATTCTCTTCCAGTAGAACCAATTCATTATGAAACCATTGCCTATCAACATCGACAAACCGGTCGATAACGCTGCTCCTGGTATTCCAAACAAATTAAGAAACACAATGGTCAGAACAATATTGGCCAGTGCAATGACCAAATACATCACACCGCGAAAATAGTACTTATTTGCCACCTGAAGAATCGTCAAACCGAGCCCTTGCACTAAATCAATTGTAAAAGGAACCATTACTATAACGGCAACGAGATAGGATTCGAAATACCCTTCTCCCGCCCAAAGTGTAATGAACTCAGAGCCAATCGTAATGAAACCTCCAAGGACAAAACCCAAAATCAAAAATGTAATTCTCCCGACTTTTGCAAACAGCCTGGAAATAGCCTCCATGCCATCGTCTTCGAGATAGAGCTCTGACACTCTTGGAAGGAATACGGAGCTTGCCACGGTGCCAATGCTCATATATGCAGAATAAATTTGGGCTCCTACAGAATACACGGCAATAGCAGTTGCGCCATAAATATACCCCACGATCAGCTGGTCGGTTTTCCAGAAAATCTGATCAGCAATTGTCACCATGACTATTGCGCCACTAAAGCACAGCAAAGACCGTACCAACGCTTTGTCCCAACCGCAAAATAAACCAATGATGTTTAATCCCCGTCGAACATATATGTACTGAGAAAACGCACATAATAAATTGGTGCCCAGCACAACACAAGTAACCATTAAAGCGTTCGGCATAACAGGAAGGAGCATATAAACAATTACAGGCTGAGCAATCAACGCAACAAGATTTGTTAATTTAAGGAAGACGAATCGTTCAAATGCAGTTATGACGGCAATCGAAATCGTATTGAACATGGTAACGATGCTATTCAGCCCAAGTACCAACAGCATCGCCGCAAGCTCGTCTAATTCGGCAGCCGAGAAAGATTCGCTGTACACAGTCTTGACTAAAGCAATCAAGGCCAATGTTGCCACCAAGGCAAAAAAAGAAATTATCGCATATAAACGCTTTGCGATTGCGAGGGTGTTTTCGGCTTTCTCCGTGTCGCCTTGCGCCCGGTACAAACAATAAAAACGGCCGACACCAGCTGACAAAACGCCATTAATTGATACAAGATATGCCATAACCGAGCCGACCAATTGGTACAACCCGTATTCCTCAGCCCCTATGCCTTGTAAAAGCAAAGGAACATATATTAACGATACTACGATTGAAGACAGCGAGTATACATATGAAACCACCATCCCCTTTTTCCTATTATCGCTTGAAGTCATAACCTACCCAATACCTTGTTAAAAGAACGAACGAACTTATCCAGAAGTCCAAAAGCGTGCCAATGGCCACCGACCAACAAGCGGAACGGAATAGACTTTGTTTCACTGCATATTGAGAGGTATGGATTATTGCGCCAATCCGGAAAAGTGGAGTTCATCCAATCAAAAAAAACTTTTTTAGTTCGATTGACAGATTTTCCAGAACAAACCACCCGTTCACCGCCCCAGCGCAAAACATGCAAAATAGCCATCCATTCAATCTCGTCTATTTCCGCTATTGCTCTTTCATGCGCTTGTTCAAGAACAAAGTCAAAGGCCTTAAGGATATCGGTATTCCATTCTGGCAGTGGCCTATGAAGCGTGCTCAGTGGGTTTTGCACATAATGATATACAGTTCCCCCATAGGAAACTATCGAAGGATTGTTCAAAGACAAAAGCACAACCAAAGTAGAAGCGAGATCTTCCCCTATATGAATATCTTGAACAAGATCAGCTAAAATGCATGCAACACTTTCCCTTTTGTAGCATTGCATACATAGACTGTCGCTTTTTATGATCGCCTCTTTAATGCCGACGGAAGAGAATCCCCTATTCCAATTAGATATTGCGGTTAATACGTTACCTACCATATCTACGTAGTCGTAATTAAACGTAAGAATATCGGGTTTGCTAGTCTTCAAATAAGCAATTACTTCCTTGAGACCATACGTATCAACATAGTCGTCGGAATCGTGAAACAGCAAATATTCGCCACTGGCAGCTTTCGCGCCAGCTGACCGCGCCGAATTCTGTCCTCCGTTTTGCTTGCTAATCACACGTACGTCAAGATTTGACCTTGCAGTCCTCGTCTTTAGATACGCTTTTGATTTTTCATCCGATCCATCGTCGACAATTATAACCTCGATATCCTCATCCGGCGTTGATTCAAGGCTCGCCATGCATTTCTCAAAAAGAGCACTCTTTGTGTTATAGAAAGGAACAACAACAGATAAAACCTTTTGCAATGTCTCCCTCTCTTCATCAGCAATAAACTCATGCACAATATTCCGTCCATCATTTAAGTAGCAGGCATAATAATGCGCGCGGCAAACTCTACGATTTATCAATTCTATGATGAAGACTTTTTAAAGACAGCCTCAACATATTCAGAAGTGGCGAAAAATCGCCTTTCTTTAAGCCGTGACCGACTCTGACAAAAAAGCCCAACAGAAGCGGGTTAACATTAGGGTGTTTTTTTATAAGAAGCTGTCTTTTTCTTAATATCTCCTTTTCCGTTTCATCGATCCACGAACCATCAAAATGATGGATTGCCACAGTCTCGGCCCTCAAATCGAGCTCCCCAGTGTCTTGGTTTTTTGGAGAGAACCAAAAACTTGGGTACAGCGCCAAGTCATCAATCACCTGAAATGATCCATCTTTTTGCAAGCCACGCGCTTCCACAAATCTTGTCAGTCTTGCCACGTTCGTTGTAAGATCTTGTTTCCCACTGGATAAAATAAACGGCCTCTTTTCATAGCTATTTAAAAACGATTCAAACAAGGGGAAACCCTTCTCGCAGCCCAGAACGCAGGTACAGACAGCAGAGTTAGACTCGAATCCCGAAAATGCATGATTGGCCAATAAGGGGTCGAGAGGCTTTATCAGTTCGACGTCGGTATCAAGGTATATGCCCCCATAAGTGACAAGCGCATATAATCGCACATAGTCACTTACAAAAGCCCAACGCCTCTTTTCATAAGCCTCCCTAACATACCGGTTAGAATCAATATTGAAATTTGATTCATCCCATCTAACTATCTCATAGTCGGGGCAGTGCTCCCGCCATGAGGCGATGCAACATTTCACGTCTGAAGGAAGGGCGCTTCCGCCAAACCAAATATAGTGGATAATTTTAGGAATCAAAAGTACACCATCCATCCGTTCTGTCTTTTATCTTAGCTCCGCAAGACGCATCATTAGCCGTCTGCTTTTAGCGAATGAGAAGCGTGATTATCGATCTTTAGATAGATAATCACGCTGTCATGTATCCCTCACGCATTGCGAGACCCAAAAAACACTGCAAAGGGCGCCTTCACCCTACTAGAGTAAAAGCGCCCTTTATTTAAAAATGCTTCAGAAATATCTCAAAATTTAGCTGTTAATTATAGATAACGACCGTTGTTCCAGCGTGGATATTGTAATAAATCCATTGCGCACTCGGATACGACATCCTTAAACAACCATGAGAAAGGCTATTGCCCAATTCGGCATCTGAGTTCAGAATGGTATGGAAGAAATACCCATTCCAAATCTGGGTACACCATTTCGCACGGCTATCGGTGCTCAACGACATCCTTTTACCACCGGTCGTTCGATAATATCCCGTTATTGTTGGAGTGCTAGGGGCACCAGTTACGCAGCTCCACCAATACTGAAGCGACCAATTGTTCGCGGACCCCTTGAATACGCCAACCCGATGAGTCGACCTGTCAACGCCAATAAGCCATTGCGTTCCGCTACTATATCCCCAAATTCTATCCTGCATCGCCTTCCTGTCTGACGGCATAGGAGAGACATAGGTCGTTTTTTCGAACGAAAACAACTGGGTTGCCGACGCGTTTTTCGATTTCAGAACATAATTGGCGCCATTAACAGGAGATCCATTTTCAATAGAGAGGACAAATTTCCTATTTAATGCAGACTCAAGATAGAAGCCGCCCGAGCCGCCATAGGAAATGTACCATTTTTGAGCGGCACTTCCATTCCACGCATACTGCTGGACATTATTTCCCTCGGCAGCGTTTCCATTTGCAACATCGAGAACCTTTTTACTTGGCGCATTTTCTATTCGATACGAACCATCACCATTGGCTGTTATGTTCCATTTCTGCGCCCCACTCCCATTTGCTTCGTAAGACCAGACGTTTGCACCACTTTCGGTTGAGGCAAATTTAACGTCAACCACCTGCCCATAGTTTGATTTCGAGTGAATCACATACGTTCCACCAGCTACGGGAGAAACAGTCTCGAAGATAAACTGTTGGGCTTCGCTACCGTTGTAATCATAGGTCTGGATGTTTGTCCCGTTTGATGTTGATGCATAGCGAACATCCAAAGATTTTCCGCTCTCAAGATTAACGAACGAATAAGCACCGGAGTTAATGCCTGCAAGTAGCCACATTTGCGATTTTGCCGATGGATTCGGATTCTCTACACAAACGTTCGAGTCGCGTTCCGCCATGTTTTTGCCCGAGCATAGCGACTCGAAGCGATACACATTTGCGCGTCCTTCAACATGAGTGCACATCCACTTCTGAGCGAATGTGCTATTGGAAGAATAGAGCTGGACATTAGCCCCGTCAGATTCCGAAGCATTCGCAACATCAAGCACCTTATCCGTATCCAGGGAAGAAGATATCTTAACCAAGCCTTCGGGAACTACGTATTCACGTTTTTCGAGCTTGAATGCGCAATAACTAGAATCAGAAGGCTGGCCCACAATAGACGCTTCAGAACCTAAAGAGGAGCACGACAAAGACAGGGCATTCGCAACGCAAACAAAGGTATATGTCCCATCAGGGTTAGCCTTTACGCTGAATTGCTGGCTTCCGTCTTCCTGCTTCGAAGACTGGACCACAGCAGAGCCTGGAACTACGCTTCCGTTCTTTACCCCTATTGCCTTTTCGGAATTCAAAGAAATCAAACGATAATAACCATCCGAATACTCAAGTTTAAACAACTGGGCCAGCGTTTGGTTTCTGCTATAGAGCTGGACCTTCGCTTCATCGGATTTCGATGCGCCAGAGATGTCTACGCAAAGAGCGTCCGATTCGGAGGGGACTATCTCGTACCAGCCGTCCAACCCAAGATCTTCGCAGGGCGAAACAGGCTCGTGCTCCGTCGACGAAAGATAGAACCTCTGCGCCGCGGACCCGTTCGCCCCGTACAGCTG
>ERZ1026888.268-NODE-268-length-31352-cov-43.402115_pt1 | contig 31352 bp, 25 predicted proteins | sample MGYA00380174_ERZ1026888 | MGnify/ENA primary metagenome ERZ1026888 (study PRJEB33269, sample SAMEA4719810) | human gut metagenome | biome: human-associated habitat; feature: organic feature; material: feces | place: Cameroon | collected 2013-10 ...
GAAAGAGTGATTGGACGATGGAGCAGACGGTATATTATTCCCGCTATGCCAATCGGTTGAATATCGATGAGTATTCTTTCCGCGTAGGAATGCGTTCCTATATCTTCGATTTGGGATATAAGGGAAATCTTTCTTGGGGAAGATGGAAGATGGGGGCTGAAGTGATTCGGCATCAACTGTTGCCGCAAAATGTCGGAATATCGGGTAATCTGGCTAATTATCAATCTGATACGCAGTGCCAGAAGGCGATGGAAGCCAGTGCTTATCTGCAGTATTGTCAACCTTTGAGCGAAAAACTCTTGATGGAACTGGGAGCAAGGGCTTCGGGTTACCATTGTCAGAAATCTTATTATCGGATGATGCCCCATCTCGGAGTTCATTACAATCTGTCGCCATCAGCAAAGCTGAATCTTAATCTGAGCATTCGGAACCAGTATCTTTTCCAGACAGGTTTTTCTTCAGCAGGACTTCCTACGGAGTTCTGGTTTGCTGCCGATGCGAACCATCGTCCGCAGTATGCCTGTCACGTAGCCCTGCAGGGAGAGTTCTGGTTTGCCGAGAAGGAATATCGGTTGAGTGTTGAAACTTACTATAAATGGCTGAAGCACGAGATGGAGAATAGCAGCAATATGTTTGACATACTCTTCTCTTCTTATTCCTTTGATGGATCCCTGTTGCATGGCAAGGGCTACAACTATGGCTTGAATCTTCTTCTCGAAAAGAGAAGGGGAAAACTCACGGGATGGTTGAGCGCTTCCCTGGGAAGAGCCATGCGAAAGTTTAATGGCGCACAATATCAGGGATGGTATCCTGCCGGACATGAACGTATTTATGAACTGAATGCCGTGGCTACTTATCGCATTAACCGCCGTGTCAATTTAGGGGCAACCTATGTGCTTGCATCCGGAACTCCTTATACCAAGGTGAATGACGCCTATCTGATGTCGGGTAATATCGTTACGGAATATGGACCTCATAATGGTGATAGGGTAGGTCCTTATATGCGACTCGATGTGTCGATGGGGTATGATTTTGTCATGAAGGGCAGCACTCGCAGCGGCATTAATTTCTCGCTTTATAATGTTACCATGCACAGAAACGATTTGTTCTATCGCATCAAGGTGTATGACAATCATGTGAGATATGGTCCGTTTAATTTCCTGATGCCGATTATGCCATCCATCAACTATTATTATAAATTTTAAAGATTGGGTTATGAGAATCAGTCATAGTTATAGAGTCATGATAGTATTGGCTTTATCTTTTTTATTGGGAGGATGCAGCCAGGATGCTTCCACTTCCAGCCAGTCGCAACTGGTAGTTGAGGGGTGGATAGATGCTGGCGGTTTCCCGGTGGTCAAGTTAACCCGAACGATACCGTTGAGCGATAAAGAGTTGGCGCTGGATAGCTTATCTCGTTATATAGACCGATGGGCAAAGGTAACTATTTCTGATGGTGAAAGAACTGAGGTTTTGGCAGGTAGATATGATAAAAAGTATTTTCCACCTTTTATATATACTACTTATGATATGCGTGGTGAGGCAGGCAGGGAATATGTCTTGAGGGTTGAGGCTTCGGATGGCAAGGTAGCTGAGGCCAAGACCCGCATTCCGGAATCTGCAAAGATTGATTCGTTTCGTGTAGAGCCTACAGATGTTGACAGTCTTTTCCAGCTTTATGCTTATACATCTTATCGTGGAAAGTGCAAGCTTTTTACGCAAGTGGTTGATAAGCAAAGGGAAATGTCGTCAGCAGAGTTGGGCCTTTTTGATGATGGGATGATAGGAGAGGATGGTAAGTTATCCGTGAAGCGTGGCAGGGATAACCTGCAGAAGGATTTCACCCCTTTTTTCAAGAAGGATGAGGTTGTAAGGGTAAAGTTATCCACCTTAACCGATGAGGGGTATGCCTTCTGGCGCAGTTTCGAGGATATGCTGGCATTATCCAGAATTCCCCTGATGCCAGTGAATACCAATCTGAAGTCGAATGTGCATGGTGCCCTGGGCTATTGGCAAGGCTACGGCTCCAGCTTTTATGAAGTGAGGATTATATCCATCATGGTATCCGTCACACTATAAAAGTATTTGTATATAAGTATATTAAGGAGGTTTTTAACTATAAATCGTGATGGGTGATAGATGGATTGAAAACTTTTCCCTGCGTGCGAGAAATGTGTTTATCCAATCGTAAGCGATATTTCTGTTATGAAATTCTTCGTTACGAAATTTTTCGTAAAAATAGGGAAAAATGCAGTGCATTGCAAAAAATACCTAAAATCGGAAGAAATTTGCAGCGCAATGCAAATTTCTAAGAAAAGTTTCGTATATTTGCAGCGCGCTGCAAATTTCTAAGAAAAGTTTCGTATATTTGCAGCGCAATGCATTTTTATTGGCTAATATACGATTGGAAATATGATAGAGCGCAAGGAATACATGGCTCTTCTGGAAAAATGGAGAGACAAGAAAGTGATAAAGGTGGTTACTGGCATCAGGCGATGTGGCAAATCTTCTTTGTTGAGGATGTTTCGGGAGAAGCTTCTGGCTGAAAGTGTGTCCGAGAATCAGGTGCTGGAGCTCAATTTCGAGGATTTGGATAATGAACAATACCTTGATTATAAGGTGCTGTATGCTTATGTCAAGAAACATCTGGTGAAAGGCAGGATGAACTATCTTTTCTTTGATGAAATCCAGATGGTGGATAACTTCCAGAAAGTGATAGACAGTTTGTTCTTGCTGGATGATGTAGATATCTACGTAACGGGTTCTAATGCCTATCTTCTTTCTGGAGAGATAGCAACATTGTTAACTGGCAGATATGTGGAAATCAAACTGTTCCCGTTTTCCTTCAAGGAATATCTGACGGCGCAGTCTGATGATATGAATCTGGAAAGGGCATATCGCCGATACATTGAGGACGGATCTTTTCCATATATATTGCAGATTAACCACGACCGTGAGATGGTACGTGAATACCTTTTGGGCTTGTACAATACCATTGTGTTGAAGGATGTGGTGAGCCGAAGGAAGATTACGGATGTGATGATGTTGCAGAGTGTGGTTCGTTTCCTGGCGGATAATATCGGCAATATCTCTGTTATCAAGCGTATCAGTGATACGATGACTTCCCTGGGGCGCAAGATTACCTCGCATACTGTAGAGAATTATGTTTCAGCATTGATAGATAGCTATATCTTCTATTCCGTTTCCCGATTTGACACCAAAGGAAAGCAGCTGTTGAAGACAGGTCAGAAACTTTATCTGGCTGATATCGGTTTGCGCAACGTAATCAATGGTACGAAAGGTGGCGATTTGGGACATATCCTGGAGAATGTAGTTTATCTGGAGTTGGCCCGTCGGGGCGGAGAAATCTATGTAGGTAAAGTGGGTGATGCCGAAATAGATTTTGTAGTGATAAAAGGTGAGTACAAGGAGTATTATCAGGTGTCGCTGAGTGTGAGGGATGAGAATACGATGAATCGTGAACTGGCTCCCCTGCAAGCCATTCAGGATCATTATCCTAAATATCTCCTTACGATGGACAATGACCCTGAAGTGCTGCATGATGGAATCAGGCAGATATATGTGCTCGACTGGCTGGTGGAGGGGGATTAATTTGATGTTGGCAAGGAAAAGGGAGGAAAAATATCTTCAAAAGCTTGCTAGTTTGAAAATAAAGTCGTAACTTTGCCATATGGAATTTTAAAACAGATGGTTATGAAGTACTTAGACCCTAAGGCAGACCTTACGTTCAAGAAGATATTTGGCAATCATCCCGCAAGACTGATCAGTCTTCTGAATGCCCTTCAGTCACTCAGCGAAGAAGAGTTGATACAACAACAGCAGTATCTGCCAACAGTAGAGGAGCTGGAGATTTCCGGTTTCACTGATGCCGAACTTTGGGCCTACGACAAATTCTGGGATTCCGTAAGCGTAGAAAGAACCCTCATAGATGACAGCTACCAGAAAGGAATGGAGAAAGGTAAGGAAGAAGGAATTGCTGAAGGCTTGGAAATGGGCATGAAGCAAGGCATGGAAAAGGGTAAGGATGAAGGCAAACATGAGGCCTACACAGAAACAGCACAACGTTTGTTGGCAATGGGACTTTCTGCCGAAGAGGTTGCCAAAGCTACCCAGCTACCTTTGGAAATCATTAAGAAACTGAGCGATTTATAAAAAAATAATGGCTTAGGAGAGGTTGTCTATCCACGGACAATCTCCCCTGAGCCGATTTGAATCACCTGCAAAAGTGTGTGGCTACGCATAAATTCTAGTTAGCCTAAAAAGGAAGAACTTGACATCTATGACACCATATTGTTGTGCCCTAAATAGCTTTATCCTCATCCACGGAACTATGCAGGTACGCCCCTATTATTCTTGTTATTCAGTGATTCCCCAATCCAACAAGCCTTTGCCTTCCTCGTCAAGCTCAATGCCGAGACCTATCACCTTTCGCTTATCTGCCTTGAATGGTTCCAGATATCTGCTATCTAAAATCTGCTGGATGGCAGCCTTCTTGCCACCATTGTTTTTCAGCTTCAGCTCTATCACGTAGATGTAGCGGGAAGTTTGAGCAATGAGGTCGATTCTTCCAGTGGCAAGCATGTGCTCTACCTCTACTTTCAGCCCGATGGCATTCAAAATAGTACTGATGATGAGGCGATATCGCTCTTCCATGTCCATCGAGGCAAGCTTCTTGTTGCTGTAAGGCACGTCGGCAACTAGTGCTTTCAGCGTTTTCATGGCATCAGCAATCTGACCTGTACCCAATTGACGGAACAGGCTACTTTGCAGACTGATGATATCGCTTTCTGATTGCATGGTCAAGGTTGGCAGCACAACCTCGTAAAGTGCCTGTCTTACTTCCTGGTTTGGAAAACCTAAGAAATAGCCAAATTCATCGCTGCTTTTGATGGTAAGGTATCCCGTCTGATAGAGGAAGAGCTCGGCACCACCATTTATTACATCAGAACTCTCAAGAGTCTTGCGTAAAATCGGACAATGTTCAAAATTGCGTAATCGCAATTCCATGTTGTCAACAAACTTCGGCAGCATGGAGGTAGCTCCGGATGAAACCCAGAAACAACTCAAGTCTTGCGTATCAAGCGCATTGAGGAGACTGAAAGGATTGTAGATGTCCACCATATTTCTGCGACTGAAATGGTAGCCATCGTAGTAATCCTTCAGGTTGTCGTGAGTTTGCTGCAAGGTCCAACCGTTCACTTCTGCCATTCTTTCCAGTTCTGGCTTGAAGTTCTCTCCGATTTCTTCTTCTGTAATACCGCAAATTGCAGCATATTCTGGAAGGAAACTGATATTGGTCAGGTTGTTGAGTACCGAGAAAAGAGAAATCTGCGTAAACTTGGTAATACCCGTAATGAAGACGAGACGCTGATACGCATCATCGGCTTTCAGAATGGCAAAAACGCTTCTATATACTTCTGTACAACCCTCATGCTCGGGAGTTTTCCACGAGTGTTGGAGAGGAGAGTCGTACTCATCGATAAGAATGGCAACCTTGAGCCCTGTCTGTTTGTATGCCTTTGTGATGATGGCATCGAATCTGTCGGCAAGTTTGGCAGTAGGGTCTGGTATAATGGCATACATTTCCTCGTATTCCTTGAATCGCAGGTTCAGGTATGAACGTAGGGTGGCAGCATTGGCTCCCCCTCGGCTCATGTCAAGTCGAATCACTGGGTACTGCTTCCATTCTTTTTCCAATTCCATGATTTTCAGTCCTTCGAAGAGTTCTTTTCTTCCTTCGAAGTAAGCCTGGAGCGTATCCACGAGCACAGATTTGCCGAATCGGCGAGGGCGGCTCAAGTAATTATACTGTTTGCCATTGTTCGCCAATTTCCAGATGATGTCACTCTTATCTACATAGAGATAACCTTCTTCTCTGATTTTATTGAAAGATTGTATGCCTACCGGCAACTTTCTGCATGCATTGTTTGCCATAACTATTTCTCCTATTCCTGTCTTTAGCCGCAAAGATACGGTTATTTTTTGAATCATGCAAGTTTTTGGCAATTAAAAAGATGTAAAACTATGCCTTAAAAAGACGAGTCTTGCGAAAAGTTTTTCTCTTTTTATCCATCACATCCCTCACGATTCCTGCTTTCGAAACCTTAATTCTCTGTAAATAAAGCGCTTATCTATCTTAGAAGCGTGATAGATAGACGAAATATTTACAATATCCATCACGCTATCCGTCACGATTTGCCCTCATGCCTCACGATTTCCGGCTTCCTCTCTTCCAGAAAACGTTCTTTAACGCACGAAAGCCGGGACAAGGTCGAAAATTTTTGGGAAAAAGCTTGCATTCGGCTTTAAAATTTTGTATCTTTGCAGTTGAAAGGTTATACGGAGCCATCTCTCACACGGATGATACCCTATGTTCCTTTTCAGAGAGTAGTCAACATAGATTCCACAATGGCTAATTACCACTGCGAAACCTTTTAATCAACTTTCAATTTATTTTTTTATGAAGTTAAATCTTAATGATCCAAAGTTCATCAACAGTCTGGTGGACTACCATTGGATGTACTGTTTCAATGCCGAATGTCCTCGCGCCGCTGAGTGCATCCGATTCATTTCGGCAAAGTTCAAACCCGACGATGTTACCGCCGGCAATGCTGTTTATCCCGATGCAAACCTCCACGGACCTTGCACCAACTTTATGCGTGTGCGCCAGTTTAAGGCGACATGGGGCTTCACTCACCTCTACGACCAGGTGAAGCATAGTGATGTGCAGACCATCAAGTTCCGGGTAATGGATATCGTGGGCAACCGTACCACCTATTATCGTGTGCACCGAGGCGAGAAGCATCTCACGCCAGAGCAGCAGGAGCAGGTGAAGAACCTCTTTGCCAGCTATGGTTATGGGGAACCTACCTACGACCATTATGCCGAAGAAATCGGATTCACCTACGAGTAATCTGATTTTGTTCCACGCGTTGGCACAAAGTGAGTCAACTAGTGGAACGAAAAGTTTCATGGCATGGAACAAAGTGTTTCAACGTCTGAAACAGTTGAAACAGTTTAGAAAAAAACTTTAAATGATAGATGATGAAATTTACCATTACACATAGAAATAAGAAGAATCAGCTTTTGGTCAGCACCAAGAGCCTGGAGCGCTTTCTGGAGCGCATAGTAAATGATGATGCAAAGAATACTGTGGAGAACTTTCGAGAATATGTTCCTTGGCTCACCAATGGTTACGATGGCTATAAGGATATGCCAACCTGGATGCATGTTCACCCTGCTGCTGAGTTTCAGAAATCGGAGAATGGACTCCTGAAGATGAAGCAGAACAACGGCATTCTTTTGCTTACGTTTGTTAATATAAAAGAAGAAGGAGGCGTGGCGGCTGCCAAGCAGAGTGTGGCAAGCCTTCCATCTACCCTGGCTGCCTTTATGGGAGCCGACGGCATCAGTCTCCATGTCTTGGTGAAGTATGCCTTGTCCAGGGGAACCTTACCCAACGAGGAGGCTGAGGCTGACAGAATATATAAGCAGGCTTTCCATACCTTTGCACCACTTTATCAGATGTTGGTAAAGGCAACGATGCAGATGCCCGAGCCTTCTATCTATTCCGATTTCCTGTTGACAAGAGACTCCTTGCCTTATTATCGTGAGGATGCGTTGCCGCTGATGCTGAATGAAGTTATCCACACCGTTGAAAAACCTGTGGATAACATGAACGAGGTAGATGTGGATAACTCTTCTGAGCATGTGGATAAAGATAGTAAGGAGTTGAGTGACAATATCATGAGTATGATTGGATTTCTGTGCAAAAAGTATGATTTCCGTTATAACTCGGTGATGAAATTCACGGAATACCGACCGAAAGATAAAGATTATTGGGGATTTCAACCCGTGGATGCCCGTGTGCAAAAGCGCATGACGCTGGAAGTGCAACTTGCCAATATCCGTGTGAGTATCAAGGATGTACGCAATTATCTGGAGTCGGATCTTCTTTCTACCTATAATCCTGTGGAAAACTTCCTTTTTAAGTGCATGGGGAAGTGGGATGGCAAGGATCATATCCGTGCCTTGGCTCGTACGGTGCCTACCGATAATCCTCATTGGGAGGATTGGTTCTACACCTGGTTCCTGGCGATGGTTGACCAGTGGCGTTCCTATAGTCATCGCAAATATGGCAACTCGGTGGCACCTCTTCTCATCTCCAAGCAGGGTTACAACAAGAGTACTTTCTGCAGATCCTTGGTTCCGCCGGAGTTGCAGTGGGGGTATAATGATAACCTTGTATTGTCAGAAAAACGGCAGGTGCTTCAGGCGATGTGTCAGGCGCTGCTTCTCAACCTGGATGAGTTCAATCAGATATCTCCTCAGGTGCAGCAGGGATTTCTGAAAAACATCATCCAGTTGCCGAGTGTGAAGATGAAACCGCCGTATGGCAGTCATGTGCAGGAGTTTCCGAGAATGGCATCTTTCATCGCCACGAGCAATATGGAGGATATCCTCTCCGACCCATCCGGCAATCGCAGATTCCTGGGTGTGGAACTGACGGGGCCTATCGATGTAAGTCAGCTTCCGAATTATGAACAACTCTATGCGCAGGCCCTCTCGGCATTGCAGGCAGGCGAGAAGACCTATTTTGATGCAGAGCAGACCAAAATGATTATGGCGAGCAACAGAAAGTTTGAGGTGATTTCTCCGATAGACCAGTATTTCAACCTTTATTTCGACTTGACCGATGATGTCAAGCAGGGCGAGTATCTCACCGCAGCCGAGATATTCCAGGAGTTGAAGAGTCACATCGGTTCATCGGTGAAGTTGAGCAATCTCATCACCTTCGGTCGCAAGCTTTCGCAGATGCCATCCATCCATCGCAAGCGTTTCAATGACGGCATGCGATATCTGGTGGTGCGAAAATCGTGAGGGATGGAGCCAAATCGTGAGTGATAGCGTGATGGATATTCCCGTTTTCAGGAGTATCTGTCACGCTATTAAAGTATCTGTATATGAATAGGTTAAGGTGGATTTTGGCGGCAAATCGTGATGGGTGATAGATGGGTTGAAAACTTTTTCCTACGTGCGAGAGAGGATTGCAGTGCACTGCATTTTTTATTGGCTAAGATACGATTGGAAATATGATAGAGCGCAAGGAATACATGGCTCTTCTGGATAATCCACTGCAAGCCATTCAGGATCTATCCTAAATATCTCCTTACGATGGACAATGACCCTGAAGTGCTGCATGATGGAATCAGGCAGATATATGTGCTCGACTGGCTGGTGAAGGGGTATTAATTTGATATTGGCAAGGAAAAGGAAGAAAAAATATCTTCAAAAGCTTGCTAGTTTGAAAATAAAGTCGTAACTTTGCCGTATGGATTTTTAAAACAGATGGTTATGAAGTACTTAGACCCTAAGGCAGACCTTACGTTCAAGAAGATATTCGGCAATCATCCTAAAAGACTGATTAGCCTTCTGAACGCCCTCCTGCCACTCAGCGAAGAGGAGCAGATACACGAAATCAAGTATCTGCCTACAGAACTTGTGCCCCAGCTCGAAGGGGGCAAGAACACCATTGTGGATGTACTCTGCACCGATGCCAGAGGCAGGAAGTTCTGCGTGGAAATGCAGATGGAATGGTCTGACGCTTTCCAGCAGCGAGTACTGTTCAATGCATCCAAGCTCTATGTGAGTCAGGCTAAAAAGGGAGGAAAATACAGTGAACTCCAACCTGTGTATTCTCTCAACCTGATAAATGATATCTTTGCGCATGATACTCCGGATTTCATCCACAACTACCGCATCGTGCACGATAAGGACAGTAATAAGGTCATCGAGGGCTTGCATTTTACCTTCATAGAACTCCCTAAGTTCACACCTCATTCCATTGCCGACAAGCGTATGATGGTCTTGTGGCTCCGTTTCCTCACGGAAATCAATTCCAATACGAAGGAGATTCCTGCCGACCTGCTTAATGACCCGGAGATAGGAAAAGCCGTAGAGGAGCTGGAGATTTCCGGTTTCACTGATGCCGAACTTTGGGCCTATGACAAATTCTGGGATTCCGTAAGCGTTGAAAGAACCCTCATGGATGACAGCTACCAGAAGGGTAAGGAAGAAGGCAAGCATGAGGCCAACACAGAAACAGCACAACGTTTGCTGTCAATGGGACTTTCTGCCGAAGAGGTTGCCAAAGCTACCCAGTTACCTTTGAAAAGCATTAAGAAACTGAGCAGTTTATAAAAAATATAATAACGGAAATGTAGATTACAAATATCACCATAATAATAAAGGGTCTATATGCCACCTGTTCATCGTGGCACATAGACCCTTTATTGTGAATCACCGTGCAGTTTAATGCACCGCAACCATAGAATATATAGCAAACATCGAAATTCTTCGTTGCGAAAATTTTCGTAAAAATCGGGAAAAATGCAGCGCACTGCAAAAAATACCTAAAAATGAAAGAAATTTGCAGTGCACTGCAAATTTCTAAGAAAAGTTTCGTAAATTTGCAGCGCGATGCATTTTTTATTGGCTAATATACGATTGGAAATATGATAGAGCGCAAGGAATATATGGCTCTTCTGGAAAAATGGAGAGACAAGAAAGTGATAAAGGTGGTTACTGGCATCAGGCGATGTGGCAAATCTTCTTTGTTGAGGATGTTTCGGGAGAAGCTTCTGGCTGAAAGTGTGTCCGAGAATCAGGTGCTGGAGCTCAATTTCGAGGATTTGGATAATGAACAATACCTTGATTATAAGGTGCTGTATGCTTATGTCAAGAAACATCTGGTGAAAGGCAGGATGAACTATCTTTTCTTTGATGAAATCCAGATGGTGGATAACTTCCAGAAAGTGATAGACAGTTTGTTCTTGCTGGATGATGTAGATATCTACGTAACGGGTTCTAATGCCTATCTTCTTTCTGGAGAGATAGCAACATTGTTAACTGGCAGATATGTGGAAATCAAACTGTTCCCGTTTTCCTTCAAGGAATATCTGACGGCGCAGTCTGATGATATGAATCTGGAAAGGGCATATCGCCGATACATTGAGGACGGATCTTTTCCATATATATTGCAGATTAACCACGACCGTGAGATGGTACGTGAATACCTTTTGGGCTTGTACAATACCATTGTGTTGAAGGATGTGGTGAGCCGAAGGAAGATTACGGATGTGATGATGTTGCAGAGTGTGGTTCGTTTCCTGGCGGATAATATCGGCAATATCTCTGTTATCAAGCGTATCAGTGATACGATGACTTCCCTGGGGCGCAAGATTACCTCGCATACTGTAGAGAATTATGTTTCAGCATTGATAGATAGCTATATCTTCTATTCCGTTTCCCGATTTGACACCAAAGGAAAGCAGCTGTTGAAGACAGGTCAGAAACTTTATCTGGCTGATATCGGTTTGCGCAACGTAATCAATGGTACGAAAGGTGGCGATTTGGGACATATCCTGGAGAATGTAGTTTATCTGGAGTTGGCCCGTCGGGGCGGAGAAATCTATGTAGGTAAAGTGGGTGATGCCGAAATAGATTTTGTAGTGATAAAAGGTGAGTACAAGGAGTATTATCAGGTGTCGCTGAGTGTGAGGGATGAGAATACGATGAATCGTGAACTGGCTCCCCTGCAAGCCATTCAGGATCATTATCCTAAATATCTCCTTACGATGGACAATGACCCTGAAGTGCTGCATGATGGAATCAGGCAGATATATGTGCTCGACTGGCTGGTGAAGGGTAGGGGTTATTCCTCCGCTTCCCCCTTTTTATCTGTAAACGAAAGTTAAAGCCGAAAGATTTTTTAAGAAAAAGATGTGGATTTAGAAAATAATTATTAAATTTGCAATAGCTCTTGAGTCTTGATGCTTTTCTAAGGACTGAACGGTGTGTGGAAATATGCCGTAAGGACTTGAAAATGAGAAGTTGAGACAGCCCACGCCGGGCTGAGTGCATAAAGTTCGTTGGTGAGCAGGCTGCATGAAGCGGGCATAGGGTGGGAATAAGAGAGCTAAAGACATATTAGAAAGCGTTTACAACGCTATGTTCAGCAGACACTCTGAAACGTGAGAAATTTCAAGAAACTATGTACTGCCTTGGACTTAGCAGCAGTAGATGCTCCGGGTGTGATTATGAGTATCCGTGAAGCTATTGCCGGCTTCATGGAGAACTTTATCATATCGGCGTGGGCTATACTGTTGTTCGTTCAGCAGTATAGGGCAATTCTCACGGCCTCAGAGTGTGGATCGGACAACGGACGGTTCACGCTTTTTTGTATGTATATCTAAGAACTAGGTTTAGCCTTAAACTTAGTGAGTAAAGCTAACCTGTAAATATAGCTCTATAAGGGAGTATATTTGTCAGAAATGAAGGTTAAAGAAAACAAATCAGGAGGTGGTTTTACCTCTCCCTGCACCGGATTTACCTCCGATGCCCTCCCCGAAGTTCCAGACTTAGCGGCTGAGAATTCACAAACAGGGGTGTCCACGAAAAACGCTCTGTTGAAAACAAAGAATATTCCCCATTGGTATGTGCTTCGGGCAACTTATGGACAAGAAAAGAAAGCCTATGATTATTTGGTTTCCAAAAAGGTGAAGGCTTTTTATCCTACAATGAGAGTAATGAAAGAGGTAAAAGGCAAAAGAATATATGTTGTAGAATCCCGCATACCTAATCTGCTATTTGTTTTTGGAACTGAAGAAGAAATCAAGACCTATGTTTATGACAATGTTAATCTCCCGTTTCTAAGATTTTATTACCGTTATTTTTTTGTTAATCATAAAACCGAAAAGACCCCAATGATTGTTCCTGATCGTCAGATGGAAAATATGATGATTATTTGTGCTTCTGAGTCTGATAATATTGTCTTTTCTTCAGAAAGCATTAAGAAATTTGAGGAAGGTAGGCTTGTTAGGGTAATAGAAGGACCTTTTAAAGGAGTAATAGGACGAGTGGCAAAATATAAGAAACAGCAGAGGGTTGGTATAACAATTGACGGTATAGGAACCATGGCAACTGCGTATGTGCCAAGTGATTTTTTAGAATTTGAATAATTTTTTTTAAAATATGGGTTACTTTTCGTTTAAAGTTACCTAAACAGATAAAAAAGAAATAAAATGATAAATTTGTTTCAATTGAAAGCAACAGAAACACCTTTGGATAATCATTATCAGCTGATAGAGAAGATAGGTGGTGGTGGTTTCTCGGAAGTTTGGTTAGCTACAGACTTGCGTTCCCAGGTGAAAGTTGCCCTGAAAGTATATTCTTCAGTACAGGAGATGGATGCTGAAGGCATAACGATGTTTCGTAAGGAATTCTCATTGGTATGCAATTTGAATCATACGAATATATTGAAGCCTTTTAGTTTTGATATCTTTCAAGGTTGTCCATATATCGTATTGCCATATTGTGAGAAGGGATCTGCAGCTCAATATGTTGGTAAAATTGGTGAGGATGAACTTTGGGACTTTGCAGGACAGGTTGCTGCAGGATTGGCTTACATTCATAAGCATAATATTATACACCAGGATATAAAACCTGGTAATGTGTTGATCAATGCAGATGGTCAGATGATGATAACAGACTTTGGCATCAGTACAGGATTGCGTAAAACAATGCGTAGGAGCCATAATTCTGATGAAAGTGCTAAGGATGGAACGATTGCCTATATGTCGTACGAATGTTTGAAAGCAAATCCTATCAATGTGATTTCTCGAGATATTTGGGCATTTGGAGCTACTTTATATGAATTATTGATGGGGGATGTGCCATTTGGTGAATATGGTGGACTTACACAAAATTCAGAAAAGGGAAAAGCTCCTAAGATGAAGGACAATATTTCGAAAGATATGAAAGAATTGATTCTGCGCTGTCTGGCTATAGAGCCTTGGGATAGACCAAATGCAGAAGAAATTGTAAAAATTGTGGCTGAACATCAAAATGGCATTAGACATGAGGCTAGAAACTTTCCAAAAAATATGTTGATTGGTGTTTTGGTAGTAGCTGTCTTAGGATTTGGAAGTTGGTATTTGATACCGAAAAAAAGAAGTGAGAATGTGCCTGTTTCTTCGCATAAGCTAATTGTAAGGACAAATCCTAATGATAGCATTTTGCTGGCAGAAGTGAAAGAAGCTGAGAGCATAATTAAAAAAGAAAGAAGTAAGAATATAGATAAAAGAAGTGAACAGAAGCTCTGTTTGGCTGCTCAAAAATATAGTAGTGCTATTAAGTTGAATGTGACAGATTCGGTTCGTCAAGAAGCGATTGCTATATGGGGAAGTTCGCAAGAGACGATTAATGAAACTTATAAGTATCTATATGATAAAGGAGTTGAATATGCGAATATTGGAGCGGAATCAGCCGCAAGCACTTTTGGAAAAAGGTGCAAGGTGCTTCAAAAATTTGTTTCAGCTCCAAATAAGTAAAGAAAAGTATTAATTAATAATAAATTCATATGAAATTATTTAGAACATCTTTTTTAGCAGTAATGGGTATGTTTGCCTTTTCACTGCAAGCACAAGCGCAAAATTGTGCTGAACTTTATCAGCGTGCAACAGCGTTGAAAAATAACAAGAATTATGTTGATGCTATTGGTTATTATCAGAGAGCTATGGCATGTGATGGTAACCTGAGAACAGACTGTAACAAGTGGATTAAGTACTGTCGTCATCATTGCCCTGTTTTGGAACTTTCGCAGCAAGAGATAAAAATACCTTATCAGGGAGGTGACCAGAGGGTTTTGGTAAAAGCCAATGGTAAATGGAAAATAGATGGAACAACAAAGTGGTGTAATACTAATGCTTACGATTCAAAGAATGTTATTGTTCAATGTCGTGAAGTAAATAATAGCACACGAGAAAAAGTTGCGAATTTAACTGTTAAAATGGGTTCTTTGTACAAAACTATTAGAGTGGTACAGGAAGCACGTCCAGAATATTTGGAAGTTGGTGCAAAGAGTCTTTCTTTCCCTGCAAAGGGTACAGAGGATAAAATTTCAGTTGAGTCTAATGCCAACTGGAAAGTATCTTCCGCTCCATCTTGGTGTAAGATAGAAAAGCAATCAGATAATACTCTTCGTATTGTTGTATCTCCTAATGATCGTGTTTTGGAGCGTACAGATGATATTGTGATTGTAACGCCTTCTAACACAGTTGTTGTTAAGGTATATCAGGGTGCTGGAGAAGAGCATCTAACTCTTTCTCAAAATAATTTGATTATGGATTCTGAGGGCGATGTACATTATATGAAGGTATATACAGATGCTGCAAATTGGTTCGTTGGAGATTATCCTACATGGATGAATGTACAGCGAGTTGGTAAGGATAGTATTCGTATAGAATGTGCAAAGAACTTGCCAAATGGAGAACCAAGAAATGGTAGTGTGCAAATAAAAACAGATAGACAGGTTGCCGGTGTGATGGTTACCCAGTTGCCACGCCAAGTACAGGATTTGATTTTCCCGAATTCAAAATTGGTAGGTGGACGTAACTTATCTATAGGTTTCAGTGCAAGTTATTATTTGCCATCAGTCGCAACTTCTGCAGGTGGTGATTATGTTGGCTCTGTTTTGGATTACGGCTTGGGAACCAGTGCTGAAAATGCTTCTTATAAGTCAGCAATCGGTTATAGTTTTGGAGTATTTGCTGATATGCGCTTGTACAAGAATATCTTCTTGATGGCTGGTGTAAACTTTACTCAGGTGAAGTATAAGAATACTTTTGGACAGAATACAACGTATATCCTTCCTCATACAAAATACCAATATATGAAGGGTGATGTGCAGAATTCATATACAGAGGATTATACCCATACCATGATTGAGGTTCCTATTTTAGGATCTTATCGTTTTAAGGTAAATGATATGAGTCATGTGCAAATCAATGTAGGTCCAGTGTTGAATTTTGGTCTTTCTGCTAAGATGAAATTCTCAGGAAATACAGATAGTGAGACTATGCATCTGTTTAATTCTGCAACTCATCAACGTGTAGATAATTCGAATTATTTGCGCCATACAGCAGTAAATACAGAGTTCAATCTTTATCAGCCATGTGTATATTGGGAAGAGATGTACACAACAGGTAATGATGCAGCTGTTCCTCATCACGACAAATTCCAGTCTTCTCCTTTGAAGAAGTTCAATTGTGGATTACGCCTTGGTACTGCTTACGAGTGGGCAGGTTTGTCATTTGGATTGTCATATACTTATATGCTTACTAATATGGCGAACAAGAACTATTGGGAGAACGAGCGTTGGACTGTATTGAATAATAGCGATGTTACGATGAAAGGCTATAAGCATCGTATTCATACATTGGAGTTTAAGTTAGGTTATACTTTAAGATATTTAAAATTGAAGAAATAATTATGAGATGTCAATTTTGTGGCTGGGACAATCCCCAGGGAAAGGAAACTTGCGAGAAATGCAATAAGCCTTTAATGATAAATGAGCCGGAACAGCAATCGAATGCAAATCAGTCGGCATCTAATAATCATGAGCGCCCTACTAATCGCCAGGTAAATGAGAACTTTAATCCAAAGAAGACCTTGCGTGAGTCTGATTTGAATGCATCGAAAACAGCCCGTGAGGCTTCTGCTGGTAACAAATGTCCTGAATGCGGTTTTGACATGGAAGATGGGGCATGTGCCAATTGTGGATATTCTGTTGATGTGAAGGAAAGTCCTAAGGCAGATGATTCAGCGAAAGTATCAGATTTCCGTAAGACTGTACGTCCTCAAAGAAAGGGAGAGAAAGAAGGTAAATTTACTTTAACTCCTATTTCTGAAGAGACGGGTCTTCCAGAGGGTGAAACTTTGAGTTTTGAAGGAAATGAAATCAGTTTGAATAGAAATAATACTGATCCTAAAAACTCTACAATAACATCTTTGGAACAGGCCAAAATTTGTTTCAAGGATGGTAAGTGGGGAATTGTTGATTCAAGTGAATATCAGACAACATTTGTTCAAGCTTCTCAAAGTATCGAATTAAAGAGTGGAAACTTAATTCTTTTAGGTAACCAGCTTTATCGCTTTGACCTTTAATAGAATAGAAGATTATGGTCGCATACCATTTAGTTATAAATATAGGAGATTTGTTTGATGGCAAGTATCGTGTCATCAACAAAATTGGCAGCGGCTCATATGGAGATGTCTATAAGGTTACAGATTCAGAAGGTGGCACCTTTGCTTTGAAGCTACTTCGCCTATGGGAGATTATGGGAGATTTGCACGAAGGTCTTATTAAGCGATTTGAACAAGAGTATAAAGTGATGCGTATTTCAAGTGAATATCTTGTGCATAGTCTTGATTTTGGTGTCGTTCAAGGAAACCCATATATCCTTATGGAATATTGTCCGCAAGGAGATTTGTCGAAGTTTATAGGTAAAGATCTATCACGTTTGCCTTATTGTGCTCATGATATTCTTGAAGGACTCCATGCCTTACACAGTAATGGAAAGGTACATAGGGATTTAAAGCCTGAAAATGTGTTACTGCGGCAGAATGGCAAGGCTGCTCTTACTGATTTTGGTGTAGTGGGAGAAATGGAGAAGGCCAGACGTATGTCTGAAGTGGGATGGTGGAAAAATAAACCCAAGCAAACGTTTGGCACTCCTCTCTATATGTCACCGGAAATCTATTATAAGGTAGGTGGAGGTATAACGTATCTTCCTTCTGTGGATCTTTGGTCATTTGGTGTCATGATGTACGAGGTGTTGACTGATGGCTCTTTTCCTTTTGGTAACATTGAAAATGTAGAGGATTTCCCTCATTATATGGAATGTGCCAAACGTGGAAAATGGAATCGTGAAGCTCTTCAGAATATACCTGAGGCTAGAAAATGGTTCTGTATCATTGAAAAATGTCTGGCACCCAATCCTAAGGAGCGTTATCAAAGTGCTGTAGAGGTTTTGCAGGATATGAAAACCCTGGTGAATTCCTTTGGTGAAAGTCATGCCAATGAGCATCTTTCGAGGAAGGCTAACCTGACTAAACTTGTGATTTCGCAGGGAGAAAACCTTGGACAGCAATATTACCTCAATTCTCTTTTAAAAGGGCGTTGTCGTATGTTGCATGTGGGACGTGAAATTGACAATGATATAGTGCTTCCGGAAAGTTATAGTACTTATGTGTCAAGATACCACTTCACATTAGAAAAAGCTGCAGACGGCTCGTATTGGCTCATCAGAGATGGCCAATGGGTAAAGGATGAATGCCGTTGGGTATTTTCTACTAATGGTACGTATCTTAATACTTCTCCCGTGCCACGAGAAGGACTCAAAGTCTTTACTGGTGACATTATAACTGCTGGTGAATATAAAATAAAAGTAGAATAAAAAATAATTAGAAATGGAAAGAAAGACTGTGAAATATAAGAGAACATTGCGTGGCTCTGTTGGAGCAGGTGTTGGCGCTTTGTTTAATGGTAATGGCCGTCGTTATTTTATTTTGGAGCATAAAGATGCTTCAAAGTATCATAAGGCTGGTGAATCTCAGAAAATTATCATTGACCAGGTAGAATTGGGTCGTGATGGTAATTGTCAGGTTCGTTTTGATGATGAGACTTTCCCAACCGTTAGTCGCCGTCATGCTGCTATTATCAAGGATGGAGATAAATGGAAGTTAGTGCAGTTGTCACAAACGAACTCTACCTTCCTCAATGGTAGAACAATTTCTTCAGAATGGTACTTGGAAAATGGTGATGAGATTCAGCTCTCTACCGATGGTCCAAGAATGGGCTTTATTGTTCCTGCTGGAAAACAAAGTCTTGTTTCTAGTATCAAAATGACGGAACGATTGGAGTTGTTCCGCAAGCAGGCGTTGCGTCCGTATAAGACGGCGATAGCATGTTTGAGTATTATATTGTTGCTTTCTGTAGGTGGTTTGGGAACTTGGAATTATTTAATGAAACAGGATTTTGACACGCAGATAACTAAAGCTAAAGTAGCTTTGGCGCAACTCAAAGGTAAGAATGTGGAATTAGAAAAATTAATGAAGGAATCTGCTGTAGAACAGGCTCGATTAGATTCTCTTCTTAAAGCCCAAAAGCGACCAATTAACAAAACTGTTATTGTGCGTTCTGGAGGTGGAAATAATGAAGTTTCAAAGTTGGCCAAATTTGAAAGTGACATATATTATATGCGGGCTATGGTTTGTGCTGTCCATAATGGTAATACAGTTCCTATGGAAACTAAAAATGGTGGTTATATAGCCTGGTCTGGAACAGGATTCCTTTTGGATGATGGCAAATTTGTAACAGCTAAGCATTGTGTTGAAGGATGGAAATTTGATTCAGAAGCAGCTTTGGATAAGCAGTATAATTCTTTAAAAGATGAGTTGAAACCAATTTTCCTTGCTGGCTTGACAAATACTGATGGTGTCAGATTAGTGTCAATTATTATTGCTACTTCACCATCAAAACCTTCGTTAAAATTTGTTTCCGAAGAATTTAGAACATCTCGAGCAGATGAAAAGAAGGTTTCCTTAGGTAATGATTTTTACCGAACAAAAGCTACTGGAAATGGAGGATGTGATTGGGCTTATGTAAATACAGGAAAACGTGGTTGTATAACTGCTGATATGAACTTAGCTTCATCTTTGCCTGCTGGTGCTCGTTTGGAAGTCTTAGGTTTCCCACAGGGTATGAAATCGAGTGGTGGATCATGTTTGTATGGTTCTTGTCAAACATCAGGACGTGGCTTAAATGGTGGCTTGATTTTGATTAGTGGAAAGAATTATGAGCATGGAAACTCTGGTGGTCCAGTTTTTTATAACGTTAATGGTACTTATAAAGCAGTTGGAATTGTTTCATTCTCTGTTTATGACAATATGGGTGGAATAACTCCTTTGTGTAACTTAAGGTAAATGAAAATGAAAAAAATAGTATGTTTGGCAATGATGCTAATTTCTGTTTTAGTTGCTAATGCTCAATTATTGGGAGAAATGAAACTTAATCCCCGCGATTTTATAATCAAAGGACAGAAAGAGGATTCATTTAAATCTATGACAATATTGACAGAAGCAATTTCTTCAGAACTTTCCATTATCCGTCAGCAATATCGATTAGAGCGTAATGGTGAAACTTATGGTAAGAATGGTAAGTCTTTTTATGGCGAAACATACACTCTTGCTATAAAGGTCGCTGGTGGTCTATATGTCTCAGGTCATGCTATAGAGCCATGGCGAAATGACGCTGATTATGAAAGAGTAAATGTTGATAAGAAATATAAACCGGATTATTTCTGGTGTTATCAACGTGCGTTGAAAGATAGTGTTTATAAGCCTGTGGAGTTGGAGATAGGTACTGAATTTCTTCAACCCGTAAACGCTGGTAAGAGTCTTTGGAAGCATCAAGACAAAATGAGTGACTTTGGACTTAGTGAGGATGTAACTTTAGGTAAGAAAACGGGATGTATGTTGTGGGCATACGCTTCGCCGGATGTTCAGGATAGTGCTATGGTTGTAAACCTTCGACAGAATACTTTTGTTGTAGATGTGAAGGCTGATAGTACTTTGCTGGAAGTTACTCCTAAAGAGGTTGAAAAAGTTATTGGCGGTTTGTTTGTCATTCCAAAATATGAAGGACGTGGACGAGTTCAGTTTTGGCTAGCTGGTGTTGCGGTAAAAGTAGGTAAGGCAAAATGGGCACTCCAATTGCTGACGGATAAAATGGCAGGACCTGCAGAGGTGACTACAGAGCCAGGTTTGACACCTAGTACCGCAAAAGGTTCAGATAAGTCAAATAAGAAACAGAATAAAACAAAAGGAAAGAAGTCGTCTAAAACGGCTTCTGAAAAATAACTTGAATTATGGTTTCATTTAAGCTGTTTGCGGGAACCAATATTGGTTTGCGTGAGAATAATGAGGATAACTTTACGGTTTGTCCTGACTTGACAAGTAATAATTGGATAGTTCCTGCTGATTATCAGCAGGCTATCCAACTAGGCAAGTTGGGATGCGTAATGGTTGTTGCTGATGGTATGGGTGGGCAAAATGCAGGTGAAGTGGCTAGTGCGATAGCCATAGAAACTGTACAGGAAATGCTTGCTTCTGAGAATATACCAACTGGTGTAGTAAATAAAGCATCTTCTATTAAGGATTATCTTAAGAAAATAATTTTTGAGGCTGATGTTAGAGTGAAAGAATATAGTTTGAAAAATCCTGAGGCGGAAGGAATGGGATCGACCATTGTTATAGCATGGGCGATTTCCCGGAAACTTTATGTTGCATGGCTTGGTGATAGTAGAGCATATTCTTTTGTGCCGGAAAAAGGTATAGGAAGAATGTCAAAAGATCATTCCTATGTACAACAGTTGGTTGATGCTGGTAAGTTAACTGACACCGAGGCAATGAATCATCCTAATAGCAATATCATTACTCGTAGCTTAGGTGATAACGCTCAAAAGGCTAAAGCTGATGTCGCAGAGTATGATTTAGTCAAGGGAGAAGTCATCTTGTTATGCTCAGACGGACTATGTGGTGTTTGTAAAGATGAAGAAATCGGTGGAATCATAGAAGATTCTAAAGATAATCTACAGTTGTGTAAAGAACAGCTAACAGAAGCCGCATTAAATCATGGTGGTAGTGATAATATCACAATCACATTGTTTCAAGTCTGTGATATAGATGAATCTCAAAAGACAGGAAGTTCGGAAAAGGAACTCCAGTCAAAACGAAGGTTTACTCCGTTGAACATTCTTGTTTGTCTGCTTCTGGCATTTCTTTTGGGAATGTTGCTTTTTGCTGGCTCAAAAATCTTCAAGAAGGATACTCCTGCTCAACCTGAATATTCTATCAAATTACAACTTGAAAAAGATACATTGGAGTATGGTAAAACGATAGGATTCAAAGTTGAAGGAATTTATCGTCATTATATATTGAAGTATGATCCTAAAATAATTAAAGTTAATGTAAAAACTTCCCAAATTTCTTTGAAAGCAGGTAAGAAAGTTGCTGGTAAGAGGATTGAAAGAGCGATGCTTAAAGTTACTTGTAAGGAAGATACTTCTAAATATGACATAAAGTATATTTATCTAAAGAAAAGAGAACTGGAAATTGGGTTGGAATTAGGTGAGAAAAATAAAACAATAGAGGATGACACGGAAAACAAATGTAAAGAATATTTAGAGAAAGGACCTTTAGGTAGTAGTGGAGGAAAAACTTCTACTGAGGGTGGTGGTGTAACTGCTAGTGGAGATGCAGCACCATCAAAAGTAACAAAGAAATAAATTAATAATTAACATAGCAATGAAAAAAGTTTTGTATTTTATCGCAATAGCGATATCCCTCGGATTCACGGCGTGTAGCGAGGACAAGTGTGATCATCAAACGGAAATTTTGCCAGAAACAACAATTTCCGCAGTTGGCAATTGGTATAACGAAGCAGCAAATGAAGAATGTCGTTATTCCGCGGATGGTACTTTTTATACTAAATATAATAATGTACTAAGAAGTGAAGAAATAGAAGGTAGATGGGAGTATGATAAAGCCAATTCTAGATTAAGTTGGCGTTATGTCTTTATGGGACAAAATCAGTTTGATGACTGGAAAGTGAAGAATCTTTCAGATTTTAGTCTGACTATTTCTTCTAACGAAAAGGGTGAGTTTACTTATGAGAAGATAGTAGAGACCTATAAGTTGGAGGTTGGTAATACTGCAAATATCAAGTTTGCTGTAGAATATCCAGACTATGTTGTTTCTTCTTATGTAAGCACAAACTCTCGTTTGGCAACTGTAAATACTGATGGAGTGATAAAAGCTGAAGGAGAAAAAGGTACTGCTTATATCAAAGTTCAGACTAATCAGGGCAATGTTTGGGTAAAAGTAATCGTAGGAGATGATTGCCAAGACTTGTGGTTTGATTATGTGGGTGTTATAAGCCAAGATTACTCAACAATGATTTCCACTCTTTCTAGTTTAGGAAAGCCATATACTGGAGATGATGGATATTCCTTTGGATTTAAGCATACACATCATGATGTTGTTGATATAACACAGGTGTATTTGTGTCCGGAGGATGGCCTTGTTGAAGAAATCCAGCTTGTATTGAAAGAATCTGTACCAGAGGCGGAAGTCTTGGCATACCTGAATGCTCATTATTATAGCATGATGGAAGGTGAGTCTTTAGTATATTATTCCACTTTAAAGGATAAGGATGCTTCAAAAGCTATTGTGGCTTATGATAAAGAGAAGAAAGTAGTGTATTTCTTAGAAACAAAGCATTTCTTCCAAAAAGCGCATCTATGGAAAAATTTCACCAAACTGTTTGGTAAAAATAAAACAGAAGTGAAGAATGCAATGACTTCTTATGGGTATTCATTCCTGATGACTGATGTCTCTTATTCCGATAATGGATCAGACTATTATAATATAGTTGATAATGATTATGCCAAGATGATAGGCTTTGTATTTAACCCAGATGATCAGGTTTCTGAATTTTGGGTATATTTGAAGTCTTCTGCTGTTATAAAGACTGTTTACAATGATTTGTGTAACAAGTATCAGGAAGCTTCTGATGAAAACTCATCAACACGTAGAGTTTTTTATAATCAGGACAAATCCTTAAGAATAACTTTGGATGCTCAGAGTCAGGCTGTAGTATATAATAATCAAAAGATGAAGCAACATGAAGTGAGCATATTCGGTCTGTATTATCAAGGTTTAGGATTGACTCATGATCAAATAGTCAATAAGTTTGGAACTCCTATATTAGATGAGGATGGAACGATGTATTATGGAGTTTATACAGATTATATAAATTTAGCAGCATTTATACTTGACTCAACCACCAAGAAGTGTTCAATGGTTTTGACTACTATTAATGATGCTGTTTCTAAAGATGTTGTTGTGAAGACTTTCAATGAAAAGTATGTTGTATTTGAGAAAGGTACACCAGCAGATGGAAGTCAGTATGCTTGGATAAATGGAAAATCCGTTGCGGAAGCAACATTGGGTATAATCTATAAGCCTAATGATAAAAAGATTATATATCAGCCACTTAATGGAACAGCGAATGCTAAAATGAATAGCATGAGTAGGGCGATGAATAATCAAGAAATGAAGCGCATTGCTCATATAAAGTAAAAAATGTTATAAAAATAATTGTGTGGGAATCAACAGCCACGAGCGTATTAATTTATGCTCGTGGCTAATTTTGTTTAAGTTATTGTTGATAATTGGGGTTACTTTTAGAAAATTAAACTCCTTAATAACTAAAAAGGCATATAAAACGTATGTTGATAGAATTTAGCAAGCGAAAGAGTAAGACGGATGCTGAATATGTGCGTCTGATTCAAGATAAGCATGACAAGGTAACGGAAGAGTTTTATCATCTTGCAAGACGATATTTTAAAAATTCTTATCGTTCTGTATTTTCGAGAATGGATTTGATGGAAGATATATTCCAGCAGTCGTTTGTGAAGCTTTGGACGGAAATTGAAACAAAAAAGATTTTTGTGGGCGAAAATGAAGAACTGTTTCGCTATGATAGAAATGGAAATATTCGAAAGCTGACATGTAGTCTGAATACATTTCTTATCGATATTGCCAAAAATGACTACCGTTCATGGTTGAGGAATGATCGTTTGACTTTGGAGGATGATTTTGAGTCTTTTGCGCATATGGAGGAAGTGAAGTCTGTTGTTTGGGGAGATGAATCGGCAGAAACTTTGCGTGAACAAATAGTGAATAGCTGTATTTTAGAACTTCCTCCACGGTGCAAGGAAATCTTGACGATGTTTTACTATCAAGGAATGACTTTGGATGAGATTATCATTGCAAGAGGTGAGAAGAATATCAGCAAGAACGGTTTGAAGACTGGTAAGTATAAGTGTATGGAGAGCTTGAAAGCAAAGGTGCGAGATACATTTTCGAAATATAAACTAAAATATTAGATGAGTATGGACGAAAGAATTAATGCTAAGATTGATAGATATCTCCGTAAAGAGATGTCATCTGAAGAGATTCTGCTCTTTGAACAGGAAATCTTAAATGATGAAGACTTGCGCAAAGAGGTTGAAGTCTCATTTCTGATACGGAAGAGCTTGGTCGGTCGTGCTGAGAAATTGCGAATCATGAATAGGTGGAAAAATAGAAGAAAGAATCGAATAATAAAAAGCTCGTTTATTGTTTCTATAGCGGCCTTATTTGTTATCGGATTTTTTCTCTTTAAGCCCACAGCTACTTCAACAGATAGTCATAGGATGGTTGCGGTGCAAACTAAAAGCAAATCGGAACATCTGGAAATACCCCGAAATGCAGTAAATAGGGTGAAAGAAAAGGTTCGTTATGCCAAAAATGACAAAGAAGTAGTTGAGGCTGTTGATGAATTGAATATGCGTTCTGATATTCCTTCCACGTCTATGAATATCTCAGGCAACTATATGAGTCACGAAACGACTGATACAGAAGAAGAACGAAATTTGAAGTTGGATATATATGAATTGCAATGGAAGAAAATAACTTCTCTTGTTAGGATGGGGAAAAATAAAGAAGCAGTTTCTTTGTTAAAGCATTTTGTTACTATCCAAGGCAAATATCAAGAGCAAGCCGACTCTATCTTAGACAAATTAAAGAAGTGATTTTGGAGAGTCTTCTTTACAAAAAAATAATTAAGAGTGAAGGGTTACTTGCAGACATTATCTATCATAAACAGACAAATAACAAATTTAAAAGTTGCGCCCGACACGAATGAGGGATTTACAAAATGAAGTGTTTGATGAAACTAACAGTGATTATCACTATTTTTTTAGGAGGATTGTTGATGCCCTCATGTGATCCTGATTCTGAATATATGTTTAGTTCAAGTGTTTGTGGTAAAGTTGTTGTCACTCCGTCAAATGTAAAAAATGGAGATGAAATTGCCTTGGAAATAGGTGGGCTGATTTCTGCTTCAGGAAATGCTACAATAAACGGAAAGGAACTCTATCCGATAGTGCATTATTTATTGGATGGTAGAGAAATAGCAATATCATCAGACAAAGATTTTCCATTTAAAGCAAAATACACAATAAATGAATTGGCTGTTGGTGAGCATGAAATATCTGTAGATATTGTAGGTTCGCAAAAGGGTGCCATTTTTGAAAATAAAGTAGTCTCAACAAAAATAACTGTAGTAGAATAACTATACAATTTATAGTTGTGCCCGACACGTATTTAGGGAATGAAATTATGAAGAAGCTATTGGTACTGATGGTCTTATTCTCTGCATGGATCGGTATATTTGCCCAGGGAATGCCTGGCAATATAGTTGGTAAAACATTGCCTTATACTTGGGAGTTGCCATTTATGGGAGGAAAAATAGTCAGCACATTAACAGAGGATGGAACTATATATTCCCAATCAATAACTCCTTGTTATTCTTGCAATGGCACTGGACGGTGTGGTGCTTGTGGTGGTATGGGGGCAATATATTATGGCTTTGGAGAATCTGTTCCTTGTGGTGCATGTTCTATGAATGGAGGAAGATGCAGAGGATGTGGTGGAAAAGGATTTAGTATCATGAATTATCAAACTACATCTTTTGGGGGAACAATAGGATATGACGAACATGGCAATTGTTATGTAAGTAGTACGAGCCGTGGTGGAAGTAGAGGCTCTGGGAGGAAGTCTTCTATTTATAATTGCTGCTCAGGAGTTCCTACATTCGGGTATCAAAGAAAACACACTTGTAGGAATTGTGGTGAATATCATTATGTGGGGAGTCATAAGTGTATCAGAGAGTAAATATTAATTTATACTGATAGAATGTTTGATTTGAAGTCTATATCTTTTGTTACGGCTATCTTGGCAAGAATCGATTAATCTGAAAATATACAAAATGGGATGAAAGCCAAGGATGTTCATTAGCAGATATTCTCCAGGTATGTTTTGAATTGGCTGACGGAGAGAAAGATGCAGCTTCTAAGCTCGCCCTCTTCGCAGAACAGATGCCATTCGTTTACAGCTTACTTGGTGACCTCTATTATGAATCTGGCGGAGATGCTCTGACTGATAAACAACTGGCTGTGGAATATTATCTGAAGGCAGAGGAACATGCGGTCCTAGAGCGATGTGGTGCAGAGAGAGTCCTCGACTATTACAGAAATGGTGGAAGTATCCAACTGACAGAGGATGATATAAAACGATTGGAACTGATTGTACAATCCCAAACAATTGATAAAACGAACATAAGATGAGAATCAAATATTTATTAATACTGACTGTCTTGTTTATGGTGGCAGGTTGCCACCATAAACAAAGTAATGCGAATCCCGAGAATGATTCGATAGTAAATATTAAAGAAATAAGCATTGCAGATACTACCATCATCAGTGAAGAAGGTGAGAGGATAGTTCATGCAAAGATGGGGTATTATGATTTTGACCAAACAGAAAACCTCGTCTCTTTCTTTGATTCTATATTAGTCAAGCACCCTATGCCTATTTGGTTGTCTGAAGAGGATAGTATCAACCAAGACGTAAAGAGATGTATTGCAAGAATCGAAGCATATCGTAAAGGGAAAGCTCAGTTCTTTCCTGATAGTCTTGTGAGCAAATGTTTGAGATCCATATCTTTCAATACGGCTATCGTCCATAACCATGGACCAGAATGTACTGATATGGTTTATGGAGAATGTCTTATGATGTGTGCTGCGTTTTATAGTCCCGATATAACCTGCTTGGTTGATATGCAAACTCCTGACCATTGTGCCGGAATCTTCAACTATGGTACTGGCTATAATGATCAGCCATGGTGGTCGTATTTGTTTCTGAAACGCAAGAAAGGGTATGAGGCGATATGTCTTGGAGATTATGTTGCCGTTCGAAGCATCTTTCAACTTGAAGATGCTCAGAAGAGAAAATATTATTTATGTTCTGACAATGATTCTCCTTTAGAGTTCAATCAATGGCTATATTGGGTAAAAGGCGAAAATGACATTCGTCGGGTTGCTGAATGCCATCATGCTCCAATGGACTATAATGGTGGGATAACATACTATTTTGACAAGAATAGGTTAATCTGGAAATATGCGAAAAGGGATGAGGCAAAACATCTGCTAATTTCTATTAGTGAAAAGCCTGCTATGGCTTTGCGTCTGGATGGAGAAAGGTCTGGTTTTTATTAATCTATTTTTAGAGATAAAGGAGTTACGAACTGATTGTACAACTAAAAAATGTTGAGACGATATGAAAACAATAACACATACATTTAGAACATTATTAGTTTTGATGCTATTCTTCTATAGCGTAGGAACCTATGCTCAGGGAAAAGAGGCTTTCTATAATAACGACAGTGTGGATGTTTGTCCATTGGCTGACAAAGAACTTATAGACACGTGTTATGACCTGTTGGACAGAAACATGATGCTGGAAACAGATGGCATGTATGGGCAGATAGCTGTTGTTGATGCTTCAACATCAGAAGTATTGGCATGGGCGGCATTGGAAAAACAGTTGGATGACGAGTGTGATGGGTGTGGTGACATGGTATATGTACCATTCAAAAAGAATATCTGGGCTGTTTTCCTGCTGATAACCCAAAATATTCCATCGGTATGATTGTCATTCGCCCTCATAAACTTCCGGCAACTGCTGGAATGTTGAGCAAGGAAGTGAACCAATTGATGGAATGGTTGATGACTCGGAAGAAATAACAATAAAAGTTGTACCCGACACGAATTAGGGGAATCGTTATGAAGACTGTTAAGACTACTGGGCAGATACTCTATTGCACGATGAAAAGAGTCATGTTTCTATTCCTTACATTTGCAGTCCTTACTGGTTGTAATGGCTTGCGAATGGGCGTTGGCTTAAAAGGTGTAATTCTTGATGATTTTAAACTGACTTTGGATGGCGACACCTTTGATATCAGGGGGAGAATTGGGGATAGTTTGCTTATCGTGTTGAACTCCAATCAGGATGATAAGACTCCTTACTATCTCTTGAAGTATGAACGTAATGGGTTCTACTATCCTCAAATCGGAGCTTCGGATATTTCTACTATTGATCATACAAACAACTATGTGAGTATTGATGATGAGGAAGTTTATGACATCAAGAACAAAAAGGTGCTGTTCTCGCCTCCTTGTGGCACATTGGGTTTATACTATCTGGGCAATTGGAATGACTTGCAGGTTTTCGTGAACTCTGATACGATTTGCTTCTCTGATGGGAAATGTATCGGACTTCAATATGATGTGTTTTGCCGAAGACCACAGAAAAATGGAATGGTGACTTTGATTACCGGAGCTCAGACCAAGGAAATCTCCTTTGCTGATTTATACAACGCAAATTTATACAATGCAAAGAAGAGGGATGATGCCACCGATACATCTGTAGAACTTTTCAAGAAGAACTATTTCATCAAGCCAAGAAGCCAGTATGAAAGAATGGAAGCTGGATTTAACGTAGAGTTGGATATACCGAAAGGTGATGCTGAGGCTGATAAAGCCATCCGTGAATGGATGATGACAACAATCAGGGATGATGCATTTAGTCTGTTGAAAAATAATAGGGATGTTCCTGTAGGTAAGTGTGCTTCGCTCAAGGAAATGAAGCTTTCTCTGGATGGATATGGCGCTTTGTGGGAGAAACTTTGCCGGGCAGAGAATCAGATAGGTGATACCTTGGAGGTTAGAATGTTTGGTGATGTCATCGTGAAGAAAGTGGCTGACTGTGACGATTACGCCACCTACTTTTATAGGGCTAGTCTCTATAATGGTGGACTTCATGAATTGCCTCATGAGTATTACATCACATACGATAAGCGGAGAGGCGGATTTCTCGATGTCAACAACTCCGTGAAACCAGCCATGCTGCAACAGTTCCGACACCTGGTGTTGGAAAGCTTGAAGAAAGAGTATGATTTCTGCTACGAAAGAGAAAGTACATGGCAGGATTTTACACGGTTTATATTCTCATTCCATTGTCCGATGGTTGATACGAGCAGCCTGGATGATGTAATGCGGTCATTTCTGGTACACAATTATTCTTGTGATGAATGGGCTGGATGGAAAGGCTACAACGAGGTGGCCTTTACAGAGAAAGATTTTCCTCTGACTCATTTTGCTGTGTTACCAGAAGGTATCGTCCTGACCTACCATCCTTATCAGATTGATTGTTTTGCTGCTGGTGAATATCATGCGGTTGTACCCTTCAAGGATGCCAACAGATGCTTGAACTTCGACTATTCCAAGCATGAGGATTTGAAACCCAATTTGCAGAGATTCATCAAATAAAAGGCTCTGCTATGTAATAAGGCTTCATTGCCTATCGAAAGTAGCTTCATCGACCATCGAAAGTAGTTTCATTGCCCATCGAAACTACTTTCATTGGTCGATGAAGCTTATTTCATTTTTTAGAGGATTATCATATATCTCCCCAACCCCTATAAAAAAATCTTCTTTTGTTTTGCCGTGTGGAATAAAAAGCGTAACTTTGCAGGCGTTGTAAGAGAGAACGGATTAAGAACGGTAAAATTAGATATAAGATAATTGATTGTTATGAGAAGACTAACTTTATTGCTGATGTTCTGCTTGTGCCTCACTGGAATGAAGGCGCAGGGGAAACAGGAAGTCTTTTATGTCAATTCGTTTTGGAGCAACTGGTATGTGCAGACAGGACTCGATATGTCGCTCCAGAATCCTTATGGACATGACTTCTTGGGGGATGTGTTTCCTAATGGTAAGTCGTTCGGATTGAACGTGGCCATGGGAAAGTGGGTTACTCCTGTCCTCGGACTCCGCGGACGTGTAAACTGGGAGAATGGTATCAAATTGCTGAAAAACGGGCACGACAACTGGCTCGCTCCTTTTGATCAGCCTGGAAAAAACATGGATAAGGGTGGATACCTGACCGTGGTGGGGGATATCCAGATTGACCTGCATAACCTGATTTGGGGCTACAGGGAAGACCGACTGTGGAATATGCAGGTGTATCCTCGTGCCGGAGGTGCATATAATTTCGGTGTTTCTAAAGGTACTCCTCTTGTAGGAGTCGGTATTGGCAACACATTCAAGTTGAATGACCAGCTGGGACTTTACTTTGATGTGGCTTACAATATGGTTTCAAGCGGATTTGTTGGCGTGGAGAAGGATACGGGAACAGGCTCCAACAGCAACGGATTCTTTGATATTTCGCTGGGAGTTACTTTCAATATCTCCAAGACGAAGACTTTTAAAAAGGTGGGAGAATAATCCTGTAATTGAAAGAACAATATATAATAAGGTGAAACATCATGAAACATTTCTTGATTATATTATGCACCCTGGCATGTAGCCTGGGGGTGAATGCGCAAGACCAAAAGGTGCTTACCGGTACCCTTTGGGATAATTGGTTTATACAGGCTGGTTTGGATATGTCTTTGCAGAATCCTTATGGATGCGATTTCTCGGA
>ERZ1026888.271-NODE-271-length-31244-cov-27.870980_pt1 | contig 31244 bp, 16 predicted proteins | sample MGYA00380174_ERZ1026888 | MGnify/ENA primary metagenome ERZ1026888 (study PRJEB33269, sample SAMEA4719810) | human gut metagenome | biome: human-associated habitat; feature: organic feature; material: feces | place: Cameroon | collected 2013-10 ...
GCAGCTATGTGCTCGGCTATCGTCACGACTACAGCGGAAGCGTGATGTTCGACAAGGATGTTACCGCTAATTATAAGGTTAAGGATTGGGTGGAAATGAGAAAGCGTCATATCAGCCACCTCTTTCAGGAACTTCGACTCTTCCCGGAGCTTACCGCCCTGGAGAATGTAGAAATCAAGAACAAGATTACCGGATTCAAAAGCCGTGAACAGATCTTGAAATGGTTTGATATGCTCGGTATCGCCGACAAGGTGGATGCAAAGATTGGAAGAATGTCGTTCGGACAGCAGCAGCGTGTGGCGATGATGCGAGCACTCTGTCAGCCTTTCGACTTCATCCTTGCCGATGAGCCTATCAGTCACCTCGACGACAACAACTCCCGTATCATGGCAGAAATCATGATGGCGGAAGCCAAGGAGCAGGGGGCTGGTGTCATCGTAACCAGTATCGGTAAGCACATGGACTTGCCCTACGAGCACACATTTAAGTTGTAATTTAAAATTTAACATTCAACACTTAACATAAAAAAAATGAATCTCGTTTGGAAGTTATTGCGTCAGCATATCAGCATACCTCAGTTTGCAGGCTTTGCCTTCGCCAATCTCTTCGGTATGCTCATCGTCCTTTTCGGCTTCCAGTTTTACAAGGACGTGCTGCCTGTCTTCACTCAGGAAGACAGTTTCATGAAAGCCGACTATCTCATCATGAGCAAGAAGATAGGTATGGGAAATACCATCAGCGGCCGCTCCAATACCTTCACGGGTGCTGAGATAGATGATGTCAGCGACCAGAAGTTCGTGAAGAAGGTGGGAAAGTTCACCTCTACGGAATATAAGGTGGATGCCCAGATGGGCGTCAACGGCGTGAATGTACTGAACAGCGAACTCTTCTTCGAGAGCGTGCCTGACGGCTTCGTCGATGTGCCGCTCAAGGACTGGAAGTATACGCCTGGAGCCAAGGAAGTGCCAATCATCCTCCCGCGTACCTATATTAATATGTATAACTTCGGATTCGCCCAGAGTCATTCGCTCCCGAAAATCAGCGATGGACTGATGGGAATGATCGATTTCAATATCCAGATTCAGGCTGGCGGCAAGAAGGAGCAGTTCAAGGGAAAGGTCATCGGATTCTCTTCCCGTCTCAACACCATCCTCGTCCCACAGGCATTCATGGACTGGAGTAACCAGGAGTTTGCTCCTAATCAGAAGAGCGATCCTAACCGCCTCATAGTAGAGGTGGGCAATCCGGGAGACGAGAACATCACCAAATACCTGGATGATAACGGATATGAGGTGGAAACCGACAAGCTTGATGCCGAGAAGACCACCTATTTCCTTCGCATGATGGTATCCATGGTGATGATTATCGGTTTGGTTATCTCCGTTTTGAGTTTCTACATTCTGATGCTCAGCATCTATCTGCTGGTACAGAAGAACTCATCCAAGTTGGAGAACCTGCTGTTGATAGGCTATAGTCCTGCCAATGTGGCGAAGCCATATCAGGTGCTCACCATGTCGCTCAACCTGGTGGTGCTCATCATTGCCTGGGTCATCCTCTTCTTCGTCCGTGGCTATTACATGGAGTTCATCGAGGCTATCTTCCCTGACATCGAAGAAGGCACCATGCTCCCAGCCGTCTGCTTAGGCATGCTTCTGTTCCTGATAGTCTCTATCCTGAACATCCTCGCCATCCGCCGCAAGGTGATGAGCATCTGGCAGAGAAAGGAGTAGGGAGCCTAGCCCCGCCCCTCCTCAGGTCCTCTTCAGGTCCTCCTCAGGTCCTCTTCAGGGAGCCTAGCCCCTCCTCAGGTCCTCTTCAGGTTCTCCCTCAGGGAGCCCCGCCCCCGTTCCAGGCGATTCCATCGCCTGGCATAGAAGGTCAGTCCCCCGAGGCAGCCCCTCGCCTCGAGCCCCTCGAAAAATTATAACCAAACCCCCGTTATAAATAATAATTTAAAGAAAATCTGCGTTATTTCCTTAACGCAGATTTTTTTTGTGTTATAAAACATCATTTTTCATGAAGTTGTAACACTTATATCGAATTTTTTGTTTAATTTTGCACCCGTAATAGATATTTGGGGGCTATTCCCCCGTATTATTAATTAATTTTATAAAAAAAGGTATGCAGAAAAGATTGCATTTATTAGTGGCTTTGCTGGCCTTTATGGTTTCAACCGCTATGGCGCAGATTACTACATCTGGCATTAGTGGTAAAGTTACTGCCAATGGTGAGGAAATCATTGGTGCAACTATCAAGGCTGTTCACCAACCTTCTGGTACAGTCTATCGCGCAGTGACCAACATTGATGGTCGTTATTCTATTCAGGGTATGCGCCCAGGTGGTCCTTATGTCTTGGAAGTTTCTTATGTAGGTTACAAGACTAAGGAAGTTAAGAATTTTAATCTCTCTCTCGGTCAGAACACCATTCTGAACGAAAGTCTCTCTGAAAACGCAGAGATGTTGCAGGATGTTGTTGTTACTGCAGATCGCAACAACAACATGCGTACAGACCGCGCTGGTGCAACAACAAGTATCAACGCTGATCAGATTGAGGCGGTTCCTACTGTTTCACGTAGCATGAACGACCTCTTGAAGTTGACTCCTCAGGGTGCTAACGTAGGTAGCGGATTCTCTGTTGGTGGTGGTAACTACCGTCAGTCTTACGTTACTGTCGATGGTGCTGCCTTCAACAATGCCTTCGGTATTGGCGGTAACCTCCCTGGCAACGGATCTCCTATCTCTCTCGATGCTTTGGATCAGATTTCTGTATCTTCTTCTCCTTACGATGTTCGTCTGAGCGGATTTACAGGTGGTGCTATCAGCGCCGTAACCAAGAGTGGTACCAATGACTTCAAGGGTACTGCATATATGTATACTACCAACTCTCACTTGCGTGGTAATAAGGTAAGCGATTACGAGTTGAACCGCCTCCAGTCTCATGCTACTACATGGGGTGCTAGCTTCGGTGGTCCTATCATCAAGGATAAGTTGTTCTTCTTCGCCAACGGTGAATATCAGAGCAACATCTCTGCTGGTCCTTCTGGTACAGCTCGTGTAAATGCTTCTGATGAGTGGTCTCCATCATCTGGTACCGTTCACCGCCCATTGCAGAGCGATATGGACAATATGCTCAGCTTCCTCAACAAGACCTATGGTTACAACCCAGGTCGCTATCAGGGATATTCTCTTGATACTCCATCATACAAGTTCCTGGCTCGTATCGACTGGAACATCAACGAGAACAACAAGTTGAACATCCGTTTCTCTAAGAGTCACGACAAGGATTCTTCAGCTCCATCTAGCTCAACCACTCCATTCAAGGATTCTGTCATTTATCCTGGTGGTGAGGATGCTACAGGTGGTAAGTCTCAGTCGGGTCGTACAGCTAATGCAGGTCTCTACTTCGAGAGTGCACGCTATTATCAGGAGAAGAACTTTACTTCTTTCGCTGCTGAGTGGAACTCTAAGTGGGGTGGTGTAAGCAATGTACTCCGTGCTACTTACTCTTATCAGGATGAGCCACGTACTTATGTAGGTGGTATGTTCCCAACTGTAGATATTCTGAAGAATGGTTCTTACTACATGGGCTTCGGACCTGATCCGTTTACTCAGGGTAACCTGCGACAGGTGAAGACTTTCGTTGCTACAGATGAGGCTTCATGGGCCATGGGTATCCAGAACTTCACCGCTGGTCTCCAGTTTGAGACCAACGAGGCTACCAACGGCTTCGGTGCTGCTTCTGCAGGTTACTATGTGTTCGAGTCTATGGACGATTTCATGAACGGCAAGGCTCCTAGAAGCTATGGTGTTACCTTCCCTATGGATGGTTCAAGCCAGTTTAACGCTACCATGAAGTACAACCAGTTCTCTGCTTATGTTCAGGATCAGGTTAACTTCTCAGACCGTTTCCGCCTTACAGCAGGTTTGCGTTTCGAGTTGCCTATCTATCCAGAGCTGAAGAACAACTACAACAAGGCCTTCGCAGCCATGAAGTGGAAGAACGATGCTGGTGTAGAGTCTCAGTACTCTACCGATCAGCTTCCTGATGCTCCATTGACAGTTTCTCCTCGTGTAGGTTTCAACTGGGATATCCTCGGCAACCACAAGTTGGTGCTCCGTGGTGGTACAGGTTACTTCATCGGTCGTCTGCCTTTCGTCTGGCTCGTATCTGCTGTAGGTAACGCTGGTTGCGGTCAGTACACCTATTATTATAATACTCCATCTGACAAGGGTGCTAAATATTTGATGGATAAGTTCTATGCTAGCCGTGATGAGCAGGTAAATGTATTGAAGCAGCAGGGCTTGGCTGTTAACCGTGATGATGCAGCAGCTCCTTCTTCTCCTACCATCATCGACAAGGACTTGAAGATGAATGCTACCTGGAAGACTTCTCTGGCATTGGATGCCAAGTTGCCTTACGATATTGACTTCTCTCTGGAGGGTATCTATAGCCGTGAGTTCAATCCAGCAACTGTTATCAACCTCGACCGCTACTGGGATGGTAAGTCATACACAGAGTTGGCTCCTGGTGACAAGCGTAAGTGGTATTCACGCAACTCATACAGCAACCCTTACATGATCACAAACGCTGGTCATAAGGCATACTACTACTCAATCACTGCATCTTTGGCTAAGAAGTTTGCATTCGGTTTGAACCTCTCTGCATCTTACACCTATTCAAAGGCTAAGTCTTACGGTGATGGTGTAGGCGACCAGGTTTCTTCTGCATACTATAACAACCGTTACTCTATCAACGGTAACAATGATAAGGAGTTGGGTTATGGTACATACGTAGCTCCTAACCGCTTGCTCATCTCTGCTTCTTACAAGAAGGACTACGGCAAGAACTTCGGTTCTGAGGTTGGTTTGATCTACGAGGGTATGAACATGGGTTATGCTGACGGTTACAGCTGCACACGTTACACTTACCAGTTGACTGGCAATGTAGTTAACGACTACGGTTCTAACGGTTTGGTTTACATCCCAGCTTCCCGCGAGGCTTTGGATAAGTGGAACTTCAAGGACAATGGTAAATATACAGCTGAGCAGCAGAAGGATGACTTCTGGGCTTACATCAACCAGGATGATTACCTGAAGAATCACAAGGGTGAGTATGCTGAGCGTGGTGGTGCTGTGATGCCTTGGCATCATCAGTTGGACTTCAAGTTCAACCAGAACTTCTACCTCAACGTAGCTGGTCAGAAGAACACTCTTCAGTTCGGTGTTGACATCAAGAACCTCGCTAACCTGCTGAACAACAGCTGGGGTCTCTACAAGACAGTTAATAACACCAAGTTGTTGAAGTATACAGCTGGTAAGAATGGTGCTACTGGTTCATTCCAGTTCCAGAAGAACGGTAAGGATGTATTGTCAAAGACATACACCAACTACACAAGCTTCAATTCTACCTATTCTATCCAGTTCTCTATCCGTTACATCTTCAACTAATAGAGATTTAGAATACGAATCATAAATAAGCGCCCTGAAAGGGAAAGCATTGTATATAGAATGCTTTTGCTTTCAGGGCGCTTTCTTTTTGTCCCTTTTCTCCATACTTACTGATATTTTTTATTTGTAACTCGTTTTTCTCACGCTAATTTCTTGTTATTTCAAATATTTTAGCTATATTTGCACCATATTGTATAAAATGGGTGAAAAACTTGCTTAAGGGCGAGGGAGAAACCTAAATTATTAACGAAATAATCTAAAGAAATATGCTGAAAAGATTGCATTTACTTCTGGCTTTGTTCATCCTCACGGTGAACGCTGCCATGGCACAGATTACTACCTCTGGAATCAGCGGTAAGATTACTTCTGATGGCGAAAATGTCATCGGAGCTACTGTTACTGCTACTCACCAACCTTCCGGTACCGTATATCGTGCCGTTACTAATATCGATGGACGATATACCATCCAGGGTATGCGACCAGGCGGTCCTTACAAGGTAGACATATCCTATATCGGCTACAAGGACAAGGTCATCAAGAACCTCAACCTGAGCCTCGGTGAAACGGAGAATATCTCCTGCTCGCTCCAGGAGGATGCCCACCAGCTCCAGGAAGTGGTGGTTTCCGGTAAGGCGGGTCTTGCTGCTTCACGTACCGGTGCAGCTACCAGTATGACGGCAGAGCAGATCAACAACATGCCTAGCATTACCCACGGAATTGCTGACGTGGCTCGATTGAACCCACAGCTCACCGTTACCAATTCCGGCAATATGTCGTTTGCCGGTGTCAACAACCGTTACAACAACTTCATGATTGACGGTGCGGCAAACAACGATGTCTTCGGTCTGGCTTCCAGCGGTAACAATGGTGGTCAGGCTGGTGCTCAGCCGGTATCTATGGAGACCATCGAGCAGATTCAGGTTTCCGTGGCTCCTTTCGACGTGCGCCAGAGCGGATTCACCGGTGGTGCCATCAACGCCATCACCAAGAGCGGTACCAACCAGTTCCACGGTTCGGCTTACTACTACGGTTACAACCAGGACCTCATCGGTACCAAGTATCCTTACCTCGATGGTACGGGTTATGCGCCAAAGTATCAGAAGCAGACTCAGTATAACATGGGTGTCACCCTCGGTGGACCTATCATCAAGAACAAGCTCTTCTTCTTTGCCAACTACGAGCGCACCAACAAGGAGTATCCTAATCTCTATGGTGTAGATTCCGGCAATTCCAAGGTGAATACCGAGCAGGCAAAGGATATTCTGAGCATGCTCCAGAAGATGGCTGAGAAGCAGGGTGTCAACTTCAACGATTACTACAGCAACCAGGATATCTACACCAAGAGCGATAAGGCTGGACTGAAACTCGACTGGAACATCAACGAGTTCAACAAGTTTGCCATCCGCTGGAGTCTCGTCAAGGCTGAGCAGTTGAGTGGCGGCGGTAGTGCCAGCAGCTTGAACTCCTATGGCTACAGCTATCCGTTCAAGAGCAATACCAACTCTTTCATCGCTGAACTTCAGAGCCGATTCTCTCCAAGTGTGAGCAATGAGGCACGTGTCAGCTTCGTAAGAGTACGCGATAGCCGTGACATCAAGGCTCATCTCCCGATGATTTCCATCACGGGCGTAGGTAGCGGTTCGGTCAACATCGGTACGGAGCGCAACTCCCAGGCTAACTATCTTAACCAGGACATTTGGACCATCGAGGACAACCTGACATGGCTCCGTGGCAACCATACCTTCATCTTCGGTACCCACAACGAGTTCTACCATTTCAAGAATATGTTCATCTCGGATAAGTTCGGATCCTATACCTTCAAGGGATACGACAACTTCAAGGCTTATTACGATGACTATATGGCTGGACAGCTGGACCCTAACAAGGCTTACATCAACCAGTACCGTTACGGTCAGGCTAACACCGATGTGACCGGTGACCCTAACTGGGCGTCGGAATTCTCTTCCGGTCAGTTCGGTTTCTATGCGCAGGATAAGTGGAATGCCAGCAACAACTTCACTCTGACCTACGGTCTGCGTCTGGATATTCCAGTATTCTTCGATACTCCAGTGGAGAATCCGGAGTTCAACGCCTTGTCAGAGAAGATGGGGTGGGGCTTGAAGACCAACAATAAGCTCAGCTTCTCGCCAATGCTCTCTCCTCGAGTAGGTTTCCGCTGGGACATCAACAGCGACCGCAAGTTCATTCTCCGTGGTGGTGCAGGCGTCTTCACCGGCAGAATCCCATTCGTATGGGTTAGCAACAACTTCTCTGGTACCGGTCTGCAGCTCTCTTCTTACGACAGCAACAACTCTTCTACCAAGGGATTGGAGCTGATTCTCGATCCTAACAAGCAGAATGCCAATGCCGATAAGATGAAGGCGAGTGCCGGTAGCCAGGATGTGGCTGTATGCGGCAAGAACTTCAAGTTTGCCCAGAATCTCCGTCTCAACCTCGGTTTCGACTTCGAGGCTTTGGGTATCGACTGGACTGCTGAGGCTATCTACTCCAAGACATTGAACGATATCCTCTATAAGAACCTCGCTCAGGAGCAGACTGGTCAGACCTTCTCCCAGAAGTACGGATATGAGTGGGACAACCGTCCGCTCTATCAGAGCGTAGTAAAGGGTACCCCTATCGCTGGCGTCTATGCCCTCGGCAATACATCCAAGGGTTATACCGTCAACCTCTCGCTGAAGGCTGAGAAGCATTTCAACTTCGGTCTCGACCTGATGGCAAGCTATACCTGGACCCGTTCACGCAGTGCTGCCAACGGTGGTTCATCTGTGGCTAAGAGTAACTGGACCTACCAGTATACCCATCGCGACTGCAACGACCTGGAGGTGGGCAACTCTGCCTACAATGTGCCTCATCGCATCCAGGCTTCTGCTTACTACCATATCAAGTACGGTCATCAGAAGCAGTGGCAGACCACTCTCGGTGTCATCTACCAGGGTAAGAGCGGTTCTCCTTATACCTATTATTATTATGGAGACGTAAACGAAGACGGTTCCAAGGGTAATGACCTGTTCTACATCCCAACCGATGCACAGATTGACAAGATGCGCTTCGAGGAGACCAAGTACAACAAGAATACCTTCACCAACCGTATGTTTGGCGACAATCATGGCGACAAGCTTACCCAGGAGATGCAGCGCGAGATGCTGAAGAAATGGATTGCTGACGATTCTTATCTCAGCAAGCACCGTGGCGAGTACTACGAGCGTTATGCTGACAACCTGGCTTTCGAGCATCACTTCGATGTTCACTTCGGTCAGAAGTTCAGCTTCAAGGTGGCTGGTCAGATCAATTCCATCGAGTTGACCTTCGATATCCTCAACGTGGGCAATCTCCTGAACAAGGATTGGGGTCATACCTATGGTGACGGCTTCGGTACCTACTATTCTCCTGTCAACTATCAGGGCAATGGTGTCTACCAGTTCACCGGTGCTTATGCATACAAGAGCTATAGCGATTACTACAGTCGCTGGCGTGGTCAGGTAGGTTTGAAGTACACCTTCTAGTCATCGCCTGATTATTCCGATTTTATAGAATCCCTAGTGTCGACAAATGCGATACTAGGGATTTTTTGTTCCATACCCCTTACTAGGCAAAAGCTTTAAAATATGCCCTTTCTTGGTGTACTAAATGTTATCAAAAGGTGTATTTTTGCTTACAAAATGTGTTTATTTAAACTTTTTAACTAAATTACCCCCCCCCATTTTCACAAATTCTTAATATATTTGCAGCGTCAAAAACAAATAAAGTTTTAGAAAAAGCAAATGATGAAGCAAAAACTTCAAAGCAAATGATGATTAACAACTAAAAGTATACCCGGCAATAAACTAGAGATACAACCACTGTATACTCAAGATTGGACTAGATATACTAAACAAAAATGATATAAACCGAAATATAAATTTAACCATTATAATTATGTGCAAAACAATGGTGATGAAAATGTCTTTAGCTATCATGCTACTGATGTTGATCTCGATGAAGGGCTTTTCGCAGAACATTGGGATAAAGAGCAATTTGCTGTATTGGGCTACAACAACACCCAATATCGGATTAGAAACTGCAGTAGGCAAGAAGCATACCGCACAGGTATTTGTTGGCTTCAATCCTTGGAAGCAGTCGGGAGGTGACCAGTCAAGTCTCCGCCACTGGCTCGTGATGCCGGAATACCGCTATTGGTTCTGTCAGAACTTCAATGGCTGGTTCCTCGGTGCTCATGCCATGGGTGGACAGTTCAATGCCGGAGGCGTCAAGCTGCCGTTCGGTATGTTCAAGGACTTGCGCGACCATCGCTACGAGGGATGGTACGTAGGTGGTGGCATTACCGCCGGTTATCAGTGGCCACTTTCCAAGCATTGGAACCTGGAAACATCCATCGGTATCGGCTACGACTACATCCAGTACGACAAGTTCAAGTGTGGCAACTGTGGTGAGAAGGTGAAATCTTCCCACGACAACTATGTGGGTCCTACCAAGGCAGCCCTTTCCCTCATTTACATGCTATAAACCTCTTTAACATTAGTAATCATGAAACTTTCAAGAAATACCACCTATTTATTATATGCAGCCTTCTTGATGGCTCCAGCTACAGCTCTGGCTCAGAACTGCCAGGAAGTGAAGTTGGCTTCCGACAAGATCAAGGTGAGCAATGTGCAGGTGGCGCAGCAGAACAACGCTCTTTCCGTTTCGATGGATCTGAACCTCGATTCGCTCTATCTTCCTTCCAATCTCCAGCTGGTCTACACTCCTGTTTTCAAGACCCGCCAGGGAGAAATCAAGATGCCGGAGATAGTTATCAACGGTCGACGCCAGCAAATCATGTTCGAACGTGGGGTAGGCAAGAAGCAGCTCAATCTTTCTCCTGAAGCATTGGTGGTTCGCCGAACCAACAAGAAGGTTCAGACCGTCAATTACTCTGCTTCCATTCCTCTTTCAGGACAAGTGAAGAACTACGATCTCAACATGCATGAAGATCTTTGCGGATGTGGCAATATGGAAGAAGGCAACGATTTCAATCTCCGCCATCGCCGTCAGCCACAGGCAGTCTTCGTCCGTCCGGCAGTAGAAGCCGTCAAGGTTCGCCATCTCGACAAGCGTGCCTACATCGACTTCCCGGTCAACAGGATAGAGCTTCATGCCGATTACCGTCGCAATCCGGCTCAGCTGGACAGCATCGTAAGAACCATCAATGCCCTGAAGGATGATAAGAACCTGGAGGTGAGCGCCATCAACATCCATGGTTATGCTTCTCCTGAGAGTCCTTACAGCCACAATGACTATCTGGCAAAGAACCGTGCCAAGACCCTTACCGATTATGTTCGCCGCATGGTAGCCCTGCCAACCCAGCTCTTCACCGTTTCTTCTACGGCAGAGGATTGGGACGGTCTCCGCAACTATCTCAAGGACAGTAACCTGGAACATAAGTCAGAGATTCTGGCAATCGCCAATGATGAGAAGATGGATCCGGATGCCCGTGAGCAGAAAATCAAGAAGCTGTATCCGTCAGAATATCGCTTCATGCTGGATACCTGGTATCCTGCTCTCCGCCATTCCGACTACCATATCACCTATAAGGTGAAGCCATTCGATGTGGCAGAGGCAAAGGAGATTATCAAGACCAAGCCACAGCAGCTCAGTCAGGAGGAGATGTTCCTGGTGGCTCAGACCTATGAGCCTGGCAGCAAGGAGTTTAACGACGTGATGGAGATTGCCGTCCGCATGTTCCCTGAGAACGAGACTGCCAATCTTAATGCCGCCAACACCCGTCTGAATGCCGGTGATGCCGATGGAGCCAAGTCCTATCTTGAGAAGGCAGGCAACAGTCCAGAAGCTCTGAATGCCCGAGGTGTCTACGAGTCATTGAAAGGCAATGACCAGCAGGCTCGCCATTACTTCGCTTTGGCAGCCAAGGCAGGCGTAAAAGCAGCTAAGGAGAATCTGGAAAATCTCTAATAAGCAAGTGCTATATACTAAATTTAGAAAAAGCAAAATATTAGAAAAAGCAAAATATTGATTGTGTAAATATAGAATTAATAATAAATTTTCAAATTATATCAAGTATGAAAAAATCGTTATTGTTTTCCGCAGTATTGGCAGGTCTGATGCTCGGTTCTTGTTCTTCTAGCGATGATATCGCTGGTAACAACACAGGTTTCAATGAGACTGGTAAGGGATATATTAATATCTCTTTGAACTTGCCTACACAGGGTAAGAATGTATCTAGAGCAGCAAATGATGTTACAGCTGATGGCGTTGCTGATGAGTATAAAGTAAATGATGCAGCTTTACTTTTGTTTGCTGGTGCAAATGAAAATGATGCTGTATTTCAAGGAGCATATAACTTGGATGGCTTGAAAAAAACGGATATTGATGCTAATGTCCAGATTTCTACACAATTGACTAAGGTTCAAGAGATTAGCTCGGTTTCTGCAACTGGTAATATTTATGCTTTTGTTCTTGTAAATAAAGGCTCAAATATTGTTGTAGGTACTGATCATACTATAACCGTTAATGGTGGTCCTGCGTTCACAGGTAAATTCTCAGATTTCTCTCAACTTAAAGTTGATGGTGCTTTTGCCAAAGATAATTTGATGATGACTAATGTTCCTGTTGTAACTAAACCAGGTACTGCAGCATTTGATAATGCAACAGTTTTGGCAGATGTAACTAAATCAATCTTTAAGACAGAAGCAGAAGCAAAAGCTAATCCTGCTGCTGATGTTTTTGTTGAGCGTGTAGCTTCAAAGGTTACATTAGGTATGACTGGTACTGGTACTTCAACAGAAACTCTTTCTGCTGATGGTGCAACTGCTGAGAAATTTAAATACACTTTGGAGGGTTGGAACTTGGCTAATGTAAATAAGTCTTCTTATTTGGTTCGTCAATATGATAATTCATGGAATAGTTTGGCATCAGATGGTCATGATTTCCTCACAGGTGCTGATAAATCAGCTTTTGACGACAATCCATATCGTTTTGCAGGTATAAAATTGATTAAGACTAAAGTTTCATCAGATCCTGCTGATAATAAGTATCGTACATATTGGGGAAAAGATATTAATTACAACACGGTTGATGCTCCATTTGCTTCAGATCCAACAGTTGGTGATGCTGATTTGACCTTTGGCAAGGATGAAACTACATATTGTTATGAGAACACCTTTGATGTAGATCATCAGGATGTTCGTAATACGACTACTGCAATTGTAAAGATGAAGATTACTCCTGATTCTTATACAGGTACAGGTGGTACTTTCTATATAATTAATGGAGGTAAAGATGTTGTTTATTCATTAGCAAATGCAAAAACAAAGGTTGGTAATCAGTTCTTGGCAGAGAATACTGAATCTTATTTGAAGGCAACATATTTCTCTGGAATTTCTGAGGCTGGTAAGATTTCTGTGTCTGATGTTGAATTTTCAGATGAAGCTGGTGCGGTAAAATTCACTAAGCTAGTTTTGACCTTTACACCAGATGCTGGTGGTACACCTACTACAAAAGAAGTAACCGAAGCTGCTGTATTAACAGCTCTTGCTAACAATATCAAGGTTGTAGAGTATAAGGGTGGTTATTCTTATTATAATATCTTGATTAAGCACTTTGGTGATGAGCTTACTCCATGGAATCCTTCTACAAAGACTTCTGGTCTTTCATACCCAGATTCTAATAAAGATGCTAATTGGTTAGGTCGTTATGGTGTGCTTCGTAACAACTGGTATGATTTGGATATTACTGGTGTAAGTCGACTTGGTGCAGCAACTCCAGAGGAACTTGATGTAAAGAATGATCCTACACCAGATGATAATTTGAAGAGTTACATCTCCGTCAAGATCAACGTCCTCTCTTGGGCTAAGCGTACGCAGAAAGCAATCCTTGGTCAGTAATTTGAGGTAATTATAAAACGATAAAATAGAGAAAACAATAATTGATTAGCGATATGATAGCGCAGAAGATAAATAAATGGTTGAAGGGTGTCATGGCTGCTGCCATGACCCTGACAGTCGTCACCTCTTGCAACGATATGTGGCACCAGGACTATAGCGACTGCCCTAATGGTGTATATGTTAAATTTAAGTATGATTACAACCTCCAGCGTGCCGACATGTTCAACGACCATGTTGGACAGGTAACGCTGTATGTATTCGACGAGAACGGAAACTATATAACCCAACAGACCGAGACGAATTCTGCGCTATCATCGCCTCTCAAAGACCCAAATTATGTGATGCACGTCGAGAACCTACAGCCAGGTAAATATCAGTTCCTTGCCCTTGCCGGACAGAATGCTTACGCCGACCAGTTAACTTCAGGCCGTGCCAAATTCGTTCGTACCGCTCCATCGGCTACAGGAGATAAGATGCAGAAACTGGAAGTGAATCTCGACCATGAAAACAAGGGTGAGTATGATGAGGTTGTCAACAACAGCCTTCCGCTCGATACCCTCTGGCATGGTAAACTGCTGGAGGCAGTAGAAGTTTCATCCACAAAACCTTCTTATGCAACCATCCCTCTGGTGCGTGATACCAAGAAGATCAATGTGGCGCTTCGTGACCTAGACTCTCCACAGGATATGGATGTCAACGACTACACGATGACCATCGAAGACCATAATGCCCGCATCCTTTGGGATAACTCTCTCGATGAGAGCCGTAAACTCATTTATACCCCTCATGCCACATGGAATACGGTAGATGAGGACGAGCAGGGTAAGATAGCCCATGCTGACTTTATGACTTCCCGCATTCTGAAACACGAAGATTACAACCAGGATGGCCGACTCCTCATTAAGAGTAAGGAGACCGGAAATACGGTAGTCAATGTAGACCTGCCAGACCTCTTGAGTCGTCTTCGCACCAGCGAGGAGTACAGTTACAGTGCACAGGAATTCCTAGACCGTGCCTACGATTACAAACTTCAGTTCTTTATCCAGGGTGGCAAGCTCAAGTATTGCTACATCACCATCAGCGTGAATATACTGAGTTGGAGCAAGCGCATCCAGTTCGAAGAACTCAATTAATATGTCCTACCCGGCTTCCCGTAAGCCGATTCAAAAAAAAAAGTGTATGTTTAAGATGAAGATAATAACTCTCTCATTGCTAGCCCTTTTGCTGGTGATGTCGTTCGCATCTTGTGCGAGCGACACTACCAGCGATTCGCCTATGCCCAACAAGGATATGAAGACATATCTGCAGGTAAAGGTAACGGTGGATGGTAGTGGAGATACACGAGCGAGTAGGGCAGATAAAGGACCTCAAGGAGGTGAAGAAGGAGATGGAAGAGAACCAGGAACCAATCATGAAAATGATGTCAATTCCCTTACTGTCTTACTATATCAATCAGCTGAAGCAGACTTGTCGCAAGATGATGCAAAAATAGATTATGTATATACATTTACCGGTTTAACTGCATCTACTCCTTCGTCAGGCAGTAATGTAACTTATATTACCAATCCAAGAGAAATAGATGCTGCAATTGTTGGCAAGAATTATCATGTTATAGTGATAGCCAATGCAGACGATATGACTTCCAAATGTAAAGGACAGAAGATAAAAGACGTAAGAGATTTGCAGATGTCGAAGGTGTGTACCCGAGATGCTGATATTACAAAGTTCTCAAACTTCATCATGTCATCAAAGAAGGATGCAAAGATTGATTTCTCGGGAGCATCTGGTTGTGGAACAGAAACAGATCCCTATCTGGTAGATGTAGACATCGAACGCCTGGCTGCCCGTATCGACATCATTCCAAATGCAGAATATGATGAAACCAATCAAGGTTATTATTATGATGTAAAGGATGGCGCAAATGTCATAGGTGGCTTCAAGCTGGAATCTGTTATTCCTAGCAAAGTCATGACAAAGGGAGAATACCTGATTAAACGGGTTTCTCCAGATAATACTTTGGCTTCTGTTACTTATTTTGGATTAGAAACCAAAGATGCTGACAATAAAGCCACTAATTATGTGGTTTGCCCATGGACAAATATTCATACTTCGACAACTCTGAGTAATGCCGAAGGTCCTACATCTTTATATAATGTAAAGAAGACAACTTCTACCAGTACTACAGTAGGAGAAGCAAGTTACATCCACGATTATGTGATGGAGAATACGACTACCGATAATAAAGAGGCTTATTCTACAGGTCTTATCTTTAAAGGCAAGTATTACGAGTCTTCCGAATGGGATGCAACAAAACATCGTCCGATTGCAAGTGCAACAGGTACTAATAAGGAATATACATATACCATTCGTCATAGTGATCCAACAGGTTCTGGTCCTAAAACCGATCCTATGTATTACGGCATCGTCCGCAACAACATCTATCGAGTCAGGATAGAAGGAGTGGTGGGAAAGTCAAAAGGTTTGACGTTGACCATACATGTTGTCCCTTGGGCACATTACGACCATGGGGAAGTAATATATTAAACTCTAAGATTAATTTACAAAGTATAACTAAAATGAGAAAACATATAATGAAATATATGGCTTGCCTGGTGATGCTGCTGACGGTTTTTGCAGCATGTTCGCCAGATAGTGATGCTTCTGATCCGGGAAGTATCACCAACAAGACATATACTCTCCATTTTAATCTGTCTCCAGTATCAGGAAGTTCTGCTTCTTCCCGTGCAGAAACCTATACTGCAGGAAGCCCCAATACATGGGAGGACGGTTCTAAAGAAGAGAACATGAAGAGTTGGACAGTTGTCTTTGTAAAGTCTGATGGAACGGTAGCGAAAGTTGTCAAGCAGCCATCCGTAGAAGAAGACAAAGATAAGAAAGATGTTGTAACTGTTACCGGATTGGAAGCAGGAACCTATTCGGTCTATTCTTTTGCCAATATATCAGATGCAGAGCTCGGTACGATTACGGAGGGTTCTCCTTCTCCTGACTTCGATTCCAAATCATTTGCTGTCAATGGTAATGATTGGAATATTGCGAATGGTATTCCTATGAGTAATAAACAGGAGGTAACTATCAAATCTGACGGCCAACCGGATGTTAAGCAATTATATGTAGTAAGAATGCTATCCAAGATAACTCTCAAGTTCCGCAATATGACAGGTGAGGATATTACTGTAAAGAATGTGAGTATCAGTGATATTACAAGCAATCCTGCTGCAATCAAGTTGCTTCCTAAAACGTGTGTTTCATCTCCGGATGTTGCCCAAACGCCAAATTTGGTAGAGAATGCTAAAAGAGATGATTTTACACATACGATTACATCTGGTTTGACAGTAGCCAAGAACACAACCGATTATGATACAGATAACAGCCGTTCGGTTTCTTTCTATGTCAACGAGAGTCAAGCCGGCAATGCTTATCCTTATTTTGTAGTAACGCTCGAAACGAATGTTGGTTCACTGAGATATTTCATGTATACCGACTGGAATCAGATAGCCCGCAACGACCATCATGTCTTAAAGTTGGCGCTGAGCGATTACAAGCTTCGCCTCAAGGTAGAGGACTTTGGATCCGTTGGTTCGGCTCCGGCATTAAAAGATGACGGAAAACAGCTCAATCTCATTTTCCATGATTTAGAGGAGTTCCATATCGTTCCTTCTGTTACGAAGTATAGTGATAATTCATCTGTCCCTTTCACTATTCTCGAATGGAAGAAACTTTCAGAATCGGAGACAGATGCTGAGAAAAAAGCCTTCAGTACGAAACCATATATCGTTTCTAGCAAAGATAGAATAGAGGCAGAAACCTTAGGTGAGTTAGGCAAGAAGATTGGTCCTATTGTCTATCAGCTTTCAGTAAAAGTGGATGATGGAACCACAACTGCACCTAAACCTACACTGGTATATCGGGTAGCCATCTCTCAGGATTTAACCTGGTATAAAGCAAGGCGCCATAACGGTGCATTTTGGATATGTAAACAATAATACTAATATTAAAAAACATTGAAGCTTATGTTTAAGTCTAAGATTTTTAATAGTGTAATGAGATATATGTTGGTAGCAATGCTTGCATTGCTGCCAAATGCTATATGGGGATTAACGGAACAGACTAATTTAAAATTGTTAGAAGGTAATTCGATAACATTTAATGGTCTCAATAACTATATTCAGATAGGGGAATATTCTGTTTGGTATATACTTGATTCATCTGGCAAAAAAGTAGATGATTTTAGCCAATGGACTATTACTGGTAATGGATATAATCCTACCCAAGCTACGCCTTATTTAAAAGTGAACAAGTTTGATAATGAACTAAATTGGCAATCGTTAACAATAACTTATTCCGGTGGTAATCTTTCGGATTACCAGATAGTTCTGTTAACTTCATCATCAGAGAATTTATATAATACTCCTGGTGATGAAAATGCAGAAAATAAAATCACTTTTAAATTGGTATCACAGAATGATGTTCCTTTGCTGAAAGATTATACTGGTACAAACAAAATGTCTGTAACTGATTTCGTGACTGACGTTAGTACTTCTTATTCTTTTGATTTGGCTTCTTCTTTAGAGTCTCTGTTATCTTTATCTTCTACTTCTGATGGAAGTTCATTTGATACGAGTTCTAAGAAGCTTTATTTGCGTATCAACTTGCGCAATAAAACAACCAATGCTACTCTGAAAGCTAGTGAATATAAAATCGAAAAATCTACCGAATGGGGTGGCTATAATGAAGTTAATAATACAACTTTAAGTAATAATAGCTGTAAGAATGATAAAGGTACTTTTTATTATTCTGATCAGCTGACTTCTGCTAATAAAAAACATTTTGGATATAAAATTACATTACAGAATGCTGAAGATGTGATGTCTAACTATGCGATAGATATTTATCTTTCTGACGAAGCTACAGATGTTAGTAATAATACTCTTCTCCAAGAGCCAACTCTTAAGGCGAAGATTACTTATACTTTGATGCCTCAATCTGAGAAGGATAAGTTGACTTTTGAATCAACCGATGATTCTTCATTGGATGCGTCTAAGGTTTTCGACTTCCGTCAGGCTTTCACTTCGAAGACGGCAAAGGTTCAACTGCTTACTGAGGAAAATAAGCAGCGACTTTGTACTGCTCTTGGTGTAAAGGATTTGAGTGAAGTTACTGATCTCTATGTACGATGGATGATTACAGATAAGAGTGATAATGCTATACCTGGCATTACAGCATCTGGCTTGACTCTTCGTAAAGATAAGACAAAAGAAATATATTACACATGGTTCTCTGAGAATGCAGCCAGCACATTGTCTGCAGCGTTGAATCCTACCTTCACTTTCCCTAGCACAATGTCATGGGATGATTTGAAGGTATCTTGTGTCGTATCCAATACTAAACTGGTAGAAGGTACGAATGTAAAGTATGGCGTCATGATTAAGGAACCTGATGCGTTCAACATCAAGTTTAACGTCAGCTTGGAGGAAGCTCCACTCCTTAATGATTTGGATGCTGCGTATTCTGCTAAATTAAAGACAATACCTCTTTATCTTAAGGAGACAACAATTGCTAGCAAGCAACTTGTAATTACCGATATTGCTTCACAAATAAAGGATTTTGGTCTCTATACGAAGGATGCTAGTGGTAATTACGTAACTGCTACTAAGCCATTATACTATCGTGTAAGTATTATTGATAAGAAAACGAACAAGCCGATTAGTTCTATAAATTATTTTACTGTGTCTGAAACTGGAGGTATTAGTGGTGGATTTACTTCACTTAGTTTCGAACGGGAGAACAAATACAAGAATTCAAAAGGATTATTCTATTATTCAAAAAATAAGACTTCTGTTCCCGAGTCAGATTTTTATATTGCGTTTGGCTTTAATAATGAAACAGATTTTAAGAATAGTCGTATAGAAGTATATTTTTCAGATGAAGCTCCTGTAGTTGAAAATTATCTTGTTGTCACAGAACCAACAATTAAAGGTAAGTTGGTTTATGATATCAAGAGTGCCACAGATGCGCCTTTCAAGCATTACAAGGGTTACGCCAATGCTGATAACGATTATGAGGTAATTGATAAATCGAAGAATCAGTTGCGCCAGAAGGTGTCTACATGGGAGTATACCTATGTTGTTGATAATGCTGACCATAAGACTGTGTCTCTTATGTTGCCTATACAGAATTTCGAATCCTCTGGTGACCAATTGGAGCCTTTAGGTTATTTCAGATGGTATAATTATGATACAGATAATGCATCAGCAAACTTATCTGTAGAGGGAACTTCTTCTCTATTGAATTCTGTAAAAGATGCAGATAATGTAGATAAGGGATTGATGGCTTTCAATTTGATGCAGCATGCTGTGCAGTCAACAGTGGGTGTAAAGTATACTCGTCCTAGTGACCCTGATTGGAAGGGTGAAACAATTGCTTGTGACGTAAGCCGCTATATCGATGGAATAGATGCTACTGGAACCTATATGGAACATGAACCAACCTTATCCATCAGATACATTTTCCATATTATTCCGTCTACGCAAATGGCTGAAATTCTCAAGGAAGATCTTGTAAATGATAGCAAGGACCTTACGTTTGAGGATAATAAGAATGTTACGGTAGGATTTCTGGATGACAACTCGACAATGACTTTGCGATTGGATTTTGTTGATCCTAAAATGTATTATTTCTATCCAGTTATCAATCCTAAAAAGCATGTATATTATCCTGCCGGTTCAACTGAAGCAGAGACAAATGCATTTATCGCTGAACGTAAGATTACGGAAGCAGACTTTTCTCCTAATATCAAGAAGGCTGCCACGATAGAATGGCGAGCTTATAATGGTACCAGAGACAAGATGTGTATTCTTGGAGCAGGTAACGTTCCTGATTTCCCACGTTTCTTTGATTTGAGCATAAGTCTTCTGAATAGTGCAACTTGGACTGATTTGGATGGTGGTGCTGCTACCAAACTAACCTTTAATCCAGGTGATCACTTTTACGTAGTGGCTTATGTTAAGGATGAGACTGGGAATTTTAGTAGCCCGATGGCCAATTTCAGTATACGATACTTCCGTTTCTATCCAAAGACTTTCGAAGAAATGGGTGCTGAAGATGTGACTCGCCAAATATCTTATCTTGATGAGAACTATAACAATATAGCTGTTGTCTCTTTTGATAATGATAGTCCAGAACAAACATTGTCTGCGCCTACAAGTCCTGATGATAATCAAAGTAAGAATCCATCAGCATGGAACAGGCGCAGTTATGGTTTTGTTTATAAAGATTTGATAGATAAAAGTGCAAATAAGAATGACAATGCTAATGTATATTATAATACCAAACATTCTCCTCAGCATGGTGAATATGGTATTTATAAGACAGCCAATATAAAAAATATCTCAGGTGATGGAAATTCTGGTACAGATGGTTACATGTGGTACTCGAAAAAGGAACTGCATGATAGAACTTACGAGGCAACAGGTAAATCTCAGTCGGGTTCCTTCCTTTATGTGGATGCTTCTGATGAAAGCCGTACCATTGCTTCTGCTGAGTTTACTGCAAGTCTTTGTACTGGTCAGCAGATGGCATTTAGCGCTTGCATTGCTGATATGACCTACGAAACAGTCAAGCCGCAGATTATGTTTAGGTTATTTGGCTTAGAGAAGGATGAATATGGTAATATAAAGGATAAAAAGTTATTACATTCTTTCTCTTCCGGTGAATTTAGCACAAACCGTCTTAGTAATGAAGAGGCAAAATGGTATCAGGTATATGGTAAGATTACGATTCAGCAAGATGAACAAGCAGAAAAGTATTCTGACTTCCGTATCGAAATAGATAACTATAGTAAGGGTACGCAAGGTGCTGACTATGCCGTTGATGATATCCGTATATATTTAAAGCCAGCTAAGGTTGAAATCTATCAGGACCGACCAGCCTGCGGTGAAACGGGTACAGGTAGCATCAAGTTGAAGATACGCGCTATTCACGAGACATTGAATGCTATACTTAACCATAAGGATACGAAGATTCATTACCGCTTAGTAAACGAAGATGGTACGCCTGTAACAGGAGAAGGTCTTTACAACTATTGGTTAAAAGGACCTGATGATGCTACAGCTAAAGAAATTAAGACAGATAAAAGCTATGCATCTGTTGATGTCTTTGATTCAGAGGAAACCTGTGCAAAGTATGAAATTGATGGTGTCAACATGATAGAAAAAGATGCTGATAGTGAAACCTATATCATCTTGGCTAATCATCAGTTCAAACTCACCAAGGGTAAAAAGTATTATGTGTCAATATGTGCTGATAGTGATCCTGATGCATCTGATGCCAATTGGGGTAAACCTTCTGATGTCTGCTCTATCTATAGTGCTATATTTGAGATGATTGGTCAGACACCAATGATTACTGATACTGATGGTAAAGTCATTACAGAGTATCGTGTAAATTGTACTGATTCTGACCCTAAGGTTACGCTAAAGGGAAGTCTTACAACTATTGACCCTAATACTGGCGAGAAGATTACGCTTACTGGTGTGCCATTCTTGTGGTATATTGATGACAGCAGTACGCCTGTCGATGCAACACCATCAACAACCATTGAGATACCTGTTAGCAAAATAGGATATGGTGCTCATAAAATTTATATGAAACCAGAGACAGGAACATATGTGGAAGGTGAAATGGTATATACGGTAGGTAGTGTCAGCTATCTGATGTGTACAGAGAAGATTCCTGTGCCTCTGCGTATTGCTAAAGATGGTCCGCAGCTAAACTTCGGATTCAATAATGTGGATTATCCATTTAAAGATAACAGCTACGAAGCTTCATTGCGTATCGGATTGCCACAGATAAAGAAGTTATTGGAAAAAACTTCCCAGGGTTTTCTCCAGGTACCATTGCATAGCGCAAGTTACAAGACTGGTGTTACGGATAAGACTTTGACGTTCATTGATGATAGTAAGACTGGTGCAGATAAGACTTCTGTAGATGTTTATGTTGCAACAACTAATGACCCTCTATGGGATGCTTCTTTATTGAAGAAACCTGTTGCAAAATTGAGTTCTAGCACTCTTTCTGAAATCGTGCCAGGTGTGCAGTCTACCCTCGACCTCAAGTTCTCTGACGCTGCCGTAGAGAATTTCCATGAGGGATACTACTACGAGCTTAGATTCGCCTTCGAGCAGAAAGCAGTAGCAACAGGTGGAACAAGCTGCCCGGGCGAGTCTTATCTCAAGGTGAAGATAGTACCGGAGTTCATTACCTGGTATCCTACTGCCGATGGTGGTATGAATGCCAACTGGAATAATGATGCCAACTGGCATCGCTCATCATCTGCAGAATTGTATGATGATGATTATACCGATTATCAGACTTATGGCAGCAGTACTTCTGCGGCAGCAAGTTCTTCGAAGATAGAGATTCCTACGCTGAACAGCTATGTGCCAATGAAGTTTACCAAGGTAACTATCGGTAATCTGAAGAATGGTTTGCCATTCCCTGACCTCGGTAACATCGTTTACCGTAGCACCAATTTCATCGCTACCAAACTCACCAATGGTAAGGGTAATGAGGCTACGAAGTATATCCAGTACGACATCATGGCGTTCTGGAATGAGGCAGATACTGATAAGGGATTGGATACAGATGGTAATCTGAAGTGCGAAAAGTTCTATGGCAATACCTGTCATCAGATTTACTTCAAGCCTCAGGGCGAGCTTCGCGACCAGTGCTATCTCGTATATGACAAGGCTTGGGTAGAGAAGGAGCTGGTGCCTAACAAGTGGTATACCATGGCTTCACCTCTGCAGTATATCTACGCCGGTGATATGTATGTGCCGGCAAAGGACGGACGACAGGAAACCAAGGCATTTACGAATATCAAGTTTGATGATAAGGCTGCTGATGGTACTTCTGATGTATATAGTCGCAGCAAGTATCCGGTTTATCAGAGAGCTTGGATGAAGAGTGGAGTAGAGGAGATCACACCTGAGAGTTATCCTGCATCTCATTATCCTGAAGGTGCAAAGACTGATGATATGAATCTCAATCTCGGCTATTGGAGCCACGTATATAATAAGGTGGACGAGAGATATGCCGCAGATGGAACAACATTCGGTGGCTTCGCTATCAAGGCTGGTAATGCGCTCTTGCCAAAGAGACCTACAGATGGTACTTCATTGCCAAATGCGCTCCTTCGTTTGCCAAAGGAAGATACAAGCTATCAGTACTTCGATTTTGATGGAGCAACGACTTCTGGTGGTAAGGAGAGCGACGTAAAAAAGCCGGTTGCATCTGCAATCGTTTCTTCTGCCCAAAACAGCACTGGTCATGGCAAGCTCCTCGTTGCTTACAACAACGAGGAGAAGCATCTCGCTGAGATGACTCAGAGCTTGGGAGCTGATAACAACAGCGGTTTCTATCTCGTGGCTAATCCATATACCTGCTCTATCTCTCTGAAGAAGTTCTTCGAGGTGAATACGGGATTGCAGAAAGCTGTATGGGTGGTTGATGGAGATAAGGTAAGTAGTGTTTCTGCTACAGATTTGGCAGATAAAGACTTCTTCGTTCAGCCTACTCAGTCGTTCTTTGTGAAGAAGGATGGAACAGCTTCTGTTGATGCAGTGAAGTTTACTTCTGCGATGTATGTAGACCGTCTGCTTTCTGCTGGTGTCATTATCGCTCCTGGTTATCTCACGAATGTGAATGTCTCGGCTCAGAATGCTAAGGGGCAGACTTCGAAGGCTCGCATTGCCGTGAGAGAAGAGGCTTCTGATGATTATGATGAGCAGGAGGATGTGGATCTTCTGTGCGATCAGAACCTGAGTGGTATTCCGCAGGTTTATACCGTGGCTGGTTCTCAGGCTGTGGCGGTGAATGCTACTCCTAAGATTGAATGGATGCCAATGGGTGTCATCATGGAGAATGGGGAGAAGAATGAAATGGTGAACCTTGACTTCAAGGGGGTTGCCAAGCTCGATGCTCCGCTTTATCTCTATGATGCTGCCAACGGACAGTATACCGAACTGCAGGATGGCAATGAGGTGAGCATTCTGGCAAATGAGCATGGCAGATACTTCCTGACCCAGACTCGTGGTACTACCGGTATTCAGCAGATTGAGGCTGAGGCTGAAAGTAATCAGCTGAAGGTTTATTCACCTGCAGCGGGCATGATTGTTGTATCTGCCTTGAATGGTGAGAAGTTGGGTAGGGTAGAGGTATTTACCTTGGATGGCAAGAGGGTTCACAGTTATCAGTTGCCTGATAAGCAGAGAATGATTCTCCGTGTTCCATCCGGAGTATATATCGTAAAGGCATCCACCCAGTCCTGTGCTCAGGCTAAGGGACAGAAGGTTGCCGTAAGATAGAAGAAGCTTGGTTTGACAAGTTTATAATAGTTGATAAAAAACGAAAAGAGGGTGTATCATGAATTTATGATGCACCCTCTTTTATTCGTATATTAAAGATATATTGTCGGAAAAGACAGGATATATTTCTGAGTTATTTAGTATCTCCGGCCGCACAACAGCAGATGTGCATGCGTTGCCCAACTGTTATGCTCTTTTTATTTGTTGTTTTGAAACATGGCTATTTCACGTTCAAATGTAGAAATAATCATTTCTAATTGAGGGTGTAAAATAGGTACAATTATTGATACGTAATTTGGACAGCCTTCATCTATAACTGTTGCTGTTCTAATTGCATATTTCTTTTTCTGTTCATAGCCATTAAACCAGCGTAAAAACAATCTGTCTCGTTGAGCCTGTTGTTCATTGGCTGTATCACAAATATATAGAAGGATATCTGGATTTTTTCTGAAAAATTCTTCTATAACAAGGATAACCGTTTGTTGAATCTTTTTGTCATTGGGAGATTTTTTCCTACTTCTGTTTGTTATGCGAAACCAATAGGCTTTTAGATTGAGCATATCATCTAATTCAAATGCTATTGAATAGAGGATATTATAGTCTGTTTTAAACATAATCTCCCCTTCTTCATACCAAACAGGATATGGAGCAAGAATATTGATTTGGCTTAAATCTAAGGTTTTCATAGTTTAAGCCAAATCATAAAGATGTGAGTCATTTACAAGTTTTATCTGTTCTTGTAAATCATCTAATTTCTTGTTCATTTTATCTTCCCATTCTTGTTTGCGCTTTTTCTCCCGACGCATAGCTGCCAAGAAGGTTTCTCTTGTAAATAAAACATTGTCTGTCATAATCTTTGTCTTTAAACGTAAATCTGTCTGCAAATATACGCTGTTTTTTTGTAATCTCCAAACTTTTCCTGACTTTTTTCTTCCTTCTCTATATGAACAAATCCTTCTTCGGCATATCTGCCATGAACTGCTTGCGGAGCTTCTCAAAGAATGCCACGGTGTCGTTGCTGAAGCCGTGACCCTTCCAGGTGGAAGTGTTGGTGATGAGAATCCAGCACTGGCCGTCGGGGTACTTCAGGACAATGGCGGAGGTGCCGGCAAGAGAACCGGTACGAATCCACGGACCATTGCTCTTTGGAGTGTAGTTCCAACCGATGGAATACTGATGGTCGGGCTGCTCGGTGGTCATGAACTGGATGCTCTTCTGTCTGAGAATGTCCTTGACATGAGGCAGACCGTCGATGCTGGCGATGAGACGGCTCAGTTCGGCTGCTGAACCACACCATGCTCCGGCACCAGAGAGGCGAGGAAGGTCGGTATCGCCATAACACTTTTCTACCATTCTGCCACTGTTGTTGTATTCATATACCGGGATGCTGCCCTGGTGCATGTAATATTTCGTCTCGTTAGGACGGCGGTCCTTATAGTAGGTTCCGGCAATATGCATGTCGTAGCATCCGGCAGGCTGGAGCACGTACTTCTGCATGAAGTTCTCGTACTTCATTCTGCTCTTCTTCTCGATAATCATCGAGAGAATCATGTAGCCCAGATTGCTGTAGCATTTGCCCTCGCCCGGCGTATAACCCAGATGGCGCTTCAGGAGAATCTTGAGCAGGGTCTTATGGTCAGGAGGTGTAGTGAGATGGTTCTGCATCATGATGTAGCGGGTAGAGGATACCGGGTCGCCGGCATAGTTGTTGAAACCTGCCTGATGGCGCAGCAGCTGTTCTACGGTGATGTTGTAGTAGCGCTGGTCCTTGATACTGTTATTGTAGGTGGTATCGTTCAGGATTCCCTTCGGTCCGAATACCTTCTCGTTCATCTTGAGCTTCTTCATTTCCTGCAGTTTCATGATGCCTACGGCGGTGATGAGCTTGGAAATGGAAGCGAAGCGCATCAGCATGTTCGGTTCCATTCGGATGCTCCTCTCCTTGTCTGCCCATCCGAAACCGCGGGCATAGAGCAGGGAGTCGTTGCGGGTGATGACGAGCTGTGCACCGTTGATTTCCCATCGCTTGAGGTATCTCTCCACGAGCGAATCCATCTTGTGATATTCCTTTCCCTCGGTGAGGGCATTGCTGATGGAATCGTTGATATGCACCTTGGGGAGCGTATCCTTTGCCTTCTCCTTATCCGAAGATGAGGTGCAGCGCGATACGCAACTATGTGTAGACCATGCGACGATGGCTGTGAATGTGAGCAATATGATAGCTATTCTTTTCTTTCTGAGTCTTCTTGCCATATTTATTGATGATGTTTTTTACAGTTTACGGCTTGCAAAGATACTGCAATCTGATGAATTGGCAAAAAAAATAAAGTTAAACATCTACAAACATGAACGGTTAAGCAGATTTTTATGTACCTTTGCACCGTAGAAATACTTGAACAGGTAAATGAAAAAGATAATTAAAAGGATATTCAGATCCTTCTTATATATAATAGGTATGGCAGGGCTTGCTCTCTTGCCCGACATCTGGCTCTGGCATCTGGGAGTGAGCGGGTGGCCTTTGGCGCTAGCCATTCTATGGTGGGTGCCTTCCTTGCTGCTTCTGCTAGCAGAGGTAGGGCTGCAGATGGGCTTCTTCCATAAGCTCTCCGTCCGCATCCTCTTCACTACGATTCTGTTTTCGGTGATGCCAAAGGTGGTGTTCATCCTCTTCGATTTCATGTTGCCGTGGTTCTTTGCTCTCCTTCCGGCGCTGGCACTGATGGGATGGTTTGCCTTCGGATTCATTGAGGGCTGGAAGCGGTTGGAGATACGGTACGTAATCTATGAATCGCCCGACCTTCCTCCTTACTTTGACGGTTACCGTCTGTTGCATTTCACTGATTTTCATCTGGGTTCTTTCCCGAAGGATAGTGACTTCGTGCAGAAGGTGGTGGATGCAGCCAATAATGAGGAACCGGACATGATGCTCTTTACGGGCGATCTGGTGAACAATGATGCCAGGGAGGTGGAGCCTTATCTGGAAACGCTGAAACAGCTGCATGCCCACGATGGCATCTTCTCGGTATGGGGAAACCATGATTACTGCGAGTATGGCAACAATCATACGATAGCAGGACTGAGAAACAACTGGAAGCTGCTCTATAACTATCAATGCCAGTTGGGTTGGCATCAGTTGATGAACGAGCACTATACCGTGAGTCATGGTATGACTTCCATCGATATCATCGGTGTGGAGAATGCGGGGCAGCCTCCTTTCAGCAACCGCAGCAAATTGCCAAAGGCGATGAAGGGACTGAAGAAGGAAGGGTTCAAGATACTGCTGACTCATGATCCTCATCACTGGCGCAGAGAGGTATGGGACCGACCTATCCAGCTGACACTTGCTGGACATACACATGCGGGACAGTTGCAGATAGGCAAGTGGACACCAGCCCGTATGGCATTCAAGGAATGGGGTGGTGTTTATCGCAAAGGTAGCCAGATGCTGAACGTTTCATCGGGCATCGGCGGTTCCTTCCCGTTCCGATTGGGAGCTTGGCCAGAAATGACGGTAATAACGTTAAAAAGGAGTTTAAAATGACAGGTAAAAGTTAATAAAATACAAATACTCTCTTAAAACACAAAGATTGTGGTAAATATTTGCCGAAACTTTTGTGAATACGAATAAAAATAGTATCTTTGCACTAGTTTTCGCATATATTTGGGCAAATGGGGGGTGTCGAGACGACTGTACTCCATTTGTTTTTTTTATGCCTCTCCCCTATATCCCTTTTCTCCTCTCTTTATTTCCAGTGAAATGGAAGAAAGGAGAACTAATCATAAAGTTCCAAGTTCAAAGTAAAAAGTTCCAAGTTCAAAGTTCCAAGTAAAATGAAGATTCCAGTAGAAGAACAATATAAATTCGTGAAGTTATCGCTTCCTGATGGTAGCAAGGCTGAAGGTCATGATGTGTTGCTGCATGCCTGCTGTGCGCCTTGTTCGTCAGCGATTGTAGAGTGTATGCTTCGCAACGGCATGAAGCCGACGGTATATTTCAGCAACAGTAACATTTATCCCTTACAGGAGTTTGAAATTCGCAAGCACGAGCTGATGCGCTTCCTGGAAGCGCAGGGGGTTCCGTATGTAGAGGATGAGTATGACCATGAGGAATGGCTTGCCACCATCAAGGGATTGGAACAGGAGCCTGAAAGGGGAAGCCGTTGCTCGATGTGTTTCCGGTATCGTTTGACGCATGCGGCTAGGTATGCTCAGGAGCATGGCTTTCATCTTCTTACTACTACCTTGGCTTCTTCCCGGTGGAAGAATATCCAGCAGATAGATGCAGCCGGACATCTCGCCGTAGAAGGTTGTCCGGATGTAGAGTGGTGGGATATGAATTGGAGAAAGGGCGGTTTGCAGAATCGCCGTGGAGAATTATTGAAAGAGAATGAATTCTACAACCAATTGTATTGCGGTTGTGAATTCAGCATGAGATAAGAAATCGCCCTGAAAGGCAAAAGCATTGTCTATCGAAAGCTTTTGCTCTTTCAGGGCGAACTGTTATATATAAAAATCTGTGTGAATCTGTGAAATCTGTGGGACTTAAGAAAGACCAGTAATTTCACCATTAACCACATCGATACGCTCAGCCTGTGGGCTCTTTGGCAAGCCAGGCATACGCATGATAGGACCGGCGATGACTACGATCATCTCAGCACCCATATTCAGGGTGATGTCGCGAACGTGGAGTTCGAAGCCTTCAGTTGGACCGTAAGCCTTAGCATCGGTAGAGAAGCTGTACTGAGTCTTGGCAATACAGATAGGGAACTTCTCTGCACCCAACTTCTTGATCTCATCAATCATAGCCTTTGCAGAATCGCTCATGGTTACGCTGCCGGCACCATACAGATTGAATGCTACCTTCTCAATCTTCTCTTCTACAGAATCTTCGTCAGCATAAGTGAAGTAGAGAGGAGCAGATGGACGCTCGTCGATGGTCTTTACTACGAGTTCTGCCAACTCCATCGCACCCTTGCCACCTTCGGCGAAGGCACTGTTGACAGCGAATCCGCAACCCATCTCCTCGCAATGCTTGCGCAATACCTCAATCTCCTCGTCGGTATCAGTAGCAAACTTATTGAAAGCGATGACTACGGTCTGACCAAAGCTCTGAAGGTTCTTCACGTGCTTGTCGAGGTTCCAGTAGCCAGCTTCCATTCCTGCTATGTTAGGCTTCTTGATGTCTTCCAGAGCTACGCCACCGTGCATCTTCAATGCCTGGAGAGTAACAACAAGAACGGTAAGGTCTGGCTGCAGACCGGTCTTGCGGCACTTGATGTTGTAGAACTTCTCAGCACCGAGGTCAGCACCGAATCCAGCCTCTGTGATGGCGTAGTCGCCATATTCAAGGGCTGCTGCAGTAGCCATGATAGAGTTGCAGCCATGGGCAATGTTAGCAAAAGGACCGCAGTGAACGAAGGCAGGAGTACCCTCAGTGGTCTGAACCAGGTTTGGCTTCAAGGCATCGAGGAGGAGGGCAACGATACTGCCACCTACACCCATATCCTTGACGGTGAATGGTTTGTCATCCTCAGTGATGCCGAGGAGAATATTGTCGATGCGACGACGGAGATCGTCTACACTTGTTGCGAAACACATGATAGCCATGATTTCAGAAGCAGGAGTGATGTCGAATCCAGCCTCTGTCTCGATGCCGTTCTTATCGCCGATACCGGTGATGATGCGGCGGAGACCACGGTCGTTTACGTCCATCACACGGCGCCAGAGAATCTTCTTCAACTTGAATCCCTCTGCCTCGTGCTGGAAACGGTAGTTGTCCAGGAGGGCAGCAATCATGTTGTTGGCCTCTGTGATGGCATGGAAGTCGCCGGTGAAATGGAGGTTGATCTTATCCATAGGCAATACCTGTGCATAACCGCCACCGGCAGCACCACCCTTCATGCCGAAGCAAGGACCGAGAGAAGGTTCGCGCAGAGCTACTACTGCCTTCTTTCCAATCTTCTGCATACCGAGGGCGAGACCTACTGATACGGTGGTCTTACCATTACCAGCCTTGGTAGGACTGATAGCTGTAACGAGGATAAGATGATGGTTCTTAAACTTGTTTCTGTCAATTTTGTCCGTAGTAATCTTAGCGATGTAACGGCCGTAGTTTTCTACTTGGTCTTCATGGATTCCAAGTTCTGCAGCTACCTCATTGATAGGGCGCAGTTTTACTGATTTAGCTATTTCAATATCTGTCAACATAAGAATAAATAGTTTTTATGGTGCAAAGGTACGGAAAAGTATTCACATATTAGAATAATAATGTATAAAAAAACAAAATAAAAAAAGAGGAAGACTTTCTGTCTCCCTCTTTTCATTTATTTCTTTACATAGAGCTTGAAGCCCTTTACGCTGCCTGGAGCACCCTGTTCGGCACGTGGCAAGTACTCGAAGGCTGAGATGGTGACCTCCTTGCCCATATCCACGATGCCGAGGTATGGGAAGTTGGCACCCTTTTCGGTCTGCCAGTAAGTGCTCTCCTGCAAGTCAAACATCTTGTCGAGTG
>ERZ1026888.279-NODE-279-length-30361-cov-10.021778_pt1 | contig 30361 bp, 23 predicted proteins | sample MGYA00380174_ERZ1026888 | MGnify/ENA primary metagenome ERZ1026888 (study PRJEB33269, sample SAMEA4719810) | human gut metagenome | biome: human-associated habitat; feature: organic feature; material: feces | place: Cameroon | collected 2013-10 ...
ATTGAAATTGATGTCATTGAAACCTACATAAGAGGCCTTATGTATATCTGTAGCTTGGAATTCAGAAATCATTTGCAATCTCTCTACAATGGCCTTTACACAGGTTGGTTCGACTCGTTTGTTTATTGTCTTTGGAATGAGATAAACACCTATGAAGGCAAATGGGACATCATTGATCCAAGAGGCGGTAACCAAGAAATAAGGAATGACTACAAGAACAAGTCTATTGCTAGAAACAAATCGATGCTCTTTTGGTCGTGGATGACATATTTCCAAAAGTGCAAAGAGAATGAGATAAACGACCAGATTTTGGCGAGATTACTACATTTCTACTACATCAGATACCAATGCTTCAAACGTTCTACAACGTCTATAGACACAATAGTCAATGCATTCATAAACAAACGTGGACGTGTTCACGAAATTGATATTGCAACGAAAGACGAAGAAGAAGAGGACAACATCAACAGCAAGACCTTCAGCGAAGAGGAAGTTCTTTTGTCAAGTCTCTACTTCTCTGATGAAGCCAAGACTAATAAAAAAGAATCTTGCATTTGGGAAATTCAGGAGCTTCCCTACTTCCTGGATGGTAAGGGTGTAGGCGGCAACACCATCTTTGAGTTTTTTCAGGATGAAGAGATTATTGACAGGAACAACATCCTTGATAGCATAACATCATTCAAAAACAATATAGTCGGGCTTCTTGGCACAAAACCTACAGACACATCGCATATTGACATAAAGAAAATACTTCTGTTTTATGTAATTGACAACAAGACATTTTGGAGTCAGCAATCGCCTTGGTATTACAACAATTATGAAACAAGCGAATGGAAGAGAATCGTCCGAACAAAGCAATTTGCCAGTTTTTTCAAAGATTACTTGGAAAGAGGCCTGAAATGCGAAGAGCTACTTCAACAAAAAAGATGCGAGTTCTTTGAAGAAAACAAGACCTTGAACAGAAACGAAAAGCAATGGAGCCACAGGAAACTGGCCATTCTATACGACCTACTGAATGGAGACATCTGGGATGACTGGCATGCCAATATAGCATTCGATAAGAATGATGATGCTGAATCAAAAACCGAAATATTCTTGGGACAGGATAGAATGTGGAAAGCGAAACGTTATTTAGACTCAAAGGCAAGAATATCCCTGTCCCAGGGCTGGCAGAAGATTCTTGAAGAGTATAATGTGAAAATTATCGATTTTGACGAAAAGATAAAAGATTAAGCATAACCACATTGGTTATCAGCTACCTTTATTCTCATTTGTTTGACTTCTTTTCCGATAATTGCAGAAATTTGGGTATGTTGGTTACATGACCCAAAATCTCCCCCTGCCGTGGGGAATGAAACCCCACATTAGGGGGAATCGTTCCCCACGCCGTGGGGGATTTTTTGGCATGTGTCATATACCAGACATGTGAACACCTTCAGGACTTACTCTTCATGAGCATAATTCGCAATAGCTCGCTATTACTCATTAAAAGTCAAACAAAAATCCACTCTTCTAAAAGAGCAAAATCCAAGCAAGCCCTAAGGACCGATTTGGGTTAAAGTCGCATCTGAAACCTCTATTTTGCAAAAGTTGGTATTTTGATGACATAAAGGAAGAATTTGTCTATAATAATTTGCAAGGTGGAATAATTTTACTATTTTTGGCGCGGTTTTGGAAAAGTCGCCTGCTTTGTGGCAGCATTGTGGCAGGCTGATGCTTCTATGCTAATTAGGGTTTTAAGACATATTTATTTGCAGTGCTGCCTTTTAAAAAACATGTCATCTATGAGGAATATCCACATGATCATTTCGGCAACGTTGTGTTCTCTAATGCTTCTGCCGTCAGTATCCTACGCCCAGAAAACACCGATGGGCAAGTTTGCCCGAGCGGCAATGAAAGCAATGCCGAGAACATCAGAATGCCACAGTCTGCCAAACCGTGCAGACGACGAGATTCCCACCAAGACAGTTGTAGACCAGCATTTCGACAAATGGACAGCAGGTACCAACGCCGAACCCGACACCGAGATGCTCGGAGGAAGCAGCGTGAACTATGCGCTGCCGGCAGACCTCATGGGAACGAAGGGCTGGACCGGCAATGAGGTATACCAGGCAGGACAGGCATGTGCGCTACGCATGTATGAGTCGGAATACGGTGGTCTTGCAGGAGGATTCATAAGCACGCCGGAGATGGAACTCAGCGGAGACGTAGTGCTGAAGTTCCGTGCCAGATGTCTGAAAGCCGGCGACGAGGGCGTCATCCGTGTGGCACTGTGCGACAACAACGAAGGTCCCGTTGACGACCGCAATTTTGATATTTCCGACCAGTGGCAGGAATTCACCTTCGCCACTGACCAGGCCACATTCAATCCCAACAATATATTCCAGTTTTCAGCCGAGGAGGTAGACCTCCTGCTCGACGATATCGTGGTGACGCGCAAGGCCAACAAGATACCGACGCCACAGGTGCTGCAACCAGTAAACAACTCTTCCACCTCGTTCACAGCCCGCTGGAGCCCCACTACGACGGCGAGTTCGTATCTCCTCAACGTATACCGCAAGGAGATGCCGGAACACAGTGTGGAGCCAGGCACCCTGTCGGAGAATTTCGACGGTATCAACATCAACGCCGATGGCAAGACCATAAACCAGGACAACCCCGGCTATCCTGAGGGATGGACTATCAATCTGTCGGCACAAGGCTCCCAGGATGTATACACATCCGAGGGCAACTACAGTTCGGCCCCATTGTCGCTCTGTCTGGATGCCGTAGGCGACGAAATCATTTCGCCCGAGACTCCGGCTCCTATAACATCACTCTCGTTCTGGGTGAAACCGAGTAATATGGAGAGTGAAACCGACTATACCTACTCATTGGTGCAGGTAGCCGTATACAACGAGAAAGACGGGTGGATACCTATCGCCAATATGCCAAACTTCTATATGCAGGCCGAAGGCGGACAATACTCGTTCACATCAGAACAGATAGGAGAAGGGATGACAAGGGTGAAGTTCTTCTTCATACAGAAAAACTCCGTCGACTTCGCCATCGACGACGTGAAGATAGACTATGCCACACAGCGAGTGCCGGTGACCCAGCTCGACAAGGAACTGACCGACACCTGCTACACCATGGACATCGACCCCAACTATGAATACTTCTACAACGTGAGAGCCAAGAACGGAAGCGTGGTGTCGAAGCCATCGCCCGACATGTGGGTAGACGGCATACTCGGAGTGAAGGTGGAGGCAAAGGAGGCAACGAATGTCACCGAAACCTCGTTCACGGCAAACTGGACGGAGCTGAACAATGCCGACAGATACAAGCTCAACGTCATGAAGGTGCTGCAGCCCAAAGAGGACATGCAGAATGTGGTGGTGCTGAGCGAGAACTTCAACAAGATTGACCAGGGCACCATAGACAATCCTTTTAACCCATACACATATGTGTTCAACCTGGCTGAAAACGGATACACAACGACGGAATGGCTCCTGCAATTGCCTTATCTGGCTGATGGAATGGCAGGAGCACAGCAGACCAATGTGTGGATGGGTCTGGCAGGACTCGTTACATCGCCGCACCTCGACCTCACCTGCGACGGCGGAGCGTTTGATGTAGACGTGAAGGCATACAACACGTTTGCCAGCGACACGCTCTTCGTGATGCTCATGAAAGACTACACCGACAATGTAGCCACCGACCATCGCATCATGCCGCTGACGCTGAATGGCACGGGAATGACATCTGCCACTATCCATTTCGACGCTACCGACAACAAAGATCTGCGTGAGAACGTCATCCTCGCATTCATGAGCATGTATGGTCAGCCTTTCTTCATCGACGAGGTCACCATCCGTCAGAATGTGCGCAAGGGCGAGACTCTCATAGCTCCATATTCGGTGATGTATCCTACAGGAAGCGGTTTCGAAGTGACGGATCTCGACCCGCAGTATACTTATGCCTATGATGTTACGGCGATGAGGACCAAGGATTACACAAACTATGTATCTGAAACTTCAGAACGGGTGTATGTGAATGGCATAGAAACCGCAGTAGGCAGTGTCTCAACGGGCAGCAAGAGCCTTGATATAGAAGTGGCCCACGGCAGCATCTCATTGTCTACAGACTATGACTCAGCTGATGTATACGACATGCAGGGCAAGACAGTGGCAACTGTTCCGGCTGGTCGTCATGCCGTCAGCCTTGCTCCCGGCGTGTATATCGTGAAGGCCGGAGAGAAGACAGTCAAGGTGGTAGTGCCATAACCTCTGCTCGGCAGATAAGAAGAACAGGCAGGTAGATTCATTCCATTGTTTCCACAACCTGATACCTGCCTAAAATAAAATCCCCCGATTCTGTCCATGCTGGGACAGGTCGGGGGATTTCTATACTATCCTTCCTGCAGAAACATCTTTATGTCGTTCTATCCTTGCGGCAGAAACATCCTCATGGCGTTTGCTGTGGTGTGGCGGTCTATTTCCTCGGGGGAGATGCCGTAGGCGAGGGCGAGGCGGTCTCTGACGTATGCCACATAGGCGCTCTCGTTGCGCTTCCCGCGCATCGGCACAGGAGCCATGTATGGAGCGTCGGTCTCGAGCACGATGCGGTCGAGGGGGATGTGGGGCACCACTTCAGGCAGATGGCTCTTCTTGAATGTCAGCACACCGCCGATGCCGATGTTGAAATTGCTGAACGACAGCAGCTGTTCTGCCTCCCGCTCGTTGCCCGTGAAGCAGTGGAACACTCCTCCGCGTCGCAGTTCCCGTTCGTAGCGTCGTAATATTCCCACCATCTCGTTCTGTGCCTTGCGGCAGTGTATCATCAGCGGCAGGTCGGCATCTATCGACCATCTCACCTGCTCCTCGAAAGCCTCCAGCTGCTCCTTCTCGAATTCGCGGCTCCAATAGAAGTCGAGTCCCACCTCGCCGATGGCGATGAACGGAGGGTTGTCTGCCGACGGTGCTTTCTGCCGCTGCTCGTCGAGAATCCGGCGCATCTGGCCTACTGCGTCTTTCCAGTCCTCTTTCACCTCCTCCGGATGAAGCCCTATCATGGGGTAGGCGTAGCCCGGAAACTGCCGGCATGTGTCCACCACGCTGCCGATGCTCTTGAGGTCGATTGCCGGCACGAAGATTTTCTCCACTCCGGCCTCCTTTGCCCGTTGTATGGCCAGCGAGCGGTCTTCGGCGAATTCCTCGCCGTCGATATGAGTATGCGTGTCAATCATTGTTCATTCTCCTGTTTGTTTTCCTTTTCCTTCTCCTGCATCTTGCGTTTCTCCTTGCGGCGCATGTAGTAGCGTATGCCGAAGCGCTCACAGTCGGCCACTCTGTCTATCACGAGTTTTCCCTCCTCGCTGAAGTGCGCCTCTATCTGGTCCCAGATGCGCAGTATCAGTTCGTCGATTTCGGGTCGTATCTCCTTGAGCCGTTGCTCCATTTCGCTTGTGCGTTTCTGCAGCGCCTTCTGCTTGTCGTAAGCCTCCTTGAAGATGTCAAAGTGGGTCTCCACCATTCCTATCGTGGGGTTGTAAATCGGTCTGCCACCCTTCTTCACGCGGTTTTTCTCTCCGCTGATGATTTTCGGTCCCCATTCCGTTATCGACCCTATGCTGTTGTCCACGGGAATCATGGTGGCGGTCTCCTCCAGTCCGTAGAGTTTCAGGTTAGAGCGCTTTATCTCCCCTCTTGTCACAGCCATGAGCAACACCTGCATGAAGTGGCTCTCATACATGTAAGCCTTTTTCTGCAGCTGGTCTATTTTCGTTCCGCTCCGCCATTGTGCCTTTTTGTCCACCTCGTATTGCGTCACAGCCGTGAGCAGCTTGTCGTAGCAGGTGCGCGCCTGGTTTATGTCTTTCCATTCCAGAAACCTGTCGCGGGCCATGTATATGTCGTTGTTGTCGAGCAGCGTCTTCAGTGCACTGAGTCTCGACTTGTCGGTATTGGGGAGTCTTCTGTATGGCATTTCCTCTCTTTTTGTGGGTGTTTCGTTATTTCTTTCTGTTCATCATTCTCTCGGTGTATTCGCGCAACACCGCCTTGCGGTCGTCGCTCACCGAGAGCTCGTCGAGATGCTGTCTGCTCTGTTCGAAGTATTCCTTTATCCTCTGTTCGGCGAGCTTGTCGATTCCGAGCCTGTTGTAAATCTCCGTCACGGCAGCAATCTTCTCTGCCGGATCGAATTCCGTCGCCGTGGTCCATCTCTCCAGTTCGGCACGCGTCCCGGCGTCGGCTCTGTTGAAGGCGTTGATGAGCATGAAGGTCTTCTTGTTTGATGTGATGTCGCCGCCGATAGCCTTTCCGAACACCTTCGGGTCGCCATACACGTCGAGCAGGTCGTCCTGCAGCTGGAACGCCAGTCCCACCTTCTCTCCGAAGGCATACAGAGCGTTGGCGTCGGCATCCGAAGCCCCTGCCACCACGGCACCCATCTTGAGTGCGCAAGCCAGCAATACGCTCGTCTTCAGCCGTATCATCTTGATGTATTCCTCCTCAGCCACATCGTTGCGTGTTTCGAATTCCATGTCGAACTGCTGTCCTTCGCTCACCTCCAGTGCCGTTTCGGTGAAGAGGTCGAGTGCGGGCTTGAGATATTTGGTGTCGCATTTCGCCAGGTGTTCGTATGCCAATACGAGCATTGTGTCGCCGGAGAGGATCGCCGTGTTGTCGTCCCATTTCTTGTGTACGGTGGGACGGCCACGCCTCATGTCCGCCTTGTCCATGAGGTCGTCGTGTAGCAGTGTGTAGTTGTGGTAGGTCTCCAGTGCCGTAGCCACGGGCAGTATTCTGTCCACGTCGTCGTGGAAGAGGTTGTATGCCATGAGCACGAACGACGGGCGTATGCGTTTTCCGCCGGCGGCGAGCACGTATTCTATCGGGTCGTAGAGCGACTTTGGTTTTCTCTCGTAGGGCAGTGATGCGATGTATGCGTTCACTTTCTCCTGTATTTCAGTTGCTGTCAGCATAATTATGTTTTTTTTGTTAGGTTTGTCGTATGTATTATATATGTTACTTATTCAAGTTTTGCAAATCTCTCATTTGTTGAATGGGGGAGTGCCCCAAGCACTCGCAAATCCTCTGAAATCCATATAGAAATCCAAAGATTTCAGGTCAAAAAATAATCCGTGAAAGATTAATCCGTGTTCCTCGGTGTTATCTGTGTTTTGTTTTTTTTGACCTGTGGCCATCGCCGAAGGCTGATGGACACTATATGCTTTCACACTGGAATCCTTTCCCTCCTTTGACATCGTGTCCACAGCCTTCGGCGTGGACAAATCAAAGAAAAAACACGGATATCACGGACTTTACACGGATTTTTTTTTTCTTTGATATTATTTTGCCAATGAGTCTTCGATTCGGTTTGGATTTTGCAGGATTTGGAGCACTATGGTGCTCGCTGCTTCCAGACGACATCAGCCAATGATTTCAGCCAATGAACATCAGCCCCCTCTCGTTCTCCCCCGTAGGGGAGATGCTGGTTACTCTGTATATCGAAGGACTGTCGATGTTCTGGTGTATCAGTCCCTCCCCTACGGGGGAGGCTAGGTGGGGGCTGATGTCAGTATTCTTTTTCTTATCATGACAAGTTATTCATCCAATGAACTTCAGCCCCCTCTCGTTCTCCCCCGTAGGGGAGATGCTGGTTACTCTGTATGTCGAAGGACTGTCGATGTCCTGGTGTATCAGTCCCTCCCCTACGGGGGAGGCTAGGTGGGGGCTGACACCATTTAGTCGGAGTAACCAGTTCCTTCCCTTGGGGAAGGTTAGGATGGGTTGTCCCTTGGGGAAGGTTAGGATTGGTTTGCGGCCAGGTGTGGCTGACCGCAGACCTATGCATCGTTCTGCATCCTTATTCTCCATTCCTGCGGAAAGAGGTTGTTGGTGCGGTTGCCCAGGTTTTTCACGAATCCCAGGTACAGCCCCTGATACCCCACAGCCACGAATCCGCGCGGCGTGTCTGGCGGCAACTGTATCGGCTCGCGTCTGAGATAGGCAATCGCAGTGTCGCGGTCGAGTTCCGCCGTGGCGAAGGCTTCAGGGTTGAATGCCGTTGAGAGAGCGAGACATTCCGACGGTATGATGTCCTTGCCCTTCGGCTCTCCCAGTTCGATGCCGGCATGCATCACGCGCAGCTTCTCCAGTGCGGTGTCATACACGTTGCGCCACTGTTTCCTCACCGCCACGAAGCGCTGTCCGAGCGTGGTGATGCTGAAGTCCTCGTTGCCCTTTATCCATCCGCTCATCTCCTTAGCCCCCTTCACGGTCTGTTCTGCCGACGCCTTTCCGCGCCGCTTCAGCTTCTTGTCCTTTTTCGCTGCCGAGGAGTCGAGCATGCCGATTGTGGTCTGCTGCGAGGCGTCGCTTCCCGTCTGTCGCAGCGCCGCCATATACAGTCCTTCCGAACGCGTCTCGCCCGGAATGAAATGCTTCTCAGTGAGCTTTTCCATCTGCCACTCAGAGCAGATGAAGTCCACGTTCTCCTCATCCTCCTGCCTGTTGTATGTGCAGGTGGAGTATACGAGCAGTCCGCCGTCTCTCAGACACGGCATTATGTCGGTGATAATCTCCCGTTGCAGTGCGGCGCATTTCTTCACGTTAGCCACCGACCATTCCCTTATCGCCCCCTCGTCTTTGCGGAACATCCCTTCGCCGGAGCAGGGCACGTCGGCGAGTATCACGTCAAACTGCAGTCTGCTGCGCTGATAGTCAATGGCGTAGCTGTTTGTCACTATCACGTCGGGGTGTCCGAACTTCTGAATGTTCTCCATCAGGATGTTTGCCCTGGGGCGCATCGGCTCGTTGGTCATCAGCAGACTCCCCTCGGGCAGCACGCTGCGCATGGCGGTGGACTTCCCTCCCGGTGCGGCACACAGGTCGAGCACCATCAGCGGACGGTCGGCGGGAGCGTGGTCGCGTATCACCTGGGTGATATACATCGAGGCAGCCTCCTGCACGTAGTATGCTCCGGCGTGGAGCAGGGGGTCGAGAGTGAACATCGGCCGCTCCTTGAGATAGCGTCCCTCTCTGCACCATTCCACGGGCTTGTCTTCCTCGGCAGGCAGCGCCATGCTGCCGGCTCTGAATTTCAGAGGGTTCAGGCGCACGCTCACCGGCGGTTCCTCGTCCATGGCTTCAGCGAAACGCGCCCACCGTTCCTCTCCCATGATATCCCGGGTGTATGTGGTGAACTCCTCTGGTAGTGTCGTTTTCGGCGTGGTGGTCATCGTGTGGTGTTATTTTTTTTGTTATGATTCCTTTTTGTTTATCCCAAATCGGTCGTTAGGGCTTGCTTGGATTTGTTCCCCCTCGGCAGTGCTCCGATTATTCGCTTGGCGTCGGTTGTTGAGGCTTCGCAAAATGACAGCAGGGATTTCTAAGAATTTACAAATATAGTGTTTTTCTCCTTCATATCGCCCGTTCGGCGGAAAGAAAATGATATTTGAATCCGTTTTTAACAAATATTCAAGCCCTGATGACCGATTGGGGATAAAGCTATGCAGTATAACAGAGAATCACATATCAGCAATATCAATGATGTGAAGACCTTCTTCCATCATATATCCATCACAGTTTCATTGCTTCTTATATTTGCTGATCGCTTCCAGCATTTCAAACAATGTCATTTCATCTTGACTCACATTAGGACAGAGTTTACTTATATCAAGAATATCATCATAGCTAATACTTGCCAACATTGCGACAAAAGAAAGAAGTGACTGCAACTTGATGTTTGTATTGGCTATTGCATGATTCTTTAAGGTATCTGTGCCAAAAACAATTCTCTTTACCTTCTCATTGTATTCATAAACACAATTTCCTACAGCTTCCGTTGATTTGCCATGCTTCTTTACAAATGGATAGACCTTGAAAGCCATTTCTGTCCCTCGAACAAGATAATAGTCACATAGTGAGAACTCTTTTATTTCCATTTTCTGGCGCAATGCTTTCTTCGGTTCAGCACTATCGTCTGTTGATGCGTCTTGAGCACTACGGACTACCATCATTCTCTCATTGTCTTCTCTGAACCTGCTTTCATCAACTTCTGCCACAAATTCGCCCTCATTACTAAAGAGGCGTGAGTTATCTTTATGTACGACATCTTCATGACCTTTGAAGTGATACATCCACATTCTGTTTGCATCCGGCAAACCGAAATAGTTGTATAGTCCTACATTGTCTATGATGATGGTCTTCTCTTTTCCTTCCACCACACGAAGTCCACGCCCAACCTGCTGTATGTATAATGCCAACGATTTTGTCGGACGTGCAAGTTGTATGAAACTCACGCTCGGACAATCAAAACCTTCCGTGAATATGTCCACATTTACCAGTACTTTTATCTTTCCTTCTTTGAAGGATGAAATGAGATCATGGCGCACTTCTTTTGGCGTGTCGCAATCAATGGCTACGGCATTGACTCCATGACTACTGTATAGTTCAGCAATATTTGCGGCATGACGCTTGTTGATGGCATAGATAATACCTTGTCTGCCTTTGGCGAATTTCTCGTATGATTCATATACCTTTGCGCGTATGCGCTGATTGTTGAAGGTGTTGTCAAGATCTGTATTTGAGAAATCGCCCGTTGAAGCAACCTCTGAATTATTCACGAGCTTCTGCACTTCTGAATTCGGCTTTATGGAAACATAATCAAAATCTGCCAATAAGCCTTTGTTTATGAACCAAGAAATCTGTGGTGATGTTATCAAGTGCTGGTATAATGACAGAAACGACTCGTGATTTAATCTCCACGGCGTAGCCGTCACTCCTAATTTCTTGGCTTCCGGAAACAGATTGAATAATTTCACATATGTATCAGCAAGGGAATGATGCGCTTCGTCCACTATTATATAATCAAATCTCTGTCTGCATACATTATAATAATTCTTATCCGTCAGAAGTGACATTATGCTACCTACTTGCACTCTCTTCCATAAATGCTGCTCTCTCGCTCCTTGTATAAATCCATGCGCTATCCCGAACCGAGACAATGTGGCAGATATCTCGTCCAACAATTCTGTCCTGTGTGCCACTACCAATATGTTTATTTCTTTGTGTTCCCTTTTGTAATTGCACAACAAGTCATTTATCAATGATGTAAACAAGTAGGTCTTGCCTGTGCCTGTAGGCATCTGCAACATCACTGAATCATATTTTGACCACGCATCAAAAATCTTGGCTTTGGCTTCTATCTGATGTGGTCTCAGATTTATATTGTCTTGGACGATTTTGGCGAAATCCATTTAGATAGAGGTAATCTCCATTTTTATATGAAACATAGCACCTATAACTCTAAGAAGTTTTACTTTATCTCTTGTCGTATTGGGCACTATTATCCAGCGTTGGCTGTCTACTTGCACTTGATTGTTGAACATCTTTGTTGATGTTACCAAAGGATTACCGCCCCACGACAGTTCCTTGCGCTTTATTTCGTCAATACCGATTTCCCAAACCACCTCAAGAAACGTGTCTAAAGTACTGTTATTGGCAAAATATCTGCCGTCAGGGAATTTTACCAACAACTTGTCTTTTACTCTTGTGCGTCTCTCTTTATTGGGATTTTCTTGTGCCTCAAAATCAGTACCAAGTTCTATATTCAAGCCCAAAGACAACTGGTTGTTTATTGCTGTCAATTGCAAAAACTTTCCTTCTGAATTTGATTGCGTATTTAAATACCATCCATCACAAACCGGTTTCATCCAGTCTTTGTATTTTGGATAAACTTCCTTTGACAACAAAGGCAGATGACACAAGTCCAATCTGATGTCGGATATGACTTCCGTGCCAAGTTCTTGCAACGTTGCAATCATCGTGTCTGTAACGTTTTTATAGCATATTGATTTTCCATCAGGAAACATCACCCTCAGAAGTTTCCTCTTAGCTCTTCCTCGCTTTACTTCTTCCATATACTTATTTGGTTAATCTGTATACATTTTCATAGTATAATCCAGCGAAATCAATTCTCCTGGCTGCATTTTCACTCTGTATATCTGCACCCACTCTTCACCTATCGGATGATAATCACCAAGCCTTATGCGTAGTGCCGCCTTGCCGTCATATTCTGTGATGCCGATTCTTTGCACATCGTAATAACCGTCTATCATACCGCCGACCATCGGCAGGAGATACTTGATGCCTATTAAGTTTATGCTTGGTATTCTCTCCATGACATAATACTTCCCCCGGTGTTCCGCAAACGCCTTGAAATTCTCGTCGGTCTTGCGTACAAGACAGGTAAAGACATTCTTTTCACCAGCATCACCCGGCATAGCTGGCATGGCGCCGGATTCTTTCGCCGGCAACACGTCTTTGGGATCTGTTCCCAACTCACATTCGCGTATCACAAATGACTTTCCCAATTCTGCGAGCAACACCTCATTCTTCTCTTTATCACTCTTGTCAAGGGCAAGCGAGAAAATATCCTGCTCCTCAAATGGGGTATATACTTTTCCCAGCACTTGTCTGAAATGCGTTTCCACATATTCCTTTATGTTCACCGTCGGCCGTGGCTTCATGGCATAGAACTGGAAGTCCTGCTGGAGCCAGGTCTGAATCTCCGAACGGAACTTCTTGCGTATCTTTCCTTTCCAATTCCTCTGCTCGCTACCATTGTTCTTGGCATACAGAGACAACACAAACAGGAAATTCACATCATAGTGGAACAGCAACAACGTGTCACGGTCATACAGACGGTTGTCAAACTGCTTCGACATATAGCGGTTGCTCTTGCGGTCGGTCTCTTTTATGCCGTCGTTGCCATAATCAAACTTCTCGTCCATCGTTGCCGAAATAAAGAAATTTGGAATGATATTATATCCTTCTGTCTCGTCATCACGCAGCTTCACGCCTGATGACGGAATACGCCCATCGTTGAAAATGTCGAGATTCCACTGTATCACATTTCGGGCGTATGTGTACTGTTTGTAAACGGACTCTTTGCCGAGCTCGTTTCCCATTTTATAATACTTTGAGTCTCCGATATAATAGGTATTGCCGGTATCGCCCTCGACAAGACTCTTGGCAGTATAGAGATGGTCTACGATTTTGCCGTCTTCCTGCTTCTTGTCCATTCCGTCCGGCAACGGATTGTCTCCTATCAATGTATCGATGATTGCCTCAAACACGATATGGAAACTCTTCACCAACAGATATTCTTTTTGGTTGGTATTCACGAACACCTGCCTTGACTCATCAAAGAAGGCATAGCAGAGCTTCCACAGCTGCAATGCCTTGTCAGAGAAATACTTATATTTGATTTGCTGCAAACGTACTTTGCCATAACCTTTGCGGTATTTCTCAAACTGCTTTCCGCGAATCAGCTCGAAGTTGCAGTTGATATTCTTCTCGAATCCATACGTGTCGCCTATATAGTTCAGAATAGAGAAGAAGATCACGAGCAGTTCCTCGTCAAAGTTTATCGTCCTTTTCTTGTTCACGGGATTCAGATACACCGCATTCCCGTCTTGCACTATCGCCGTTGTCGTGCCTATAGTGCGTGTCCAGTTTATCTTGTTGTATCCTGCATGGAGATTTTTCAGCACAAAGAAGAAGAAGCTCTGGTTGTCTTTGTTGAACTGCAACAACGCAAGCAATATGTCAAGAAAGGTGTTGCTCAGTCTGCGACTGCCAAACCCTGCCTGTGTGATTTTCTTTTGATAGACGATGGTGGAATCATTCGTCTTGTCATTCTTGTATACCACAATCGCACGGTAGATCCACACTGCGAATCCATACAGAAAATCCCGCTCATCATTGGTCAACTGCTTCTGACCTTCGGGCATTACTATGCTTTCCGGACGATATTTCCCGAAAGCCAGTTCCTGTCCGTCCACATCACGCAGCAGCACCTTCGGAAGAATAAACACGCAGTCGCCCTGTGAGACATTATAAAAATATCCCACATAATGCACCGATACCTTTCCTTCCACGTTCTCCAAGGCATCAATACCTTGCAGCACATCACGCACATCGGTGACATCGTATTGGTATTCTTCTATCAGTATGCGCATGACTTCTACTTTTTAGCGTATTTGAGGAACACCGCTCTCATGCGTAGCAGACGGTCTATGATGAAATCAAACTGGACTGGCCAATCTTCTTTATTTTCAAAGTCCACATCATGTTTCTCTTCGCTGATAATACTTGATTTCTTGTCAGGAATTTCATTCCATTCATATTTTACACCCATCTCTTTTTCTATTTCGTCTTTATGGGCAAACAACCTATAGTATTCATCAGTAGTTTGGTCATAATAAACTTGCATTTCAATAGCATGTCTTCTACGCTGTTGGATGGCAACAAGATAAAAATCCGTTCCAGTCACAAAGAAATTCTTCCAATGGCTTTTGGTAGATTTCTTTATTCCGCCAAAATAGGTTGCAAAATCTTGGCTATGTTTTGGAGCGTATTTCAAGAAGGCATCCCAATACTCATAGCGTTTCTTCTCTGTTTCTGTCCATTCACTCTGTTCTCCATCATCAGTGCTTTCTTTCTGACCCTTGTATTCCTCATCGTCATCATTTTCTGAAACTGGTTTCAACTCCAGATTGTTCAAGAACCGTTCCACCTTTTTCTCGTTGACCTCCGTCTTGCCTGCCTCAGTAATATAGAACTTGTCGAATGACAACTTGCCATTATCTCCGTCGCTGAAAGCCTCGCCCTCAAACTCACTATCCTTGAACACATCATTCCAAAGGTAGAACACCACCTTACTGACAAACTTCTCCGCGCTGATAACGCCGTCCTCTGCCTTGCAGAAGAAATAACCAAGTTTCTTGTCTTCTGAATATGTAGCGTCATAGATACGGCTGTTTATTGCAACAAGGAACTGCCACCAGTCGTATTTCGCACCATTTACGTCTATCGCCCAACGCTCGCCGGCATCACTTATTGGCACATAATTCCAATCCCAACGACGCTTGAAGGCTGAATCTATCGGGAAGAGGCTTTGGTCGCTGGTGTTCATCGTTGCCCAGATATACAGATTACTCGGCAACAACAACACTTCGCCATTCAGCACCTGTGATACGATGTCTGCTTCATCAAAGAGTTTATTTATTTCGTCCTCCTGCGGTATAGTAACTCCGGCAAATGCTTTACGCAGTTGTTTCTGCATGTCGGCATCCGCCTTTATCGGATATTCCGAGAAGCCATGTGCGCCTCTATCCAACAACTGGAACAGGTCGCCAAATATTTGGGCACAATTGCCACGGTTGATTTCCTCGATTATCAGGTATTCCTTCTTTGCCTCCTCACCGGCACCGAGCTGGTTGAATTTCTGCCATGCCTCTATATAGGCTTGCAGAAACGACTGACTTACAAACTCATAGACGATCTTTTCTTCTGTCATAGGCTTGCCGTCAGCTCCTTCCACGGGCACGGCTTTCGTACCGATAACTGTCGTAACTGGCACAGTCTTGGTCGTCGGCTTATATGCTCCTACAAATGTTGAGTAGTCGCTATCCGGGTGAAACGTAGTGCGAACAACAACCTCACCCTTCGTCTGCTCCTTTATAGTGTGACTCTTACCAGTGCCTGGGGCACCGTAGAAGATTTGCTGGAGAGCATTTTTGAGTGATATATGTATTTCATTTCGTTGTATATTTTCACTTGAAGAATTTGCTGAAAAATCATCTAAATCATCAAATCCTATCAACCAAAATGCAGCATATTCATTTCTAGAATTTTTATATAGAGCTATTTTATAAGCTGAATTTGGCAAGAGCAACAGTCTTATTACTTTGTAAAAAGCACCCTTCTCATCAAACTGTTTGAAATATGGACGCAATTTGTTTGAACCGGTGGACAATTTAAATAATGATTTTGTTGCCAATAAACCATTTTCAGTATCTATATCCTCTATACCTAAAAGGACCTTAGTTACTGTATCTGAGAAATCTTCGGACTTACTTTGTTTATACTGACATAAAAAACCTAACATACTCAACACATTACTTTTCATAAAATAATGTGTTATTGATACAGCTCCCTTTGACGTATCTTCTCCTTCTGATACAGCATTATAATAATTTGCGAACTCTTTTCTTAATTCAGAATCAGCAGCACCTAAAAAGACATGAACAGTGCCATTACCTGACCCTTTTTTGCGATCAGGTAAAAGTATCTCATCCTTTACGTCTTCCCAATTTATGAATATATCACAAACGAACTGGTCGTATCCAACCAGACTCATCTTTTCGTTATATATTTGTTCCATATTTTGTAATATCAATTTGTTTTAACAATGCTATCAGTACGTTTACCACGATACTGTTTCCTGCTTGTTTATATGTTTCAGTATCAGAAACAACGATTTTGAAAGTATCATCAAATCCCATTAACCTTAAACACTCACGAGGAGTTAGTTTTCGGAATCTGCCATAGGCTGGATCAATATCATTTTTTGATACATTTACAATTCTTTCCAAATCACCATCTCTTATAATCGCATACCTTGAAGGATCATTTTGAGCATAATAATTTTCTTCGTATTCACTGACGGAAAAAAGATTTTCATCAGTGCTTGTTGTACTCAACTCTGTCTTCAACTTGGGATGAAAAATAAAATCCCCATGCCAATTAAATTGCTGATTCCTTTTTTGACAAAGTATTATATCACCATTAATTTGAGTATAACTCTTTTGATTGTTTATACTACGAGTTATAAAATTGACACCTTTTGCCTTTAACAAATACTTCGTATCGAATTCTTTTTGAAGGAAATCATATGCAGTACTTGTCAATGGTATTGGAGCAGGATATTTAAATTTAGTCTCCTTTTTAAAACCAATGCAGTATATTCTATCTCTACTTTGTGGTATTCCATAATCTTTAGCATTTAAGACTTGATAGTACACATCATATCCACAATCATTTTCAAACGTTTCCTTAATAGTTTTCCACGTATGTCCTTTATCGTGGCTCAGCATACCTTTTACATTCTCAAAAATAAAAACTTTTGGCTGACATTCTATTACAACACGGGCAAATTCTCGGAATAAAGTTCCGCGCGTATCTTCAAATCCACCATGCTTCCCCCTGAGCGAGAATGCTTGACATGGAGCACCGCCTACAAAGATGTCTACTTTACCCCTATATGACCTCGCATCAAAATTATGAACATCTGAATGCCATTGTTCTTCTTTTATTGGGTAATTTGCAAAATATGCTTTTTTACAATTCTCATCTATATCCCCAGCAAATTGTATTTGACATTTCAAGCCAAGCCTATGAAAAGAATGTTCTATTGCTCCAATACCACTGAAAGATGTTGCAAGACGAATTGTTCTCTCAGGGTGGGAGAATTCCATTTCACGCCAATCATTTTCAGAATCAACGTTCATTGAGGTGTTTTGTATATTTTCAAATCTATTCTTCATTTATGCCGTACTTGGTTATGTCCATCTGTTTTAATATTGCAATTAATACATCAACAACAATACTATTGCCTGCTTCCATATATGCAGATGTATTGCTTACAACTATTTTAAAATCATCTCTAAAGCCCATTAATCGAAGACATTCTCTTGGAGTAAGTTTACGAAGTCCATTTATGCCTTTCTCCTTATTGTAGGTGACATAGTTATCGACTCCTGCACGATGCATTTTATGCATTGTCTGCAATAATGGCCGCGCTATATCCAAATCTGTCTTTATAGGCGTTTTGAAAGTTTTTGTTCCTTCACATAGAACATATTTAGCCACCTTTTCTGATAGATAGTATTTATCATCAACCTCAGCGATTTGAAATATAAAGTCATTGAACTTTTCACATTCTCCATCTTCTATGATTATCTTTCGCCTTTCTTCATTTTGCGATAAGATCTTAGCCCCTCTTTTTTCCACATAATATGGACTTTCAATATAATCTTCAAGAAAATCATACATCCTATACTTTAGCGGTATGGGAGCAGGATATTTAAAATTAGTTTTTTTTCTAAACCCAATGCAATACAAACGCTCACGTGTCTGGGGAATCCCGTAATCTCGTGCATTCAACAGTTGATAATGCACGTCATATCCGCAATATTCACGAAATGTGTTATAAACAACTTCCCAAGTTCTACCTTGATCATGTTTAAGAAGACCTTGGACATTTTCAAATATAAAGACTTTAGGCTGGCACTCTTTTACTACACGTGCGAACTCTCTAAAAAGTGTTCCACGAGTATCTTCAAATCCGAGCTGATCACCAACTATAGAAAATGCTTGGCATGGAGCACCGCCAACGAACAAATCAACTTTTCCCTTATAAGGTTTAGCATCAAAATTATGAATATCGGTGTGCCACCGTTCTTCCGTTATATCATAGTTTGCAAAATAACTTTTCTTGCAGTTCGCATTGATATCTCCAGCAAACACGATCTTAGTATTAAGTCCCAATCTTTTAAGTGCATATTCAATAGCACCTATACCACTGAAAGATGTAGCAAGTCTAATGGTCCTTTCTGGATGTGAAAATGTCTTTTCCATCCAAGAAATATCTGATGTATCTATATTTTTTAATGTATTCTGAATTTCTGAAAAATCACTCATGTTTAGTCCGAAACTATTTCAAACGAACACTCTAAAGCTTTTGCTATTCCAAGAACCTTTATGATATTTGTTCGTTCCCATTCTACACAAACTACGAAATCAACGCCATCACCACTTGTTAATACATCATTAATAAAGTAGTGAACATGATCTTCGCCTAACTTTTTCCAATTCCTTGCAGTTTCTATATCTTCTTGAATAAAATCATACTGAGCATACCTTCCAAGATATTCCCTCTTGAATGTTGCTTTTAATTCATCCAAAGTGGTTTCTGGATAAACCTGCAAAAAATATTTTACTATTGCAAGAACAATTTCCCTTTTTGAATATCTGCCTTCGCCATTTAATGACAAATGAATTCTACCCGTCAAATCTTTACTGGTGTATTGTATTTCAACAGGCTTTACTTTAGGCTGACTTGCACCCAGTGTTGTCTTTAAAACGACATTCGGACGCTTCTCAAAGATGTCATTCCCCACAAACTTTGACAAAAACTGAACATACATAAAGAATTTGTCCGCTTTCGCCTTTTGAATAACACTCATATGAGGATTCTTAGGCGACTGAGTATTTTCGGACAAATCATAAGACTTAACTTCAATAGCTTTATTATAAGCTAAATATTCCAAATATTGGACTTCCGTTTTGCTTAATGCGTCTTCATTGCTTCCAAGGAAAACCATTACTTCATCCCAAAAGTCTTTCTTTATCAGATGCTGGTTTATCCTTTTGATAAAATCATCAGTCTCGCCGATGTACGCTTTGCGCTTTTCCTTATTAACCAATATATATAAAGCTGGCTTTTGCAGTTTTTCGTTGAAATCCTGCATAAACCTTGTATCATCTCTTTTTATGTCAAACAATTCACACATACAATCATCCATAGACACTATACGGGATCCATTTAGATCGTCATTGTGTAGATATGTATATATCGTTCTTGCCATAGTAAACTTCTATCCTTGATACCCCAATTCTTCTGCCTTTTCAACTATTTTCAAGGCAAATTGTGCTTGTTTTAATGTCTTGATTGGACGATTGCGTGAACGCATAGTACCGAAGTTGAATGCTGCTTTACGCTCTAATGGAGTAAGCAAATCTCTCGTCTTCGCCCAATTTGCCAAGCCAAACCAATAGTTTGGTTCAATGGCTTCAGCCTCCTGAATGCGGTTTTGCTGGGCTTCGTTCAGATAAGTGCCATCATCGTTTGTTTCAGCCTGCATCAGCTCTTCTCCGAACTTGTCATAATCGCTCAACTTTAATTTAAGACGATTCCAACATTCTGGTTTCTTGCTCCATTCTCCCACATTGGATGATTGATTTCCGGTTGAAGAATTACCTACCAGATGATTCCACACCATTGGTATCAACTCCTCTACTTTATCAGTGACCTCTTGTTGTACTCGTTGGTGCTCCCAAATATATGTCAAATCAAGACTCTTGTTTGAAAGGAAAGATATTGAAGACATTAAGTAAGTGTTCATATTTGCTTTATAGCCACCAAGTTTTTTTGACTTCACTATAGAGTCTATTGTAGTAAACAAGATTCCTTTACTGACAATGTGCTTGAAATAATTAGCGGTTACTACTGGTCGCTCCCTCTTTATATCAGCAACAAAAAGAGCATAATTCTTCTCAGCGCCACGACATACATTATATGGTTGCAGATTCCAAGACGCTTCAAATTTCGCAATATCCGTTTTCGTAATCTTCTGATTTTTAGGATATTCTATTTTGAATGATTTTTCATTAAATCCGCTCAATTGTGCCAATTGGTCGAGGTATTGTCCACGGGTGCGCTCAAAATACCACTTGCAATACGGTTTACTATTCCCATTGGGCACCCATTCGGAACGGCTGAACTTCTCCAAATCAACGAGATACGGCTCATTTGCTGAAAAATCGGAGTTCTTGATTGATGTCTGGCTGTTGGCAGTAGTGGATATTGCCTTTACTATACTATCGCAGTTGTCAACATCACGGATGACGCTGACCTTCATCGGTACAAATACCTTAGACAAATCCACATCACGGTCGTTCATAGAGGCTGCAATAGAGGCTGTGGTCTGACCACCGTTCACAATCTGCCAGTCATACAGACGTGTGATGTATAGTCCGCCATCCACTTCTCTTACATCTATCTCGCGGGCAGTAGTAGATATACCATTGTTGTAAGAGAAAAACATATCAGGTTCTTCACGCAAAGTCTTACGGATGCCCTTGTTTACCTTTCCCTTGAACTGCAAGAAAGTACGCACGTTTTTCTCCAACAAAATCTGTTGGTATTTCTTGTATATTTTTGCCAATGTAACACCAGGAATAATAGCCATATAAGCATCAACGAAAGGATTCTCCTCGCTCATCTTCAAGCACTGAAGCTCTGTGTTGTATTCAGTAGGAAAATCTATCTCCACCTTCTCTTTACCGCTACGGATATTATGCTGCTGATAGACGCGCTGCATATCCCACACGTTGTACTCGATGATAAAGTCATCATCGTCTGACTCCACTGCTGACGGAACGCAAGTAGGGTCTGTCAATCCATTTGTAATGACATATATGCGCAACTGATTGATAGCGCCTTTTGTGCTTTGCACCAATTTAGCCACTTCGGCAATCTCATCAGTATTTTCAATGCTTACAGAGCGCAACAAAGTACCGTTCATCGCCTCACGATAGAACGACATAAGGTAATTGAAACCTTGCTGCACCTTGTTGTTGTTCACCTTGCCAAGCAAGGTGTCTGATTTAACAAGATAAAATAGGTCGAGCGATTCTGCTTCATCATTATAGTCGTATGCCGTAACTCTTGTACGTGTTTTCTGAAATGCGCATATCTCTGGAGCATTTACCTCACCGTTGTCTTCCATATATTCAAGAATTCCTTTTGCAATTTCCGTGTCATAGTCGGTATTGCCCATTTCAACAGCCATCTTGATATTGTCTTGGAACTCCTGCGCAAATTCTCTTATATCCATATCTATTTTCGTTAGTAACTACATTGGTATAATTGCTTTTTGTATTAATTGACAAAGATAACGTTTTTTGATTATATATCAGTATGGCAATACTCCTTTTTACGAAACTTTTACAAACAGACCTGCACGTTGATTTCATTTGTCTAAAGATACATGTATCTCTGTCAATACTAATAAATCATAAAAGGTGATGGTGATGGGGGAAGATGGTTTCCTTCTTTTGTCGTTTTTTCTTGGCGTGTTTATGCTAAAAATGTATGAAAGACATAATCAGGACCTCATATTGAGCTACAAGTCTTTTAGTAAATGAAGGAAATTAATTATCTTTGCATTACTTGGAAGAATCTACCATTCGTCCGTGGCTCATATAAATTCAAGAGATATGGAAATTGATAATCTGATCAGCGAATGCACTGCATACGACTACAAGGTAATGCTTGAAGAGAAGAAACCTAAGAGTTGGCTGAAAGGCGTAAGCGCTTTTGCCAATGGCTTGGGTGGTTCCCTTTTCTTTGGCATTGATAATGATGGGATCGTCAAAGGACTTGATGATGTGCAGCATGTTTGCGAAGCTATTAGTAGTAAGATTCGGGATTACATGGATCCTCTGCCAGAGGTGGAGATGATTCCCCATGATATAGATGGTTTACATATCTTACAACTAAAAGTCAATGCGGGGCATTATACCCCATATTACTACGTTGGAGACGGCCAGCGTATTGCATTTGTTCGAGTTGGTGATGAAAGTCTTCCTGCCACGGCAGAACAGATGGTTCGCTTGGTACTGAAAGGCTCCAACAAAACTTTTGATTCCCTTCACACTGACTATAAAGCAAAGGACTTTCCTTTACGATATTGGCGAACTCGTTCAAAGACCGCACCAAACAAAAATGGGACAAGAAATACCTTTTGTCGTTTGGGCTGGTAACAGGTACAGGGAACCTTACGAATGCGGGTGCATTGTTTGCCGATGACTGCCCATTGTGGCAATCTCGCCTATATTGCACACGATGGGATGGAAAAGAAAAGGGCGATGCCATCAACGATGCAGAGTTTACAGGCAATGTCCTCATGCTACTTCGTGAAGCTATGAACTTTGTGAAGTCTAACACCAAGAGAGGTTGGGAGAAACTGCCTGATGGACGAAAGAACAAACCAGAGTATGCAGAACGTGCAGTTCTTGAAGCAATGGTAAACCACTTCATCCATCGTGACTATACAGTGATGGGTGGCGAAGTACATCTTGATATATACGATGACCGCCTCGCTGTAACATCCCCAGGAGGAATGTACAATGGATTGCTGATACAGAATTTGGACATCAAAGATGTGTCGTCTGAAAGGCGTAATCCCATACTTGCAAACGTGATGGCTCAACTTGACTATATGGAGAAACGAGGTAGCGGACTCATACGCATCTGCAATGAGACCAAAGCCTTGGAAGGTTATAAGGACGAGCTAAAACCCATGTTCAAATCAACTCCAACCCAATTCCAGACCATCATCTTCGCCTCTTCCGACACTCCGAATGTCGGAGACCATGACGGAGACGTGTCGGAGATGAAACTCACTGAGCGTCAACGGAGAATTCTCAATCTCATCAAAGAGTCTCCGACAATCACCGGCAAGAAAATGTCGGAGACTTTGTCGGTGAGCCAACGCACCATCGAACGTGACCTTTCAGCTTTGCAGAAGAAAGGCATTATAAAGCATGAAGGCAAGGATAATGATGGCATGTGGTTTCTTGTAAAATAATAATATTATGAATATCAAAGATGTACATTTGTCAGGAGGTTCGCATGTCGTAATATTAGGTGCAGGTGCAAGCATTGCGTCTGCACTCAGAAATCCAGAAAAGCATGGTTTAAGTTTGCCATCTATGAATGATTTACCGAAAGTCTGTTGATTGGATGGAGTTTTGAATAAATTTCCAGAGAATCTTATATGTGATAACTTCGAAGCGACGTATAGTAATTTGGTTGAACACGATCCAAACAATTATTATTTGAAGGTGATGAATGATATGATATACTCATATTTCAGAACCCTAGAGTTACCAGATGAACCAACGATTTATGATTATTTGGTTATGTCTCTAAGGGATAAGGATGCCATTGCAACATTTAACTGGGACCCATTTTTATATCAAGCTTGGTGGAGGAATTATCATCATGGTAGTAGCCCACAAATGATATATTTACATGGTAATGTTGCAGTAGGGTATAATCAAGAAAAACATATGCTAGGACGTGCTGGGATGTACTCAAATAACGAATCTATTTATTTCGAGCCAACTCAATTGCTATTTCCTGTAAAACATAAAGATTACAATAAAGATTCATTTATTAGAAGTTCATGGCAAATGCTTCAAGATAGGCTTGACAAAGAAAAATGCAATACTCATAATGTTACGATATTTGGATATAGAGCCCCAGTAACTGATGTAGAAGCTTTAAGTATGATGAAATCTGCATGGGGGGATATCTATGATAGAAATCTTGAACAACTTGAATTTATTGACATTCGCAAAGAGAAAGACGTCATCAATTCGTGGTCAGAGTTTATTCATACTCATCATTATGATTACTGGACATCTTTTTTTGATTCTTCATTGGCTCAATACCCACGTAGGACAGATGAAGCTTTTTTTTGCCATTTTCTCCCGATCACCCCGGAAGAAGCTTTCGTTGAACCAAATCCTGTTCCCCTGGACTTTAAAACCCTAAAAGAAATGTGGGATTGGTATGAACCATTAATAGACAAAGAAAGGCGACAATAGACCCCCCCATTGTACTATTGCGTGTTTGCAAAAAACAAGTTAAAATCGTTAAATCTCCACTTTCCTTAAACCTACTAATAATACCCAATTCACTTTTCTACCTTATTAACTGCAAATAATTGGTAATCAGTCATTTCTAAATACCGCCTTTGTACATCAATGACCGATGTCTATTGTCAAGCGGTAAATGTTCCAATCACGGAAAAGGACATATTTGATAAAACACCGATAGAAAACATGACTCTCTATGTGCCGAGCGAGTCGATGAATGCATACAAGACTACCGACCCATGGAGCGGATTCGGCAACATCAAGGCTCTCACCACTGGCATCGAAAAGACAAAGATCGTCGAGAAGCCTGTAATCACAACTATGGACGGACAAATCTCTGTGTCTGGTCTCAGCAGCAACGCCACTGTTCAGCTGGTGTCTCTCGACGGCAAGCTGCTCGACAGTGAGAACGCCACTGACGGCATCGCCACTCTGAAGGCTCTGTCGGGCGAGGTAGTAATCGTGAAGGTTGGAACGGAGAGCTTCAAGGTGGTTGTGAAGTAATGACCAGGGCAGACTGAATATAGAATAACTCTAATGCCCAATTTGGGATAATCGGTATCCCCCATAATTCCCTCACGGCTATGGAGAGGGGATTATGGGGGATTATATATATTAGTATTAAAAGAGAACGGCCTAATGGCAGTTTGGGGTATTATTCCTCCACTCTGCCCGGATAAGCCTCGAGAGCCTTGCGCAATACGATGATCGCACGCTCCATGTCTTCCTTCTTCAATACGTAGGCGATCCTCACCTGGTTGCGGCCGGCACCGGGGGTGATGTAGAATCCGCTGGCAGGTGCCATCATCACCGTCTCGCCCTCATAGCTGAACGATGAGAGACACCAGCTGCAGAACTTGTCGGCATCGTCAACGGGCAGCTTCGCCACGGTATAGAAGGCGCCCATCGGTGTGGGAGAGAATACTCCGGGGATGTCGTTTAGTCCGCTGATTAGACAGTTGCGGCGCTCCACATATTCGTCGTACACCTCACGGAAATACTCGTCGGGAGTGTCTACCGATGCCTCGGCAACTATCTGGCCTACGAGAGGAGGCGACACGCGGGCCTGGCAGAATTTTATCGCCGTGTCTCTGATTTCCTTGTTTCTGGTGACGAGGGCTCCTATCCTCACTCCACACTCACTGTAGCGCTTGCTCACGGAGTCGAGTATCACCACGTTCTGCTCTATTCCCTCCAGACTGCCTGCGCTGATATATGGATTCTCCGTATAAACGAATTCGCGGTACACCTCGTCGGAGAAGAGCAGCAGGTCGTGTTTCTTCACCATGTCTCTGATCTGGTCCATCTCCTCTGGAGTATAGAGGCTTCCGGTGGGGTTGTTGGGGTTGCAGATGAGGATAGCCTTGGTCTTCTCGTTGATGAGTTCTTCGAATTTCTCCACTGCCGGCAGTGCGAATCCGTCTTCAATCTTGGTGGTTATCGTGCGCACCTTGATTCCTGCCGGGATGGCGAAGCCGAGATAGTTGGCATATAGAGGTTCGGTGAGAATTATCTCGTCGCCCGGGTCGAGACAAGCCATGAATGCTATCTGCACCGCCTCGCTTCCGCCGCAAGTTATCACGATGTCGTCGGCCTCCACATTGATGTCGTACTTCTTGTAGTATCCGGCGAGCTTCTTTCTGTAGCTCAGATAGCCCTCCGGAGTGGAATATTCCAGGAGCGTCCTGTCGATGTTTTTCAGAGCGTCGAGTCCCACCTGCGGTGTAGGCAGGTCTGGCTGTCCGATATTGAGGTGATACACCTTCGTTCCTCTTTCTTTCGCTGCGGCAGCCAGTGGAACCAGCTTGCTGATTGGAGATTCAGGCATCTCTTGTCCGCGCATTGATACTTTACTCATATCTTTTTTGTTTTTTATGATATTTGATATTAAATCACAAACGGTCATCAGACCGTTCAATGTGATATTATATAACTGCGTACAGCCTTGTCTCTGTCAGCCATCTGCCGCAAAATGCCGATGGTATCAAGTGTGTGGTATGTCTTGAAGTGAGGAGACTGGTTCTGTCACCTGTAGTGTCGCGTTTTTCTTTCATTAGATACAGCCCCGAACGGTAATTTTGCCGTTCAGGGTTTATACAGGGCAAAGATACGATGTTTGTAAATGATTATCAAGTTTTTTCCTGAAAAAAATTGGAAAAGCAGTCAGAAATCATTTGCCGCCTTTTATACTCCGAAAACCTTTTATGCCCTCTCCCACCCCATCCACGGCAGGGGCATGAAGAAAAAATGTGAACGCAAAATGCGGTTATGTCATGCAAAAGTATTACCTTTGCAGCAGAAAAGCGACTCCAGACCGCATTGGAGTCTACATCAGCCTCAAAAAGAAAAAAGGAAAGGTGCTCGAGTGGCTGAAGAGGCACGCCTGGAAAGCGTGTATACGTCAAAAGCGTATCGGGGGTTCGAATCCCCCTCTTTCCGCTATAAGTCTACAGACCGGCAAGCGATGAAGCCCGATGGTCTGTAGACTTTTTTCGTTATATTGCCCATGCTCTGAGACTGTTTCCTTCCGCTTTTGCCTAAGTTTTAGGAAAGAACTGCCATGGTTTTGCCTATGTTTTAGGAAAGTTTCCGCCTGGTATTGCCTATGTTTTAGGTAAGAAATATCACGATTTTGCCTATGTTTTAGGAAATAATCCTTATCTTTGCAAAGCGAAACAACGTTGTAACTATCATGATATACAGGCAATTAATTGAAGATTTGACAGAATGGAGCAGACGCGGAAACCGCAAACCGCTCGTTCTGCGCGGGGCACGCCAGGTGGGCAAGACCACTCTCGTTGATGAATTCAGCAAACAGTACGACTGCTATATAAAGCTGAATCTCGAACAGAGCGCCGATGCCAAAGCATTCAGCATATCCGATGATGTGGCTGAGATATTCCAATATCTGTGTCTGCAAAAGAAAATAGTTGTCGACAAAAACAAGCGCACTCTGCTCTTTATCGACGAGATACAGAATGAGCCGAAAGCAGTGGGGCTGCTGCGCTATTTCTATGAGGAAATGCCGTGGCTGCACATCATCGCAGCCGGGTCGAGACTTCAGACGCTCATAAAACAACGCATATCGTTTCCGGTGGGAAGAGTGGAATACATGTCGCTAAGACCTTGTTCGTTTCTCGAATTCCTGAACGCCACAGGAAACGAGCCTCTGGCTGAAATGATACGCCAGCTAAACGTTTCGCCCGTATATCACGATATGCTGACAAGTCTTTTCAACCGATATACTCTCGTTGGAGGAATGCCTGAGGCTCTTGCTGAATATGCCGCCCACGAGGACATAACAAGGCTGTCGCCGATATACAGGTCGCTGATAAACGGATACAACGAGGACGTTGAAAAATATGCCAGGAACACCAATCAGACCAATGTGATACGTCATCTGCTCACGCATGGTTGGGCGGAAGCCGGACAAACCATCACATTCAGCCGGTTTGGCGGAAGCAACTATACGAGCAAAGTAGTGCACGAGGCTCTCGAGGTGTTGCAGAAGGCATTCCTGCTCAGTCTGGACTATCCGATAACGACGGTAAAGGCACCTGCCATCCCTGCCCTCACAAGACAGCCTAAACTTATTTGGCTCGACTCCGGCATCATGAACTTCTCAGTTGACATACAGACCGAATACCTGCAGAACCGGTCGCTAACAGACGTATGGAAAGGACATGCCGCCGAACAGATTGTTGCCCAGGAACTGCGCATCGCCCTCGACCGAAACTACAGGAACGAGCAGTTTTTCTGGGTCAGAGACAAGAAGGGGGCCACGGCTGAAGTGGATTTCGTATGGCAGCACAACACCTCTATCATACCTATCAAAGTGAAATCCGGCACCAATGCCCACCTGCGGTCGCTGCATTCGTTTATGGACACGGCAGACTCCACTGATGTAGCCATCAGAATATGGCCCGGCAAATACGGAATCGACGAAGTCACTACCCCCAAAGGCAAGACATTCAGACTGATAAACCTACCATTCTATTATGTAGGAATGATAGACAAGGTGATTGACAATGAGGCTTGATGGGCATTGGGTGCCTATTTGGGGAGCAAGAGATGATGCGACGGGAATATCATTCTATGAATTTCCATCAAACGCCAGACGTGCCAAAGGCATTTGTTCAAAGTTAATTTCAATGAAGTTCTTGTAATTGGCTTTTGCAAATTGACGGACCTTGGCAGTATGTTTTGCTCGACAAACTCCATGAGGTCGAGGCTTACGTTTCGTGTATCCATAATTGAATGATATAGATATTAACTTGCAAAATCAGTTTATTATGGCTAAATTTGCAAGAAACAATTGATAAAAAGACCAATAACAGATTAAAACAAATATAATGGATGAAACAAATGTAAGGGTTAATTCTCTTAAGGCTTGGATTCTTGCCGCACGCCCCAAGACGCTCACCGGTGCTGCCGTGCCCGTTATGATAGGTATTGCCTGTGCCGTGGCTATGTATGGATGGTGTGGAATAAGGGTTGTGCCAGCTGTGTTGTGCATGCTGTTTGCTTTGATAATGCAGGTGGATGCCAACTTTATTAACGACTACTTCGACTTTATGAAAGGTACTGACGACGAACAACGTCTTGGTCCGAAGCGTGCCTGCGCACAAGGATGGATAACGGCATCGGCTATGCGTAGTGGTTTATTCGTTACTACTCTCTTGGCTTGCATCGTCGGACTGCCTCTGGTATATTATGGTGGTTGGGAGATGATAATGGTTGGACTGGCATGCATTGTCTTCTGCTTTCTGTATACCATATCGTTCTCGTACATCGGACTTGGCGATTTGCTTGTGCTCGTATTCTTTGGTATTGTGCCTGTTTGCATGACCTATTGGCTCACAGCTCCTCCTACCGCGCTTACGTCTATTCCGTTTGCCGTGGTATTGATGTCGATAGCTTGCGGACTGATTATTGACACATTGCTCGTGGTGAACAACTATCGTGACATCGAGAACGATAGGCGTGCAGGAAAGCTTACGCTTATTGTGCGCATTGGCGAGCGCGGCGGACTGGTTTTGTATCTTATGCTCGGACTTGTAGGCACCATTCTGGCTATTGTAGGTGTTGTGTTACTCGATTGGCACGACGGACAATGGACACAATCGCTATTAATTATATACACGCCATTCCATACATGGGCGTTCAACGAGATGCGATATATAAGGAAAGGTGCCGAGCTTAACCGTGTGCTTGGAATGACGGCACGCAATATGTTTATATTCGGATTGCTTGCATCAGCTGCCCTTGTATTTGCCAACTGATGACCAGCCGACTGTGTCAACTTTTTCCTGACTTCGTCATTGCGTCACCCAAAATCAGGTGACGCAATGATAAAAATATTGTTTATCAATCACTTATAAAATAAGTGTTTCTTGAGTGACGAAGTCAGGAGAACATAAACACCCGATTTCTGTACCATTATATACCTGTTTTGGGGCAAGTAGCGTGCCCAATGTGGGTAAGCTGCTTTCACACTTGGGGCAAGCACGTTGCCCCAAGTGGGCAGAATCCGTATCAGTTTTCAACACAAAACGTCCGTTGGTTTTTTAGTGGATTTTGGTACTTCTGAAGAAGGAATCAGTGCGTGGTTGAAAGGATAACCTTACCGCTGTACGTATCAAAGAGTTCAAGACAAAAATCAAAGTCGAGTTTGTCAGAGATCACCCCATAAGAGCCATAATGAGGATGGCACTCCGAAAAGCATCGTAAAACGTTTGACTTATATATATAGGTGTCCTTGCAAGCTGTGAGGACTGATATTTCATGCCTTTTTCTGAACGGACCATGTCATTTCTCGCATCTGCATTGTTTTTTTTTGGGGGGGGGGGCTGACTGAATATTGCGGAGACTTACACACGAAAGTATGCGTAACTTGATGCTGGGTCTGAAACTTATCGGTCTTTTATGCAAGGCTATGAATAATGTAAGTTAAAATAATGAATATAAGAACTTGTTGACATGGAATTAAGATTTGATTAACACATTTATGAATGTAA
>ERZ1026888.284-NODE-284-length-30065-cov-48.851116_pt1 | contig 30065 bp, 17 predicted proteins | sample MGYA00380174_ERZ1026888 | MGnify/ENA primary metagenome ERZ1026888 (study PRJEB33269, sample SAMEA4719810) | human gut metagenome | biome: human-associated habitat; feature: organic feature; material: feces | place: Cameroon | collected 2013-10 ...
TGTGCAAACTGCACAGAGCGCAGAGCTCATTAGTAATCTTGAAAGATTGTTCATATTAATCTAATGTTTTAAGTTTCAAAATTGTTTTGTTTCTGCCGCAAAATTAGGCAAAGAACGGTGATATAAATAGAAAAAATCGTTTCAGCAACAGTAATTATGTTACATGAAACGATTTTCAAATCTTTCGTCAAGATTTTAAAGTACTTATTTTAAAGGAGTTAGAAAACTATTCCTTTTTAGATGCCTGTTCATTCCTGAAATCGGTAGGAAGAACGCCAAACTGCTTCTTGAAACATGACGAGAAATAGCCAGGAACGGCAAAGCCTACTTCTGCCGAAACTTCTGAGATGGTCTTGTCGGTTTGCTGCAAGAGGGTATAGGCTCTTTGCAGTCTCATCTCTTTCAAGAGTTCTGCAGGCGTCTTGCCAGTCATCGCCTTCACCTTGCGATAGAGCTGCACCTTGCTCAGTTGCATCTCGGCACCCAAATCATCCATCTTCATATCAGCATTGCCCATATTCTCAAGAATCTTCTTCTTGAAACGATCCATGAAGTAACGATCCCTCTCATCCAGATGATTCAGTTCAGCAGCCCAGCCCTCCTTGTTCTCTATGAATCCACGAGCCACGGCTTTCTGTTTCTGCAGCTTCTTTCTATATACCTTATATATATAGTAGATGACAAAGAACAGAATCAGCACTACAATAAAGGCGACCACAAGCATCCATTTCTGGATGCGGGAAACCTCTGAATAAGAATCAAGACTGTCAGAAATCTGATCCAGATTCTTCATCTTGGCTTCCAGATCCTGATATTGTAGGGCGATGGCATCGCAGTTTTCAGGGGTAGCAAGGAATGATTTCATCACATTATCCTTCTTATAGGGTTTACCCTGAAGGATATTCATCGCCAATTCCATAATCTTCTCGCCCTGGGTAGGATAGACATAAGAAGCAGCAAACTGTCCTCTCTTCACTCTATCCACTCCTTCCCATTCTCCAGGCAATCCATCAATGCCCACTATCAGCATCTGCTTATCAATGCCTCGTCTCTCTGCTTCCAGAAAGGCACCTATGGCTCCCAGGTCGCTATGTCCGAACACGCCATCCGCATGTCCGCCCTTATCCAGATATTGCTTCATCAACTCCTGGGCTCGCTCCATCTTCCAGTTACTGTCCAGGGTAACCACCTTGATTCCCGGATAATTCTTCATCACCTCGTGGAAACCACGATGGCGCTCAATGACAGGGGAAGCATCCTTCAAGCCCGTAATCTCAACAACGGTACCTTTTCCATCCAGCTTCCTGGCAAGAAAGCGAGCAACTTCCCTACCCGCCTCCACATTATCGCCACCAATGGAGGCTGTATAATGGGATGATTTTACCTTTCTGTCGAAGAGGATAACCGGGATATGTGCACGATAGGCTCGCTCGATGGCGGGAGTCACATCATTCACATTATCTGGAGCCACAACAATCAAATCGACCTTCCTGGCTATCATGCTGTCTATCTGACGAGCCTGGCGCTGCCCGTCATTCTCTGCCGTGGTAAACAGCAAATCGACATTCTTATACTGATACTGTGCCAAGCGCATCTCCTTATTCACCTTCTCACGCCAAAGTCCGCCGCTACATTGCGACACACCAATCACCATCTTCTGGGTGCATGAATCCAGAAGAAGCATACTAAGTAGTACTATTAAGATAATATAGAGTCTTTTCATTATTAGTTGTGTTTTATTTAGGCACAAAAGTACAAATTCTTTTTGAAACACCCATCGCTTTTATCAAAAAAAAGCCTTAAGTTATTCACCTAAGGCTTCTTTTTACATTTAATCAACCTTTTACTTCCTTCCAATCAACCAATCCCTTGCCCATATCATCCAATTCCACTGCAAGAGCCACAACATTTCGCTTATCAGCCTTGAATGGCTCGACATATTGATTTGACAGGATTTGCTTCTCAGCAGCAGTAAGACCGCCATTCTTGGTGAGTTTCAATTCCAACACATAGATATAGCTATAGATTTCTACCACCATGTCGATTCTGCCAGTAGATAGCATGTGTTCCACCTCTACACGGCAACCAATGGCATTGAATATCGTACTGATAACAAGACGATAACGCTCTTCCATATCCATCGTGGCTAGTTTCTTGTTACTATATGGCACATCGGCAATAAGAGCCTTGAGGCATTTCATGGCTTCAGGCAGATTACCTGTGCTTAAATAGGCGCTAAGAAAAGCTTGCGTAGATTGCAGATTGCCCACTCTACGCATGGAAAGCGCTGGCAAGACCATCTCGTTAAGTGCCTGCCTTACCTCAAAGTTTGGGAACCCTAGGAAATAGATGCCATTCGCATAGCTCTTGATGGTAAGATAGCCCGACTGATAAAGAAACAACTCAGCTCCGCCGCCTGTTACATCAGATGCTTCTGCTACCCTACCCAACAAAGCACAATGGTCGAAATCTTGCAAACGAATCTCAAAATCATCCACAAACTTTAGCAATAAGGAGGTGGCACCCGATGATGCCCAATAGTTTCTTATCTCCCTATCAGCCAATGCATTGATGAGACTGAATGGATTATAAACATCCACCATGTTGTTACGACTGAAATGATATCCATCATAATTGGCTTTCAGCTGTTCGACGGTTTCATCTACTGTCCATCCATTATTCTCTCCCATCGCCTCTATCTCTGGCATAAAATTTTCGGTGACTTCCTGCTTGGTAATACCACAAATGGCTGCGTATGGAGCATCAAAACTGATGTTGCTGAGGTTATTGAGCACAGAGAAGAGGGAAATCTGCGTAAACTTGGTAATGCCAGTGATAAAGACAAACTTCTCATACTCATCATCAGCCTTCAAGATGGCAAAAACACTACGATAGACTGCTGTACAACCTTCATGTTCTGGTGTCTTCCAAGAATGCTGAAGAGGAGCGTCATATTCATCTATGAGGATGGCAACCTGCTGACCAGTCTGTCCGTAAGCGGTCGTAATGATGGCATCAAAACGATTACTTAGCGAGTCGCCTTCAATGTTTTGGATACCATACTCTTTCTCATATTTGGCAAAGATACGGTCAAGATAGGCACGAAGTTCGACAACGGTAGCACCACCTCGGCTCATATCAAGTCGAATAACAGGACGAGCTGTCCAGTTCTTCTCCATATCCATGATTTTCAAACCTTCAAAAAGTTCCTTCTTTCCCTCAAAATAAGCTTGAAGAGTATCCACGAGCACAGACTTACCAAAGCGACGAGGACGGCTCAGGTAATTATACTTCTTCCCCCTATTGACAAGATTCCAGATGATATCAGTCTTGTCAACATACAAATATCCTTCTTTCCTAATTTCAAGGAAAGACTGGATGCCTACAGGCAATCTTCTATCATTCATTTCTTCCACCATAATCCATACTTTTGCTATTCTACTGCAAATATACAACTTTTATCTGAAACCAAGCAGATTGCCCACTAATTATTTCCTATTTAAAATAAAAAATCGAAAAAGCCACAGTTTGCGTTTACAAACTGCGGCTTTTATTATATTTTATCCGAAACACACGTTCCTACCATACGACTTTCTTGTTGCCCATAATATAAATGTGTCCTTTTTGTGGCACAAGGACTTTTCTTCCCGAGAGGTCGAACAGAGTAGGATTGATGTTTCTTGCTATCATGAAAGATGATGCATATATATATAATAATAATGTGATAACTTGTATCCTTTGGTGTAAAATATTAGGCAGGGCAGACGCATTAAATTGCGCTGCCCTGAGGCTTTCTTGCATCGTTATAATTACTTCCTTGCATCGTTATAATTGCTTCCTTGCATCATATAAGTTGCGTTATTGTTATCATCCATCTCACCCTTGCCAATTCGCAAGGCGAGGTATGTGATGAGGAAGAGGCTATCTATTACACCTTCGGACCTGGGAAGGCGCAGAAAGTTACAGATGTCATCAAGAAAAAAAAGTCCTGAGACATCATAAGAAAATGCTTCATTACCAAAATAAACGTCTCCAAAAGTGCGTTTCTCAAATTTTATTTGTACTTTTGCAGTGTCATTCAGAACTTTGTTTTATTTTTACAACACGATAACAAACAAAATGTCTGGATATGGCAAGCATCCCGGTGCACCAACAGAGTAGCTTAGGTACACCCTGATAAAGAAGATAAATGATAGTGCTGCGTTAATTAAATAAATCAGATTCAACATGTCGTTTCTAACTCGAACATATCCTTTTAAACAGAGTAAACACTTGCTAAAAGATAGTAGCATCTTTGGCTTCATCATTTGGGTAATTTTATATTTTCTGCAGCCATTTGGACTCTGCTTATATCAAGGTAACAAATGCTTTGTTGCTACATTATTCGGACTGGTAACTTTTGGATGCCACATAACATACGCTGCAACGATATTGAAATATTTGCATCAAACTATCAAGCCCTGGCGTATCTGGCATGAAGGAGTAGCTATACTCGGACTGATTTTCATCATTGCCTTCGGTAATTTCCTCCTATTCTCATACTTGTTTCATTATACGATTACATTCAGTCTGTTTCTCTTGTTTCTAAATTGGACTATTATCATAGGCATATTTCTTACGACATTATCTATCGGAATGCAATACAACAGAACTTTACGAGAGAGAATGGAAGAGTTGTTGCGCAATACAACAAAGGAACAGGAAGAAGTATCTATTACCATCCATGATACTAACGTAAGAGGAAACGATCTGTCGATTGCCATCAACGATCTATTTTATATGGAAGCACAGAAAAACAATGTATCCGTCTGTTTTCTAAAAGAAGGTAATGTTGTTGCTGTTGATATCCATACAACACTAACCCATGCTCTTGAAGAGTTGAAAGAGTTTGAGAACATTTTCCAATGTCACCGTTCTTTTGCTGTCAATGTGAATAATATCACTTCGGCACGAGGCAACTCAAATGGTTATCAACTGACTCTCGGAAATTGCACAAACATCATACCCGTTTCCCGAAGATTTGTGCCCAAGTTAAAGACTTATCTTACATAGTTATTTGTCCTTCAACTTAGTTATTCGGCATCTTAACTAGCTTTCTATCATAAGTTTTAGTTGTATATCCTAAGAATTTGGTAACTCCAGTTTCATGCAGTATCTTTGCGGCATGAAACATCGAATAATACATATCGCATTGCTGCTGACTTCAGTCTGCAACCTGGCTGCACAGACCATCATATCAGGCATGGTAAAAAGCGGTCAGGAACCGCTTGCTGGTGCCAATGTTTTCATCATGGGCACAATTGATGGATGCCTGACAGATTCTCTGGGCAGGTTTTCCTTTTCCACATCAAAAACCGGAGAAGCGTCTATCAAGATTACCATGATTGGTTTTGAAGAATATATGCAGACTACAGATGCCTGCAAGTTACATAATCTTTCTATCCAAATGAAAGAAAAAGCTACGGCAATCCAAGAAGTTGTAATATCTGCCAGCACTTACAGTTTCGGGAAAAGTGACAACTTCAAGACTATGGATGCCTTAGATATTGTGATGGCAGGTAATTCATGCGGGGACATTGTTGCAGCCCTGCAAACTTTACCCGGCACTCAAAAAGTGGGAGAAAATGGAAAGCTCTATGTCCGTGGTGGAGAAAGCGAAGAATGCCAGACTTTCATTAACGGAATGCACGTCCTTGTTCCATATAGTACAAACACAGAAAATACTGCTGTACGTGGACGATTCTCTCCTTTTATATTTAAAGGTATCAACTTTTCTCTTGGTGGATATAGCGGAGAATATGGACAAGCACTTTCCTCCGTTCTCCCTATGGAAACATCAGATGCTGCAACAAGTGACAAATATGGAGTCAGCGCATCATTGGTTGACTGGAACATCGGTGGCACCAAGGCATATTCCCACAGCAGCTTATCCTTTAATGCCGCACTAACAAGTTTGGGAATCTACAATCAGTTATTTTCAGAAAGGCTTGATTTCAACAAGCCTTATCTAAAACTATCTGGCGAATCACAATACAAGAATGAGTTCCGAAATGCCGGAATATTGAAAACATACGTTGGCTATGATTTTACATCTGTAGGACAGCATATAGACAACCAAAACCTTTCGCTCAAAGAGAATAATATCTATGCCAACACAACCTATAAGGCACAGTGGGGTGCTGGCTACACGCTCTTTTGTGGTATGGCAAGCTCATCGGTATTCAACGATATAGAAGATGCGAAGATTGCTGGTGACCGATATTACAACTTCAGGAATGAGATACATCTGAAAACAGGAATACGCAAAATTTGCTCGGATGCACTAAAAATATCGGCAGGAATGGAGGACTATCAGCGAAACAGCCTCATGGAGTACGAAAACGATTGCTACAAGTTGGATTATAATATTCTTGCTGCTCATATTGATGCCCAATGGAGGATGATGCCCCATGTGTTCCTGAATATTTCGACAAGGACAGAATATATGGCTCATGCCAACTGGCTGTTTATGCCAAGGGCTACACTATGTTATATTCCTAACAAGAATTTTCAGCTTTCATTTGCTACCGGTCGGTATAGCCAGACTCCAGAAGATGACTATCTTGCAACAAACAAGAAATCTCTTGGACAAAGTACGGCAGATCATGCTATCCTATCCATACAATATAAGTCGCCTGGTACACTCATACGAATAGAACCCTACTGGAAAAAATATCAGCGATTGCCTTTATGGGAAAAGGGTATTTACCAACCGAAAGGATATGGAAAGAGTAAAGGTATAGACATTTTTGTAGAAGAGCATTCGCTTTTCAAACATCTGACCACAGCATTTTCATATTCCTACAACGATTCCAAGCGATTCTATCACGAATACACAGAAGAGCGAATACCTGACTACGCCTCAAGGCATAATCTGAGATTGACATCAAAATATTCATTCGGCAAAGCAATCATCGGGCTGACTGAATCGTATGCAAGCGGACGTCATTTTCTTATTGGCAAGACACCACATTATAATAGCGTAGATATAAACCTTACTTATCTGCTAAGTCCCAAGGTCATTATCTATTCTTCTCTGAACAACATCCTCGGCCGTACAAACATTTTCGGATATAATACTAACGGACGTTCGATAGTTCCATCTAGAGACAGATTTTTATATATAGGCATATTTGTTTCACTTAAAAATAATAAAGCATATGACATTTCAAACTTTTAAACGATTCGTATTGATGTCAGTCTTCTTCATGACAACATCTGTAGTTATCTATGCCCAGCAATTCACAATGCAGAGACTTATCGGACAGTCGCTTGCTAAACTTCAGCAACCGACATCAGAGAGCATACTTAATTGTATTGCAGAGATGAAGCGTATTGATGATATGTTTCCTGATAGCATCCAGCCCAAGTTTCAGATAGCTTTGCAAAGTCTCAATTATTCCGTGATGAATCCGCATGCTCCACAAACAGAAAATCTTCTAAAAGAGACAGAAGAAACTATTGCCAAGATGGAGAATATAAAGCATGCTGACCCGTCTGACATCTGTACCCTTCGCGGTTTTCTCTATATGGTACGCATCGTACAGAATCCTGGGCAAAACGGTCAACGCTATTATCAGGAAGTGATGCAGGATTACGAGAAAGCTCTCAAACTCAACCCTGATAATCAACTGGCCAAACAATTGCAGCAAAAGTTTTTTGAGGGAATGAAACTGCAAACCGGTAAATAAGAAACAGAGGTTGTTTTATCCACGGACAATCTCCCCTGAGCCCCCAAAAAGAGTCGCAACCTAAAATATTATCAGGTTGCGACTCATTACTATTTACATTTAAACCTACAATTCGACCATACAATATCTACGTGATTACAAACCAAGTTTGTGAACCTTCAGGTTCTTGAACTCTGCCTTGCCACCCTGGGTGTAAAGCTTCACATTCTCGTATGAAGCTACAGGGAAGACGAGGTTGGTCATGGCGATGCGCCCCTCATTGACGAAGAGCTCGATGGAAGACTTATCCACAAAGATATCCACATGGTAGGTCTGCTTGCCATCGCAAAGACTCAACGGAGCCCATGTGGCGAGGGCGAAGTCATTCTTATAGTTAATGGCATTCTCCATGCGGAATGGAAGTTTGCCCTGCTGCTCACGCTGCTTGTCCCAAGCCAACTCGATGTCGTGAGGCACTGCTTTCTTGCCAAAGTCGGTGAGTCCACTCTCGGTACGATCCATGATGACCTTGCCCTTCTTCATATCGAAGTAAATCATTGTACGCTCACGCTTGTTGTTGGAAATCTCGATATATGTCCCATTGGGTCGCGTGCGATGGCTGGGTCGAGATGCTCCCAATGAACCAGGTCCTTGCTTACGGCATGGCCCCAGTGCATGTTGCCCCACTTGCTTCCGTATGGGTTATACTGGAAATAGAGATGATACTCGCCATCCTTATATACCATGCCGTTAGGGTCGTTCATCCAACCATAGAGAGGTGTGAAGTGATAACTTGGACGATACTCATCGGTATTGGTGGTATCGAAGGTATCGCTGAGTTTCATCAGGTTCAGGGCGAGGGCATCCTTCTTCAAACCAAGAATCTTCACGATGGCAGTCTTGCCATCAGTTGCCTTTCCTGCCGCATTCTTCTTCAGATTGAAAGGCACATAATAGTCAGCCCCATTCTGAGCCAAGCGGACATCCATCCAAGTATCGTCTGCATTACCTGTGGCAAGGATGACCTGAGCCTCATCCTTCTCCTCCTGAACTGGCAAGATGAGATATTTCGTAGGGTTCTCCACACGGATAATCGTAGTATCACCCTTGTGTTCGATATTCATTTTCTGTGCAAAGACAGAAGGGGTAGCTGATGCCATCATCATCAAGCAAGCAGCCTTAATTATATAGTTTGTATTCATTGTTTTTATTGTTTAGTTATTGTTTCTGTTAGTTGTTATCTGATTTTTTTCAAATGCGCTCCCTCTCCCTTGCGAGAGATTCCCTTTGCGAGAGAGGGAGCTTTGTGCTTTTTGAAGATATTGGAGCAGCATTAGAATTTGAGAGACGCTGAAAATTCTATGGTGAATGGACGGAGGTAACTACCTGTCATCAGTTGGTTCTTGATGCCCTTTGCCTCATCCTTGGTGATCAACTCGGCACCTGCGATACTACCCTTGGCACCTGTCTGGTTGAGGAAGTTGACAACTGTGCATCCGAGCGAAAGTCGCTTGTTCACTTGCCAGTTCAAACCGCCGAAGGTCTCCCAGTGACCATTGAAGTAGTAGGCTTCGTTGATGTTGGCGTAGGTCTTACTGAAGTAACGGAAACTCGTCCAAAGCTTGATGTTCTTGGTAATCATATAACTTGGATCCAACTCGATGAGCACCTCTGGAATCTCTGCCACGATATTGCCTGTGGCATTGATGGTACCGACATAGCCATCATTGAAGGTAACCGAATATGGCTGTTGGCGTACTTGTACATCGCAGTAAACTCACCATGATTGTTGTTGTATCTCTTGGTAAGAAGTGCCTTGTAGATTTGGGTACGATCTTGATAAGGAGTCGATTTAATCTTGAAGGTTCCTGGGTCGAAGTCCTGGTACATATTAAAGCTATAGTACCAATCCTTTCCGAGGTCTCCATTCAGATTGAGGGAGAATTCTTGCAATCCGAAGTGGTTGCTCTTATAATTGAGTGTGCCATTGAATCCTTTCTGTCCCACTTGGGTGAAAGAGTTGACGGCATATCCGATGTTACCTGTGGTGATGGCAGTCTCTGCTATCTTGAGCAATCCCTGATGACTCAAACTTGTATCGCCACGCCAGATGGTATTCACGGAATGTGGATTGGTGGCGTAGGTGACAGGCAGACCATTCTCCAACACGTTAACATCTGCAGAAGGCAAGCCTATCTGAATCTCACGAGGACCATTGGCACTTGCGGCATTGAGCATCACGTTGCGATTACCTTCCTCCTTGGAGTTAGCATTCTCGTCTTGTGCGAAAGCAGAAGCTGAAATCAAAGAAAGTGCAAGCATCATGGCTGCGCTCTTTCCATTTAATAAGGTATCCATAAATTGTACGGTTTAAATGTTGTTAGTGTTATTGTTTTGTTTCTGCCGCAAAATTAGATAAAGGTCTGAATATCAACTTCAATTAATCTTTCATGGGATACAAAAAATCGTTCATTGTAACATTTCTGCTAGGCAATGAACGATTATTAGGGATAAAAGTTGTACCTTTGCACCCATGATTGTGACGATAGAATGGATGGAAGAGTGGTTCAAGCGGTTTGACCACGACTACTTCGGAGGCAAACTGCCTGTGCCGGAGTTGGGATTGACTCGTGCAAAAACACGACTGGGACAACTGTCCTTCAAGCGTGCCACTAGATGGGGGCGCACCGAACTCTATGACTTCAAACTCTCGATGTCCACCTACTACGACATGACCGACAAGCAGGCGAAGAGCGTGTTGCTGCACGAGATGATACATTACATCATCGGATATACCGGACTGAAAGACACTTCCTCGCATGGCATCGTGTTCCGGGGCATGATGGATAGCCTCAACCGCAAGTACGGTTGGGACATACGAGTGATGACCTCCACCAAGGGATGGAAGGTGAGTGAGAAAGTAAAGGAGAAGAAAAAGGCAGAGGGGCCTCAAACCTATCTGATGCTTGCCATCGAAATGAAGGATGGCAAGCACTATCTATCACGTGTCAACCCTAGCTTCGCTAGAAGCATCGAGGGCAAACTTCACCTAGTAAGAGAAATCCGTTCGCATCAATGGTACACTACCCAAGAATCTTACTTCGAGGATTATCCACAAGTAAGAAGCCTTCGGGGCAGAAGAATCTCAAAAGCAGATTACGAGAAACTATTAAATGTACTCACTCCATTTCATATATCCTAAGCATTTACATCTCCTGGCAAAATACCATATTCTGCCTTGAAACACTTGGTGAAATAAGACGGAGCAGAGAATCCTACCTCATAAGCCACCTCGGAAATGCTCATGCTACGGCTCTCCAAGAGGCGACGTGCCTTGGCAAGACGAGCCTTACGAATCAAATCGACCACAGACGAACCCGTCATCGCCTTCACCTTGCGATACAGTTGCACTCGACTCAATCCTATCTCCATACCAATATCCTCCACACCAAAATCACTGTCTGAAAGATTCTTCTGGATAATATCGTGAAGTTGCTTGACAAACTGCTTGTCCCGATCATCCAAATGCGACTCCTCTATCTCCTGCTCCGCCACTTGCGTACCTTGGAACACATTCTTCAAGAGATTGCGCTGCTTCAAGAGATTCTCAATGCGAGCCAAGAGCACCTTGCTATGGAACGGCTTGGTGATGTATGAATCGGCGCCATGCTCATAGCCCTCAGCACGCTGCTCCTCTAAGTTCTTTGCCGTCAGCATGATGACCGGGATATGAGAGGTGGCAGTGTGAGTCTTCAACTGCTCGGTGAACTCCAAGCCATCCATCACAGGCATCATCACATCACAAATCACCAAGTCGGGCACCTCCTTCTTAGCTATCTCCAGACCTTCCTTTCCATCCGATGCCTCCAACACGAAGTAATCATCCTGCAGGAGTGTACGCTCATATTGTCGGATGTCATTGTTGTCGTCAATGATTAACAAGGTAGGTTTATTGGTATGCTCACTGATAACCTGTTGGAGTTTTCCACCTTGTTTATCCCCATCGTCGATATATGGCAAAACGGCATCGTTCACAACATTCATATTCGTTGATGCAGAGCTACTTGCAGCGTTATCCACAATTTCATCCTCATTGTGGACAACTTGTCCATTCGCCTCTTGTTGACGAGGTATCTCCACGATGAAGTCGGAGCCTTTACCCAACTTACTTTCCACATAAACTACGCCATGATGCAAATCGACAAACGACTTCACCAAAGCCAAGCCGATGCCCGTACCACTCGCAGCTCCCTTGGCTTGAAAGAAGCGTTCGAACACCTTAGCCGCCTCATCCTTGGCGATACCCTTACCCGTATCTCTCACGTCAATACGCAAGAAGTCCTTGTTCGCCGCATCTTTCAAACTGACGAAGATGTCACCATCCGAAGGTGTATATTTCAAGGCATTGCTCAAGAGATTGAACACGATGCGAGACACCTTCTCCTTGTCGGCGATGACATGAGTATCACCCGACAAACCATTCCCATCGAAATGCAAACGAATCTGCTTGCGCTCCGCTGTCAACTGGAAGTCACCCGTCCACAACTCCAATGCCTTCACGATGTCAAAACGGTTGAGCGTCAAGTTCATCTTTCCATTCTGTATCTTTCTGAAATCGAGGATGCTTCCCACAAGTTGCTGCAAGGCGAGGGCATTGCGCTGCACCATCTTCAGCAAGTCTCTGGTCTTGCCCTTGATACCCTCATCATCCAAGAGCATCTCCACAGGGTCGGCAATCAGTGTAAGAGGCGTACGAAGCTCATGACTGATATTTGTGAAGAATACCAAGCGAGAATGCGTCAGTTCCATCACCTCCTCGTTGAGTCGCTTCATCTCCTTGTTCTGACTAGAAAGCTGTTCGGTAAGCTTGATCTTGATGAGATAATTTCGAAACACCAATACTGCCGCAACAAAGATAACAAAAAGCATGATGACCAAGAAGATAATCATCAACTTCTGGTCGTGATAGTCTGACACATATTGGTTGACCACCTTGTGAAGACTTTCGAGGTTGCTCTGTTGGTGCTCGGCATCCTTGGCTTGCCTCAAAGTGAGCAAGGCATTGTCCTTGGTGATGATAGACGTACGCAGATAGTTCTCTCGCTTAAAAGGCTGATGTCTCAATATTCTCATCGCCAACGCCACGACCTCATCACCCTTGGTAGGATAAAGGTAGGAAGCCTCAAAGATGCCATCACGCACGAGTTCTAATCCTCCATTCCGGGTCGCCATCGCATCCATTCCCGTAAACTTATAGTTGCGAGCAAGTCCCCTATCACGAACCACTTGATAGGCTCCCCAACCCATTCGATCGTTGTGAGAGAAGACATAGTCGAAGTCACGAGTCTTGTCGAGGATGCGTTGCATCGCCTTCTTGCCACTCTCCTCCTTCCAGTCGCCAGCCTCCGAAGCCACCACCTGCATACCCGGATATTTCTTCATGGCTTCCATGAAACCACGATGACGCTCCAAGGCAGGTGAGGAACCTTCCAATCCACGAACCTCCACGACACGACCTTTCCCTTGCAACTTTTGGGCAATAAACTCTCCCATCGACTTGCCGATGGCATAGTTGTCGCACCCGATGAAAGCCGTGTATTTATTGCTGTTAGCCTTGCGGTCGTAGATGATAACCGGAATGCCCTTGTCGTAAGCACGATTGATGGCAGGCGAGATGGTATTCAACTGATTAGGAGCTATCACCAACAAATCCACCTTCTCGTCAATCATCTGATTGATTTGCCGAGTCTGCAACTTGCTGTCATCATTGGAAGAAGCCAACTTGACCTGGATGGAGTCGTTGAGATACTCAGCCATCTGCAGTTCCTTATTAAACTTGTCTCTCCAAATATCTTCCGAGCATTGCGATACGCCAATGACATATTGAGGAGCAGCCTTTCTGCCACACCCCACCAACAAGTTGACACCTATTATAATATTTAAGAGAATAAAACGTCCCTGTGATTTCATCATTTGTTTCAAAAGGTTTAAAATTGTACCATGAATGGATAGACCACTCATCGGCTGCAAAAATACGATATTTGATAAAAATCACCAAACTTTTAAATAAAAATTAATTCTTCGGTAGCAAGAAATCGTGAAGAAAGCCGAAGATGAAGCTTATGGAAAAGAAAGAGAAGCAAGATGAAAGGGACTGCCTAAAGCGATGACCAGGAGAATAGAAAAGGAGCGGTCTCCTTACGGAAATCGCTCCTCAAATGTTTTATGTAACTAAAAGTATCGTTCCTTAACGATTAAGGAAGACTGATTGCCTCGTTAGGGCAAACATCTGCACAAGTACCACACTCTGTGCAAACATCTGGGTTGATAGAATACTTCTCGCCCTCAGAGATTGCGCCTGATGGACACTCATCAATACATGTACCGCATGCGATACAATCGTCACCAATTACGTATGCCATAATCTTAAATGTTTATATTGTTAATAATGTTTTTGTATTTTCTTTGATGGTGCAAAGATAGAAAATAATTTCCATACTACCTATATTTAGGTATCACTTTTTTCATAATTTATACGATTTCGAAATAATCGTACCTATTAATGATGATGGCGCACCATCGAAGGGCACACATCTTCTGCGCCCACAAAACAATAAGATGAGAGGATTTGCGTTAGAATTATAATAGAATACTTATATGTTATAATACAATACTTATATATAACAAGGAATCGCACAGTGAATCCTAATTCATCATCGGGTATCACAAGCAGCGAAATCCCACAACTCTATAATAAGATGAAGATTTTGACAAAATATCCCCATAGATGGCTGCTTGCCATTGCCTTCTGCCTCACGGCTCTCGCCTCGATGGCGCAGGAGCGAACGGTAGAGAATCGCCCGTACTGTGACTTGCGCCCCTTCCACTTCGGTGTGATGGTGGGCACACACTTGCAAGACCTCGAACTGCTGAACGCAGGACAAGTGACCTTCACCGACGAGAACGGACAGGAGGTGACAAGCAACGTGACGGTGGATCAAGACCGATGGGACCCAGGCTTCACCGTGGGTGTACTGGGCGAGTTCCGCCTGAGCACCCACTTCCAGTTCCGCATCGCCCCTGCCATGTACTTCGGCACTCGTCACCTCACCTTCCACAATCTCTTGCAAGGCGATGGAAGCCAAGATGCCTCATCCGATGGTAACACCAATCGCAACGACGTGAGCCAGGAGTTGAAGACCGCCTATATTTCTTGCGCCTTCGACCTCATCTTTGCCGCCCCAAGGTTTAACAATCACCGCCCCTACATCATGGCAGGCTTGAATCCGATGATGAACCTGAGTGGCAACAAGGACGAATACCTCCGCCTGAAGAAGACTGACCTCTTCGTGGAGTTGGGCATAGGTTGCGACTTCTACCTTCCCTTCTTCAAGTTGCGCCCAGAACTAAAGTTCATGTATGGTCTGCTGAACTCTTACGACAAGGGCTACGCTAGCAAAGTAAAGGACAAGAGCATGCTCCCTTACACCCTCGCTGCCAAGGAAGCCCATAGCAAAATGATAGCCCTTACCTTTTACTTTGAATAAGAAGGCAAGGGCTAGCAGAAGGACATTAGTAGGCATAATGAACGATCACTTTCTTCAAATCTTTGTCGGCAGAACTGCTGCCATAATACACCTCATAGTCGCCAGCCTTAGCACGCATGGTATTGGTGCCGGCATCGAAGAGTTCGAAGTTTTTGCTATCGAGCGTGATGATGGCTTGGGCAGTCTCGCCCGCCTTGACGCTCACTCGCTGGTAAGCCTTGAGGGTCTTCAGAGGACCTTCGGTATCGGTAGGGTCTTTCACATAGACTTGCACAACCTCGGCACCATCCTTCTTTCCCACATTGCTGACAGGGATGGTCAAGGTAATTTGCTCGCCCTTCTTCAATGTCTCATTCGAGAGCTTTGCCTCCCCTATATTATATAAGGTGTAACTCAGTCCGTAACCGAATGGGAAGAGGGCATCGTTCATATAGCGATAAGTCCTGCCCTTCATGCTGTAGTCCTTGAAGTCTGGCAACTGCTTGGTATCACGATAGAAGGTAATAGGCAACTTGCCCGATGGATTGTACTCACCGAAGAGCACACGAGCTACCGCCTCGCCACCTTCCTGACCAGGATACCAAGCCTGGAGAATGGCATCACAACTCTCGGTTTCTGGAGCCAAGGCTATCGCCGAACCCGAACAGTTGACGAAGATTACCTTCTTGCCTGCGTTCTTCAATGCCTGCAAGAAACCACGCTGTACCTTTGGCAACTCGATGTCGGTACGGTCGCCACCCTTGAAACCTGGAATATTAATCGGCATCTCCTCGCCTTCTAGCTGTGGAGCGATACCACCCACGAAGACCACCGTCTCACAGTCTTTCAACTTCTGAATGGAAGCCGTATAATCGATCGGAGTCTCATGACCTATGTTAATCTTCATATCGGCATTATAGTTTGGCATCTCTGCATAACGGATTTCTATCCGATACTCTTTTCCATTCACAGCCTCAAACTCGATACGAGACTCGGTAGTGCGCCAGTCAGACTTCTCAGCCTTCTTCTCGCCATTGAGATACACCTCATAATGTCCACAAGCAGCCACATCGAGCAACACCTTATTGGTTTGCTTCGGACGGAAGACAGTCTCGTACTTGGCAGAGAAGCCCACCAACTTCACGTTTGGTGCAAAGGAATGCTGTCCGTATGTTGTCACCTGGATAGGATTCTTCTCATAGGTGATGGTCACAGGCTTGCCCTCGCTCTCACGATTGTTCCAGAAAGTACCCTTAAAACCAACCTTGCCATCCATGGAGCATTGGTCGTAGTAGGAGTCGAGCGTTTGGTCGTTCACCAAATCACATCCCTTGAAGGTGACAAGTTGGTTCTTCTTCAGACGACTCTTGATGCCATCAAGGATCGTGATGGTTTGGCGTGGCGTACCATTGTAGTTACCCCACATCATCGGCTCGTTATCCACGTTAGGACCGATGAAGGCGATTTTCTTCTCCTTCTTGCTGAGCGGCAATACCTCATTCTTGTTTTGGAGAAGCGTCATGGTCTGGAGAGCCATATCGAGAGAGAGTTGACGATGAGCCTTGCTACAGAGCACTGAGGTAGGAATGCTGGACCAAGATACCACCTTGTTGTCGTCCATCTCGCCCAAGTCGAAGCGACCTTCGAGCAAGCGAATCACATGCTTATCCACCTCTGCCTCGGTGAGCGCACCATACTTCACTGCCTCAGCCACCGACTTATACACATAGTTGAAGCCGCACTCCACGTCGGTTCCTGCCAGCACGCCTTTTGCCGCAGCGTTCTTCGGACTACTCGACACCTTGTGGTTCTCCCAGAAGTCGGTGATGGCACCACAGTCGGACACCACCAAGTACTTGAAGCCCCACTCATCTCGCAAGATCGTTTGGAGCAAGCGGGTGCTACCGCAACAAGGTTCATCATCCCAACGCTGATAAGCACACATCACCTCTCTCACCTTGGCATCTTGTACGAGCGACTTGAAGGCAGGCATATAGGTTTCCCAAAGGTCACGAGGCGACACATCGGTCACGTTGTCAGTATGTCTTGCCCATTCCGGACCGCTATGGATGGCATAGTGCTTGGCACACGCCCAGAGTTTGCGATACTTGGTGTCTTCCGGTCCTTGCAAACCACGCACCACGGCGCATCCCATCTGCGAGGTGAGGTAAGGATCCTCACCGTATGTCTCCTGTCCACGTCCCCACCGAGGGTCACGGAAGATATTCACGTTAGGTGTCCACACTGAGAGGGCATGGAAGCGAGTAACATCGCCCCCACTCTTCTGGAGTTCGTTCCACTTGGCACGCATCTCATCAGAGGTGGCATCAAAGACCCGATACACCAAGGCGTCGTTGAAGGATGCCGCCATGCCGATAGGTTCTGGGAAGACGGTGACATCGCCCATATTGGCTACGCCATGCAATGCCTCACTCCACCATTGGAATCGCTTGATACCTAGGCGAGGGATGGCTGGGGAGTCATCAAGCATCAAGGATGCTTTCTCCTCCAAGGTGAGACGACCACACAGGTCAACGGCTCTCTCATGCGCTGAGAGTGCAGGATTCTGATAAGGGAGTTGCGCCCACAGGGATGCAGGTGCCAAACATATCAAAGAGATGAAAAGATGTTTTGCTTTCATTGTTCAGTTGTTTGATGTTGTCTTTAGTTATTATCTTAGCCTACTGAGTAGGATTGCTGCAAAGATACAAGAAAAAGAGGAAGTTAGAGCTATCTGATGTATCAAATGCTTTAGCATATGTTGCATCATGGATACGAAAACTTAAAAAAGGAGCGTTTCTCACGAAACACTCCTTCCTAAATTATACTATTTAACCTAGAACTTATAATTAAATTTAATCCTAGTATTCACTTAGTCTGGTTATATTAAAACTCTGATTTTCATTCAAAAACTTATTGAGCGGCATTCTCATCTGTCTTCTCGTAGCCTGGGTTCTGCTTCAAAGCTGGGTTCTTCAAGATCTCATCAGCTGGGATAGGCATATCCATCTTCTTGATATCGAAGTTGAATGAACGCTTGGTCCAAGGATAGTTAGCATAGTCATCACCGCCATCATCCTTTGGATAGTTGTAGTTGATATGATCCTCGATGTAGCCAGATCTTACCATGTCAGGGCAGAGACACCACTCAGAGTTGAACTCCTTACGACGCTCCTCATTGACTGCTACCTTCCACACCTCTGAAGTATGGCTGTAGCCAACACGATTAGGCTTTGCCTGAAGGGCTGTGTAATAAGTCTTTGCATCAGGAACAGTAACCGATTCTGTCACTACACCTACAGGATACTTAGTCATTGTTGTATTCACGCCGTTGAATGAATACACATTATTATAATGGCCAAAATACTTGTCATAGTTTTCACCTACAGCCAAGTTACCCCAAGCACGGTTGCGAAGTTCGTTAATGGCATTCCAACCACCATTCTCATCACCTGTACGGAAGCAGCACTCAGCATAGTCGAGCAACACATTAGCATAACGCTTAGCATAGACAATTGTAGGAGCCCACATTTGACCACCCCAAGAGTTGCCATCAGCTCTGGCAGAACGCCAAAGTTTAGTTGTCCAGATAGCAGGAGCCATCTCACCATTATCGAAATGGAACTGCATGGTCTTGGTACCTGCCATCACACCCTCAGCATTCTTGAATGGTTTAACAACATGACCTTCACCATCCTTTGTACCGAGAGAATCCTTCAAGTATGGATTGTAGCCCCAAACTGTTTTAGATTTCTCGATGCCATATTGTTCGAGCTTTTCCTCTGGCACTGCACCTGTTGCACAAGAAGCATCACGACGAATGTCACCATGCTCATAGCAAGAGTACCACTCCCAAGAGAGATATTCAGCACCCCATCCGCCATTCTCAGGACAAGCGCAGAACCACTTCATCATATTAGGGTTGAAGTTGTCGATAGTACGGTCACTACCCCAACTGCTCCACTTGTCACCTTCATCCAAGCACTCTGCCCAAATACACTCCTCATTCCAGAAGCCTGCAGGATCCCAGTTGGTAGCAAAGTTTGGAGTCAACTTATAAGTACCACTGGTGATGATATCCTTCAATTCTTGCTTTGCCTTGTCATAGCAATCACTAGCAGTCTCTGGGCAACGGAAAGCCTTCCACATCAAGGCATCAGCCAAGTAAGCCTTTGCCATACCCTTGGTACAACGACCATACTGGTCATTGTAAGGTTTCCAGTCGAGAAGCTTAGAAGCCTCAGTGAAGTCTTCGATAATGAAGTCCCACATCTCCTCGTAAGTCTCAGCAGCCGCCTTCACTGGCGTGTTACTGAAATCTTCACCAGTAGCAAGCATTGGCACACGACCGAAAGTGGTAGCCAACCAAGTATAGAAGTAACCACGAAGCGCACGAGCCTCGCCCTCACAAGTCTTTTTGGCAGTTTCACTGATCTTATCTGCCTCTTGAAGACCTGCCAAATAAAGGTTGGCACGAGCAATAGCAGCATAAGCATGAGCCCAGCCTTCACCTAGTTCACCGACATTTGGATCCCAGGTCTGATTGAGGAACTTAACATCCCAACCGGTACACTGGGTATCCATGGTAGGGTGAGAACCCGTAAACAAGTTTGGCTTGAAACCCCAGTTATTATCTTGCGTACTACCTTGGTTGAAAGCATAGATACCATTCAATCCACGAAGAGCATTATCATCATTCTCAAATTGAGACTCGATGTCCAAGATGTCGTAATGCGGTACATCCAGGAACTTATCGTTATCGCATGAGGACAAGGCTATGCACGCCAAGCCCATCACGGCAAAACATTTAGCTATATTTCTCATAATGATTTCAAGTTTTGATTAATTAAAAGGTTACATTCAGACCGAACATATAGGTACGTGGATTTGCGTAACGACCCGTGTCGAGACCGGTGTAGATAACGCTACCCTGACCCACCTCAGGATCACCATACTTCGTGTAAGGAGAAATGGTGCAGAGGTTCTGGATAGAGAAGTAAGCACGTACAGATGTCAAACTCAGAGGCTCCAACCACTTGCGTGGTACGGTGTAACCAATCTGGATATTGCTAATCTTCAAGAAGTTGCCATTCTCTACCCAAGCATCGCTGATGCGGCTGTTCTTGTTGTTGTCGAGACGAGTCAAGCGAGGAAGAGTACCACCAGGGTTGGTCTCACTATTATACATCTTCTTATAGCTATCCTTCAAGAGGGCTGGTGTCCAAGAGTCATCAGATGGGTTCATGATAGAGAGACGCATCTTTGAGTAAGAGAGGATGTCCATACCGAGAACACCGTAAGAATAGATACTGAAGTCCCAGTTCTTATAAGTTGCACCGAGGTTCAAACCGAAGTTCATGGTAGGAAGACCATTACCAATGATCTGGCGGTCACCATCATCAAGTGTACCACTCTTATCTGTATCTACGAACAAGAAGTCACCCATCTGTGCATCCTGTCCCTGAGCCTTTGCCTTGTCGAGCATCTCCTGGTTGGTAATGATACCAGCCACCTTGTAACCATAGTAAGAACCTACAGCCTCGCCCTCACGGCAGATAGAGTGGTTGTTCCACTGGAAACCCGTACCACTGACTGCACCGATGTTAGAACCATCAATATCATCAGCTGAGTAAGTACTGTTGCCACCGGTACAAGTTGCAGTGTAGTCAACACCCATTTTCTTGATCTTATTCTTCAAGGTAGAACCATTCAATGCAGCATTGATGCTCCAGTCCTTGTTAATCTGCTTGTTGTAGTTGATAGAGAACTCAAAACCGGTATTGTTGATCTGACCGAAGTTGGTATAGATAGAGGTATTACCTGCAGATGGACGAATCTGACGCTCCAACAACAAGTCCTTGGTCTTACGAGTAAAGAAGTCCATAGATACGTTCAAGTCACCATCGAGGAAACCGAGATCCAAACCAATGTTGAGCTGCTCATTGGTCTCCCACTTCAAGTTGGTATCTACCAATGGAGCATAGAAACCAGTCTCTTGAGTTAACTGACCTGTAGTACCACCACCTGCACCTGGTGCATAGAAGTTGTACTTGGTATGAGCTGAAGAAAGAGCATATACAGAACGACCAGCGATACCACCAGCGTTACCTGTCTGACCCCAACCAAAGCGGACCTTAGCGTTGCTAATTTCCTTTACGTTCTTAAGGAAAGTCTCTTCCTTAGCACGCCATGCCAAAGCCACTGATGGGAAAGTACCCCAACGGTTACCAGATGAGAAGTTAGAAGAACCATCACGACGGAGGGTAGCTGTCAAGATATAACGATCGAAGAGGTTATATACCAAACGACCATAGTAAGAGATAGTACGGACCTGTGCATTGAATCCACCATTGCCCTGGATAGATTTTGCATTGGTAGTCAAAGAAATCAAACGGTTGTTAGGAGAAAGGAAGTCGTATGCGCTAGCACTAACCCATGAGCCTTCATACTTGCTAACAGTATTACCAACCATGAAAGTCAAGGTGTTGAAATCTGTCTTCCAGTTGTAAGTCAAGTAAGTTTCGATGCTCTTAGAGAGTCCCTTGCTCTGACCGAGACCGAAGCTATAGTAAGCCTGGTTACGACCCTCATACTTCACCTCTGTCATCTTACCACCAATATTGTTGTAACGCTTGTACATACCAGAGAACTCATCGTTGTCTGAGTTGGTCTGTGTCCAAGACATGATAGAGTGAGCATTCACCTGATGATTCTTATTCTTGAAGAGAGTCAAGTCAATGTAAGGGTTGATAGAGATACGAGAGTTACGAGTAACACGACCAATTTCCATCTGAGAAGCGTATGGGTTCTGAGCGGTAGCAGTCATACCCTCCCAACCATCAGGAGTTGGAGCGTGACCAGCACCGTATGTTCCATCAGGGTTGACTACATTGACGTGAACTGCTTCACCTGTAGCTGGATCAATATAATCGAGAGATGGAGCCATCTGAGCGATATCACGCTGAGAAGAAAGGTTACCATTGTTACCGAGACCGATGTTGTTACCCTTCACGGTAGAGTACATATAGTTTATGTCGGCGCCAAGTTCCAAGTACTTGTTAACCTTAGACTTGAGGCTACCACGAGCTGTGATACGATCATAGTTGGTATTCACGATGATACCCTTGTTGTTAAGGTAACCTACAGAGAAGTTGTATTGAGTACTCTCTGTACCACCACTAGCTGAAACACCATACTGCTGACGGAGGCTAGTGCGATACATCTGGTCTTGCCAGTCGATGAGGTTACGCTTGCCATCGTATGCCTCAGACCAAATCTGGTTGGTAAGACCTGCACCATCATTAGCCTTAGAATCACGGATAGAACGAGCATAGTCGTCACCTGTCAATGTGTTCAATTTGTAAGGAAGAGTCTGGATACCCCAGTCGGCAGTAACAGTTACGTTAGCTTTACCTTTCTGACCATGCTTGGTGGTGATCATGATGACACCATTGGCACCAGCAGAACCATAGATAGCTGTAGCAGACGCATCCTTCAAGACCTCAATGCTCTCGATATCAGAAGGGTTGACGAAGTCGGCGCTAGAGCCTACCTGTACTCCATCTACTACGTAGAGAGGCTGAGCATCACCATTGATAGTACCGATACCACGGATACGAACGGCTGAGTTAGAACCAGGAGCACCATCTTGTGAAGTAACCATCACACCGGCAGCAGCACCCTGAAGAGCTTGTGCTACATTGACCGGTGTACGTTTCATCATCGACTTGGTATCGATGGAAACAACAGAACCAGTTACGTCACTCTTTTTCATAGTACCATAACCGATAACGACAACGTCGCTAAGAGCGGTGTTTTCTGACTTGAGGGTGATAGCGATATTAGTACGCCCCCCCACATTTACTTTCTGTGTCACATATCCTATATATGAAATAGAAAGTTGTGCGTTTGACTTAGCGGTTACCTGGAATCGTCCGTCAAGGTCGGTCACTGTTCCATCGTTGGTGCCTAGCACACGAACAGTAGCGCCGATAACAGGTTCGCCACTTTCATCACTTACTAAACCTTTGACTAGGCTCTGAGCCGAGATTCCCAAAGGGAACAAACAGAGCAGGAATAATAATACTAACGGCTTTTCAATCATTTTCAAGTTCCTCATACGAGAATAGATTAAAAGTTTGTAATTATTAGTTAGTTGGTTATTGCCACATAAAACTGCTTTTAGCCATTTTAATTAGGTTTTTGACTTTAAACTCTCATTTATCTTTTAGGTTTTTGACCAAAGATTCATCTTTTACTTATACAATTCTCATCGTATGGCTTTTCGTATTATAAACGTGCGTAAACACTTCGTAACACTCGAAAACCGCTGCAAAAATAGTTTTTTTTTTAGACACATCACTTTAGAAAACGAACCAAATTATTTGTCGTATGATACAAAATGGGCTAATGAAAGAAACAAAAAGGAATCATGAAACAAAAGCGAACGTGCAGGTTAACATTACCTACACGTCCGCTTTTACTAAAAATTATTTAAAATGGGCTAAAGCCTGTTGATAGCTGAGTGGTATTAGGTGCAAAAGTAAGCATTTTCTGCGACTTTTGCCCTATATGAAGTGTTAAATGTAAAAAAACGCAACGAAATGTACCTATTTTCACCAAAAAGCGTTATCTTTGCAGTGATAATTAAGAACCAACTCACTATGAACAGAACCATCACAACGATTTTGGCCTGTATATGTTATTTCGCCGCATATGCGCAGAGCGGCAGACTTTTTAATACAGACCACCAACTTTCGAGTAACCTTGCCACGCAAGTCTTCCAAGACAACAATGGTTTCATCTGGATTGCCACCCGCAATGGGCTCAACGTCTTTGACGGCTACAACTTCCGGTCCATGCGAAAGGGCGAGAACGACCCTCGAAAGCCCAACACCAATTGTTTTAACTGCATCACGCAAGACAGCCATGGTTGCATCGTCTTGGGTACCAACCGAGGTGTGCTCATCCACGATGACCAATACTTCACCGAGGTTCAACTGCACAACGAACAAGGGAAGACCTTCAGTGCCTACATTCCGCATATCAAGCGACTGCACAACGGCAATATCTTGATAGGCACGGCAGGGTGCGGCATCTATCTGATGAAGAAAGGCACCCATACCTGCATACCTTTCGCACCAACTCTAGGAAAACTCAAATACATCCATCACATCACAGAAGACAGACAAGGACAACTTTGGCTAATCGCCGATGGCAACCAACTTTTCTTGCTCAACAAGAAAGGTCAACTCATTCGTCACGCCTTCGGGACACAAGACTTGAATGTCAGGGATATCCAGCAAGACAGCAAGGGCACCATCTACCTCGCCACCGAGAGCCAAGGCATCTATCGCCTCACTCCCGGCTCCAGCGTCTTCACCCAAATAACCGCCATTCCCAATCTTCCTGCCAGCACCATCTTCGTCAACAGGAACGACCGCTTATTTATCGGCTGCAATGGCGAAGGCATCACACTCTACGACCCTGTCACCAACATGACTTATGACAATCTCTTCTTTAGTCCACAGACCAACTTGTCGAAAAGCAAGGTAGGAAGCATCATCGAAGACCAGCAAGGCAACATTTGGTTCTCCATGTTGCAGAAAGGCGTGTTCATGCAGCCACTCAGTCCCAACGACTTCGGCTATATGGGCTACCGACTAGGCAAGTTTAATCTCATCGGCGACAACAGTGTATCGAGCGTGATGTTTGACAAGGACCACAATCTCTGGGTAGGAACCGACAAGGATGGCATCTACAAGCTCTCCCCCGATGGCAAGCACCTATTGGGGCACTATGCACCAAGAGCTGTCGTGCTCGGCGTATGCCAAGATACCCAAGGGCGTATCTGGATAGCCACCTATACCGACGGAGCAGGTACACTGGATGCCAACGGCACCTACCACCCACTCGACATCGAAGCCATCAAGAACACAGGCATCTATGACATCAAATGCGACAAGTGGGGCTATGTTTGGCTGACGACTTTGGGCGAAGGTGTGTTCCGCATCAGTCCGGATGGAGCCATCAAGAACTATAAGATGATAGCCAACGGCGATAACAATCCGAAGGCAAACTGTCCACCTAGCAACTATATCGTCAAGTTGGCTTTCTCGAAGGACAACTCCCACATCTATTTTGCCACGTCCGCAGGTTTGGCATGTCTCGACCGCAAGAAAGAGAGTTGGACTTCCACCTTCGGCGGTGTCAACTGCTTGGTCAGAAACTCCTTTTCTCATTGTGTCTTTGTAGATAGCAAGGACCAAGTATGGTATGGTACCGATGATGGTGCCTATTGCCACAACCTGTCGAATCCGAAGCTCTCCAAACATTACACCACAACACAAGGTCTGACCGACAACAGCGTATGCAGTATCAACGAAGACTACCTCGGTAGAATTTGGATGGGAACGAGCAAGGGCATGAACTGCATCAACTTCATGGAAGGAAGAATCACCAGGCTCTATGCCGGGAATGGCATCCAGAGCAATGAGTTCTCCGATGGAGCCACCTGCATCTCCGCCGATAAACGTACCATCGTGATGGGTGGCACAGGAGGTATCAACAAGTTTGATGTCGCCCATGTCAAACTGCACCCTTGGAAGGCAAACGTCATTCTATCCGGCTTGCTCGTCAACAACGAGCCCGTCATGCCTTACATGGATTCGGATGGTTACACCATCACCGAGCATGGTGTCTATGATACGAAAGAATTCCATCTCTCCCACGAAGACAACTCTTTCACGCTCCAACTCTCCACACTTACTTATAATAATGTGGAGCAAATCGTCTATGCCTATAGCATCAATGACGAGGAGTGGCGCAAGGTACAGAGCGGAGTCAACGAGATTTCCTTCTCCCATCTATTGCCTGGCACATATCACTTCAAGGTGAAAGCCCTCTGCAATAGCTTCGAGACACCAGTCAAGGAGTTTACCATCGTCATCCATCCTGCTTGGTATGCCAGCATCTGGGCTAAGTTTGTCTATTTTCTCATCATCCTCGGCATCCTCTTGCAATATCAGCATTATCGCAAGCGACAGGAAGAAAGCCGCCTAGCCTTGCAACAACATATCCATGCCGAAGAGATGGGCGAGGCTAAGTTGCGCTTCTTCATGAACATCAGTCACGAGATACGCACACCGCTCACCCTCATCCTCACCCCTCTTCTCTCCCTCATCAAGGAAGACAAGGATGCCCATCGACAAGGCATCTACAACCTCATGCGCAAGAACTCCGAGCGCATCCTCCACCTCATCAGTCAGATGATGGACCTCAGAAAGATAGACAAGGGACAGATGGCGATGCACATGAGCGAGACCGACATGGTAAGTTTCATCAAAGATGAACACCAGCTCTTCGAGCAACAGGCGTTCGCCAAGCAAATCACCTTCACCTTCTTGCATCAAGACGAGCATCTACCAGTCTGGATCGACCGCAACAACTTTGACAAGGTACTCATGAATGTACTATCGAATGCCTTCAAGTTTACCCCTGCCGGTGGCAAGATTCAGATTACCCTCAGCCAGACCACCCGCAATGCCATCATCTCCATCAAGGACAGTGGAAAGGGCATCGACAAGGACAAGTTGGAGACCATCTTCCAACGTTTCTACCAAAGTCCTACCCATTCCAACGACCGCAATGTGGGAACGGGTATCGGACTCGACCTGACACGTTCGCTCGTGGAGCTTCACTATGGCACCATCTTCGCCCGCAACAACGAGAGTACTCACACGCAGGATGAAGACTTCAAGACAGGAAGCGAGTTTATCATCACCTTGCCACTCGGCAAAGCCCACCTCAAGACAGAAGAAATCCTCGAAGAGAAAGCAGAGGAAGAAAACGAGGATGACTTGGAGGAGCTACAGGAAATCGACGAGACACTGGAAGACACCCTGCAGGCAGAAAGCCAAGAGCCTAAGCCTCATTCCTCCAAGAGCACCATCGCCATCGTAGAGGATGATGAGGAAATCCTCCACTACCTGAGCCTACAGCTAGGCAATGACTTCACCATCCTCACCTACCCTAACGGCAAGGTGGCACTGCCAGAGATTATCAAGACGATGCCAGACCTTGTCATCTCCGACATCATGATGCCAGAGATGGATGGTAATACCCTGTGCAGCAAGATTAAGAACAACGTGAATACCAACCATCTTCCAGTGATTCTGCTCACTGCCATGAGTCGGGAGGAAAGTCAGTTGGCTGGTCTTGAGACGGGTGCCGATGCCTATATCACGAAACCTTTCAATATGGACATCTTGCGCCGTACGATACTCAACCTCCTTGCCGTGCGCCGTACCCTTCGCAATAAGTTTATGGGAAAGGAAAGTCCGGAACCAACCATTGACACGGTGGAGACCAAGTCGCCGGATGACGAATTGCTCAAACGCATCATGGAGGTCATCAACGAGAACATGAGCGACTCCGACCTGAGCGTGGACGTCATCGCACAAAAGGTGGGCATCAGCCGTGTACATCTCAACCGCAAGATGAAGGAACTGACCAATCAGACTCCGCACAACTTCATCCGCAACATCCGACTGAAACAAGCTGCCAAGTTGTTACTAGACTCCAACCGCAATGTCACCGACGTGATGTACGCCTGCGGTTTCAGCAATGCCGCCAGCTTCAGCACCATGTTTAAGAACCTCTATGGCTGTTCGCCACGAGAATATATGAATAAAGCGCAAGAAGAGAATCCATAACAGATTCTCTTGCTTGCGCTTACCTTTAAGCCCCAAAGCCAGAGGCTTTTCTAACTTTATTTAAACAAGTGTGGAACAAACTCCTTCAAGCATCTTCTCCAGGTGAGCCACTCATGGTGAGTGCCAGGAGAGACATAGACATCGAGTTTGATACCCAAATCCTTCAACTGCTGTGCCATCTTCTCCGTTCCGAAGTTTTCTTCTGAGCCACATCCCATGAACATATAATTTATCTGACTGTTGAACTTCTCTGCGTCGGCAAAGACACCGTTGAAGCAGGTCTTGACATCCACACCGAAAAGTGCACCGCTGAAGGTTCCCAGGGCAGAGAACTTATCCAGGTTCGGCAACACGGTGTTGAAAGTCTGGCAACCGCCCCACGACAAACCAGCCATCGCACGATGGTCTCTATCTGTATAGGTGCGGAACTTTTGGTCTACCATCGGAATCAGATCTTTGATGATGACATCGTAGAAAGAAGCACCATAGAGCTTGCGCTCCTCATCTACATCCTTGCCAGGACGTGGCACGAAAGGCTGCTTCACATCGCCACTCTCCATCACCACAATCATAGGCTCAGCCTTGCCTTCGGCAATGAGATTGTCCATGATGTGCTGCATATAGCCCTGATGGCTCCAGCCCGTCTCGTCCTCACCCATTCCGTGCTGCAGATAGAGCACTGGATAGCGCTTGCTCAGATTGGTTTCATATTCTGCAGGCGTATAAACCATAGCTCTGCGGAACTTTCCCTGAGAGGCGGCATAATAGGATACAGAGCGAACCTGACCTTGTGCCACTCCCTGCTGAGGACGATAGTAATTGCCTTCGGTCCCCTCAGGAACCTCCAAGCCACTCGCCTCCCGGCAGCAACCGAAGTAGGTTTCGCTGGCTGGATCTACTACCTGTACGCCATCTACATTCAGGAAATAATAGTGAAAACCCACTACCAGAGGGTCAGACACGCCATACCAGTCACCGTCCAGATCCTTCTTCATCGGATACTTCTTTCCGCAAATGTCGAAGATTACCTGCTTTGCCTCCGGTGCATGGAGCTTGACGTAGGCACGGCGGTCTTTGTCCACACGCGGATAGTTGGCATCCGGAATGATGCCGAGCAGAGAGAGCATCATGTTGGCATAACGCTTACCCATGGTGCGATAGCTTTCAGCAATGAAATGCAATCCATCGCCACGCTGCGGACATCCCTTGGAAGAGATAACGTGGGCAGTAGGGATGGTCTTGGCGATATCATCTACAATGGCGATATGCTGCCAGCAACTGCCACCCTGGTCTTTCTGAACGGTTTCGCCCACGAGCAAAGGTACATCTTCTGCCTTCAGGTGCAACTCTTTCAGAATATCGTTATACACGGTCTTCACACGGTTAGGCCAGTTGGCATCACCATTGTTGGTTTCTCCCTGATGCAGCAGGATACCCTTGATGACACCCTGCTTCTGGGCTATCTTGGCAAGCTCGATGAGTCGGGCGTATGGATTGCCGTTATACTGGGAAGCGAAGTTCTTCATCCAGTCGGGCTGCTTCTTCAGATACGCCTTATAGGTACGCTTGTCGAAGAGGTCGATGCTGGCACCGCCCACAGCCACGGTGATGGTTCCCACCTTGATGCTGTCGGGCAGATTGTCCACCATCTTTCTTCCGAAATAATCTACAGGAGTGAGTCCAGTGGTTGGTCTTGCCTGCGGAGGGACTGCGGTATGCCACTGTCCCTTTTTCCATCCAGCCTTTTCATCATCCACGGCATACATAGCCATGAACCTTGGATTTACTTCTATCCGGTCGATGTCTCCGATGGCGGCATTGCCCTCCATGTTCGACTGTCCGAAACAGAGATAAATCTGAAAATTAGGATCGGGGCTTACATTGCCCCCATTACTTGCCTGTGTCCCCATAGGAAGGCACAGATTCATGAAAAAAAATGCGATAATTATTAAACGTCTCATTTGTTATATGTTAAATATCAATTACTGAATTATCTTTTTCTGATAACATTGCCTTTATAGTTATGTTTATCGCTGCCCAGAAAGGTTGAATGTCTCGCCAAGTTTTGGGCGGATGATGACCCTTCTGTAACTGGTCAGCGCCGGAGTCCCATTGTC
>ERZ1026888.288-NODE-288-length-29837-cov-11.516285_pt1 | contig 29837 bp, 27 predicted proteins | sample MGYA00380174_ERZ1026888 | MGnify/ENA primary metagenome ERZ1026888 (study PRJEB33269, sample SAMEA4719810) | human gut metagenome | biome: human-associated habitat; feature: organic feature; material: feces | place: Cameroon | collected 2013-10 ...
TTAAAAAAAATCACATACTGCCTTTAGCGATACATATTCGCTGAATAGTTACCTTTACACTTATCCCTTTACAACTTTCTCCTTTTCCTTTCTTTATAAAATCTGCAATGCGATGGCAGCGCAAGCCTCAGCATCGGCGAGTGCATGGTGGTGGTGGTTGAGGGAGAATCCGCAACGTTCGGCGATGATGTCGAGAGTGTGGCGACCTTGAGGCCATACTTTGCGCGACTGGACGAGGGTGCAGAGGAAGGGATAGTCGGGGTAGTCCATCTGATAGCAGCGGAACACGGCTTTAAGGCAACTTTCGTCGAATGCCTTATTGTGGGCTACGAGGGGTAGACCCTGTATCTTTGGCTCAATCTTGCGCCATACATTGGGGAAGATTGGGGCGTTGGCTGTGTCGTTGAGAGTTATGCCATGTACACGTGAGCACCAGTAGGTGTAGTATTCGGGTTCGGGCTTAATCAGTGAGTAGAACTCGTCTACCTTCTTGCCGTCTCTGTAGACAACAATGCCCACTGAGCATACGCTTGTGCGCTCGGCGTTGGCTGTCTCGAAGTCGATGGCTGCAAAATCTTTCATCAGTAATTCTGTTGTTTCTTGATTTGAATAATAGTTTTGTTGTCTCCTCCAATTTTGTAGTGCTCAAACAAAAAAGCTGCTCCCAATTAGTATTGAGAACAGCTTCATAATATGTTCAAATATAATTCTATAGCTTGGGAAGATGAGCGGTAAACGGGGCTCGAACCCGCGACCCCCAGCTTGGGAAGCTAGTGCTCTACCAACTGAGCTATTACCGCGAAGGGTTATTGATAAGTTGGCAATTAAAAGAGTGTGGAGCCGATACCCGGACTCGAACCGGGGACCCACGCATTACGAATGCGTTGCTCTACCAACTGAGCCATATCGGCTTAAAAGTCCACTTCTTTTTCAAATGCGTTTGCAAAGTTAAAGAATTTCTTTTAATATGCCAAATCTTTCATGCGGTTTTTGCTTTTAGCAGGCAAGTTTTTAGAACTTGTAGCCAATTGTCATGAGCACCTGGTTGCGCTTGTTGCTCACCTTGGTTGAGCCACACACGTTGTCGTAGGCAGGCACACGCTCGGTGGTAGTGGGCTGGTCGACATAGCTCATGAAGGGATAGAAGTCGCCGTTGGTCTGACTGTACTGGTAGGCGAGGTCGATAGTCCAGTTTTTGGCTGCATATCCGAAACCTGCTGTCAGTCGATGGGTGTCTTTCCAGTTGGTGTAGTCGGTTGTTGAGCTGTAGTAGGTACCGTAGGAACTGATTGAGCCGTCCTTGTAGCCCTGCTTGTCGTACATGGCAGAGAGATAGTTGTAGCCGAGACGCACTGCAAAATTCTTCTCAGGCTTGAACTCAAGACCGAGCTTAAGCGTGTGTACGCTTTTAAGCGACTGCTTGATGTTTTGCTTCATTGCCTTGTCGCTGTAGCTACTCTCATAGTAGTTGCCCCAATAGTCGTAGTCGCCGCCGTCGTTTACACGGATATCACAGGTGCTGTAGTCGGCATACTCGTAGGTGGCACCGAGTGCGAGATAATTGCTCACGGTGTGGCCAAGGCTAAGTCCGAATCGCCATGGGGTGTAGAACTTGAAATCGTAGCTTTCGCTTACGTCACCTTTGTCGTGCGAGCCATAGGCTTTGTTGAGACCAGAGTTGTCGATGGTGGTGTAGTTTCGTGTGTTGAGGTCATACCATGTGGGAGTGTTTATATAGAGGCCGATGCGGAATGGCGAGTCCTCAACGGGACGGAAGATTACGCCGCCTTTGATGTCGAAGCCTGTGCCGGTGATTCGGCGTTCGTCGGTGAGCTGTACGTTGCCGATAGAGTTGCTACCGTCGACAAGGTTCTCGTTGTATGCAGAGAAGCCGTTGTAGTGAACGTCGTAGAGTCCGAAGGTGAGACCCCAGTAGAAGCGGTCGTTGGAGTTGCCGCTTACGTTGAAGTTATACTCGCCTATATATCCCGATGTGGCGCGTCCAAACTGGTAGTCGGTGGCGTTGTAGAACACGGGCGAGCCGTCGGCTTTATTTACAATCACGCCGTTGTTGAGCTGAGCATTGCCGCTATTGAAGAGGGCGTTGCTGTAGAGATAGTCCACCTGGTTGCAAGTGGCACTGTTGCTCACAAGCGATCCGTTCTTCTCGTTGAGCAGATATACGCCGTTGAGATTCTTCATGGCAGAGAGCTTGTTCTGCGACGCACCGTTGAGACGGTCGGCAGCCGTGAGAATCTGGTCGAAGTTCTTGCTCTTGGTGTAGCTGAATCCGAAGTTGAGGAAAGAGCTGCGACTGGTGCGCATGGCGTAGACGAATCCAGCCTGGTCGAAACTCATATTTGTTTTGTTGGCACCGCCGAATGACTCAGCATCCGACAGGGTATTGAATCCAAAGGAGCCATTGACCACGCTGCGGCGGAACATGCCGATGCCGGCAGGGTTGGTTCCGATGGTTGAGATGTCGGCTCCGAGAGCCTCCATGGCTCCACCCATGCCCACATAGCGAGCCGTACCGTTGAGGTCCTTCTGGGCGAGCGGTGCGTTGTCGTAGGTCTCCTGGGCTGATACCGCAGTGCTGAGCATAGCGGCAGAAATTATGGATAGTATCTTTTTCATACGTTCGTTGTTTTTAGGATTGATGAAATGATGTCTGCGGGGTGCGGGTAGTTATCTGCGTGAGCCGAAACCGCCTCCACGGCTTCCGCCTCCGAATGAGCCGCCACCTCCACGGCTTCCGCCTCCGAATGAGCCACCACCGCCACCAAATGAGCCACGGTTGCTGCCAAATCCGCTGCCACCGCCGAAGGTGCCACGGTTGGTGCCGAAGGTGTTGTTGTCGGTTTGGCGGTTGGATTGCTGATAGCGGTTGTCCTGCTGGTTGTTGTTGCGGTTGCTGCGGTTGCCGAATGCGCTGCTGCTGTTGTCGCTGTCGTTTTTGTTCCAGCGCGAGTTGCTGCTACGGTAGCCGAAGCTTCTGCGGCTGCTATTGCCGTTGCCATCAAACGAGCCGCGATGTCCGTAGAATCGTCCGCTGCCGTTGGCATGGTTGCGTGTGCCCGAAGGACCGCTGTAGGCATAATGGCCTGGACCGTACCATCCACCCCATCCATAGTAGGGCCAACCCCATCCGTAGTAGCCGCCCCATCCGTAATACCAGGGAGAGCCATACCATCCGCTATAGTAATATGGCGAGTACCATGGGTCGTAATACCATGGGTCGTACCAGCTATAGTAGCCGTGCCAATATGGCGAGCGCCAGTAGTAGCCGTAGAATGTCGGGTCGTAATAACCATAGAATCCATCGAATCGACCCATGCGGCGAGAGTATGCAAAGTCGCTGTCTTCATCGTCGTAGTAGCGTTCGGAGCCGGGATAGATGGTTATAGTGGAGTCGAGGTCGGCTGTGCCGTAAGTGCCGTCGCCCTCGCGAAACTCGATGATGTCGTTGCCGAGCGAGTCGGTGCCAATCTTCTGGTAGTAGCTCTTGAGTTTGCCGCGGCGGTTGTATTCGTCAACATTACGGTTGCTTCCGCAGTAGTAGGTAGGACGCTCGCGTGTTTCGCGGTCGAACCGTGCAGGCGCTTCCGTCTTCGATCCCCTCTTCGGTGTGAAGTAGAGGTCGTCGTCCTGAGCTGCCATTGTGAGTGGCATTGCGCCTATGAGGACTGAGAGAAGTAATCCATTCTTCATTTTCTATTTATTTTTTTTGTTTTTTTATTTTTGTAAAAATTTCATTGCCAAATTGTCATTTGTTTTTGACATATATGTATTGTTGCATCTTTCCTCCTTTCGAGTGGTGGTATCATTCCTTGTTTTGAGGGTGGTATCATTCCTCTTTTTACTAATATAATGCTTGTTCTGCAATTTTATTGCATTGCTTGTATCAATATCTATTTTCCTATATGCAAAATTAATGCTAATATGACTGCAAAATTAGGGAAAAACCCTAAAAGGCGGTAGGTTTTCCCCTAATTTTTTGCTAATTTTGCGGAGTATAACCATTAAAAAGCAAAAAGAATGAAATATTACGTTGCTAATTTCAATATAGAATGTGCGGAAGAGCTGCTTCAGCCAGCCCGCGAGTTGCTGTCGGCAGCTGCCTGCGAGGCAGGTTTCGAGGCTTTCGAGGACACCAAGGATGGCATCGCTGGATATGTGCAGCGCCCGCTCTATGACAAGGAAGCCCTTGACGCCGCCATCGCCGACTATATGCCCGAGGGTGCCAGCGTGAGCTACAGGCTTGAGGATGTGGCCGATCAGGATTGGAACCAAGGTTGGGAGGATGAGGGCTTTGAGCCTATTGGAGTGACAGACCACCTTATTATATATGATGCCAAGCATACCGACCGCTCGATGTTTGCCGGCGAGGATGGCGTTATGCGCATATTCATTGAGGCACGCAACGCCTTTGGCACAGGTACCCATCAGACTACGCGAATGATTTTGCGCCGACTCCTTGGTATGGACATGAATGGCAAGAAGGTGCTCGATTGCGGTTGTGGCACAGGCATTCTTGGCATCGTGGCCTCGCGTCTTGGGGCTGGCAGGGTTGTGGGCTACGACATTGATGAGTGGAGCTCGGAGAATGCCAAGCACAATGCCGCACTTAACGGGGTCGGAAATCTTGATGTGATGTTGGGTGATGCGTCGGTGCTCGATTGCGTAAATGAGGAGTTTGACGTAGTGATTGCAAATATCAACCGCAATATCCTGATAAACGATATGACGACTTTCCGTAGCCATTTGAAGACTGACGGACGATTGATTCTCAGCGGTTTTTATGAGTCGGATGTACCTATGCTAGAGGAAAAGGCAATAGAAAACGGTATGGCTCTGATGGATGTTGTGAGCGACGAGGAGTGGGCTTGCGCCATGTTTGAGTGCAAAAAACTACTGTAACTTCAGAACTTGAGAATTATCAATTGTATAATCAAGAAATTCAAGTTTCGCAAGTGTGGATTTTAAAGGACTTCTTTGATTTCCACACTGCGTTCTATAAAGAAACAAATGATGAGGATGAATGTTAGGATTTGTGTTGTGGTGATGGCTTTGTCGTTGTCGGCACAAAGCTTTGGTCAGACAGCTTCTTGCGCGCATACTTCTACTGATATCAATACTGTCTACAAGCGTTATCATGGCGACGGCATAGATAATGTGCTGGAATATATGCCTACGGTTGCTGTGTTCGGACTGAAGGCTTTGGGAGTGGAGTCGGAGAGTTCATGGAAGAAGCTACTGACGGTGTCGGTTGCTTCGTTTGCCATAAATGCCGGAGTGACTTATGCTCTGAAGCATACAATACATGCGAAACGCCCTGACGGGACAGACAACCGCTCGTTTCCGTCGGGACATACATCAATAGCTTTCTGTGGAGCCACCACGCTTATGCATGAATATTATAAGGTGTCGCCATGGATAGGAGTGGCAGGATATGCCGTGGCAACAACGGTGGCTGTAGACCGTGTGCGGCGCAACAGGCACAGGTGGGGCGACGTGGTGGCTGGTGCGGCTATAGGTTGCGCTTCAGCCGAATTAGGATACTTGATAGGTAACCTTGTCATTGGCAAAAACAAGAAAGGCGTGGATGGAAAGCACAAGAAAAATGATGACCTCAGCCTTGCAGTGTCGCCAATGGGAGCTAGTATAATTATTAGTTATTAATTGTTAATTGTTAGTTATTAATTGTGTGTTGATTATAATTAATAACTAATAATTACCAATTAATAATTTACCAAACTCCCTCTTGATTGCCTATTGTCAACTTCTTCATGTCGTAGTACGACCCATTGTATATGTTGAAGTCGACAAAACCTTTTATGCCAGGCAGGCGTCCAACGTCAGTGTGCTGCCAAAATTTCCATGGACCCTTGTATTCCACCTTGTCGACATAGTAATGGGCTATCCAGTAGGGATAGTCGTCGAATACAGGGGCGTTGAGATATTTTTCCTTAAATTTATAATATGTATAGATGATGGGCTTTACGTGGTATTTGTCCTCAACGATGTGAAGCCATGTGAGCACGTCGCGCTGAAAGTCCTCTATAGACTTGTCGGCTGGTTTATGTTCAACGTCGAGCACAGGGGGCAGGTCGCCGTCTTCCAACTGCACAGTGTTTAGAAAATGATAGGCTTGGGAGCGTGCCGATGACAAGTTGCTCCAGAAATGGTAGGCACCACGTATATAGCCATACTCGCGGGCTTGAAGAAAATTTTCGATAAACTTGCTGTCAACGCGTGTTGAGCCTTCGGTCGACTTAATCATAACAAACCTCAAGGGGTAGCCCTCAATCATGCCACCACGTAGTTTGTCCCAGTCGATATCGCCCTGGTAGTGGGAGATGTCGATGCCGTGTATCTCGTATCCGGCAGGATAGTTGGCATCGCCATAAAGGGCACGCCATCTGAACCCCGTGGGACTCACGAAGAACGAGTAGAACAACCATACATACAGGCACATGACAGCAATGCCGCCTGTCCACCATGCAGCGTGAGGGTTGCGGGCGAGTAGGTCGGAGAGAGCAGATCGTTTCTTCTTTGTTCTGCGTTTTCTGTTATTGCGCCTTTTAGAGCGGTTGGACTCATTCATAGTGAAGGAAAATTAATGTAAAGCTTAACGAAAAAAGAGCAGAATGACCAATGCCATCCTGCTCTATGTTGTTGTATGTAACTCAGCTTGAAGCTGACTTTGCGTGGCAATGATTACTTGCCATGCTCAAGCTTAAGAGTCTTAGTAGGCTGGTCGCAAACCTCTGTCGGACCCCAGTACTGTACAGGACCTGGGTATACGTAGCAGTCGTTCTTAGCCCACTCCTCGCGGTGAGCAGCGAAGAACTTGAACGGAGCACCGTCAAGCTCAACGAGAGCCTTGCGGATAACAGGCTTGTTGGCACCGTTACGACGCTCGATGTTCATCATCATTGTGATAGGCACACCACCTGCAATCCACTCTGCAGCAGGAGCTGTTGTGTTCTTGATAACAGACATGTAGCCAGTCTTGCCGTTGGCGATGAGGCATGAAGCGTTGAAGCCGAGTGAGTAGCAGTAGTCGGCATCATAGTTAGAAGGAGCTGCGCAACGTCCCTCATAGCCGAAGAAGTGGTGCTGTGCAGAGAAGCTGCCTTCGAACTTGCCCTCTTCCTTCCAAGCCTCGAGCTTCTTTGCAACCATGCGTGAGAGGAGCTTCTCAGTCTCGATAAGCGAAACCTGAACGTTTCCGTGTGGGTCGCGGTCGAGGCAGAGCTGACGTGCAACATCCTCAGGAAGCGACTCAAGAACAGCAAGGTTGTCCTTGGCGATAGAGCTCTTAACGAAGTCAATCTGCTCCTCAGCGTTGGCAAACTCGCGTGACTCGCCAGTAGCAGGGTCGGTGAGCACCTCGTTGAGCTCGGCGATGAGCTTCTTGATGGCAGGGATGAACTCGATAAGACCCTCAGGGATGAGGACAGTACCGAAGTGGTTGCCGTCGGCAGCGCGGTCGGCTACAACCTTGGCGATGTATGTAACAACGTCGTCGAGAGACATCTCCTTAGCCTCGATTTCCTCAGAAATCAAGCAAATGTTAGGCTGTGTCTGGAGAGCGCACTCAAGAGCGATGTGAGAAGCCGAACGGCCCATGAGCTTGATGAAGTGCCAGTACTTGCGTGCAGAGTTGCAGTCGCGCTGGATGTTGCCGATAAGTTCAGCATATGTCTTGCAGGCTGTGTCGAAACCGAAAGAGGTCTCAATCTGCTCGTTCTTCAAGTCGCCGTCGATGGTCTTCGGGCAACCGATTACCTGAACGCCATACTTCTTGGCTGCATAGTATTCTGCGAGAACGCAAGCATTGGTATTAGAGTCGTCGCCACCTATGATTACGAGAGCCTTGATGCCGAGCTCGCGGAGAATCTCGATACCCTTCTCAAACTGCTCTTCCTTCTCAAGCTTGGTACGGCCAGAGCCGATGATGTCGAAACCGCCAGTGTTGCGATACTGGTCCATAATCTCAGAAGTGATCTCCATATAGTTGTGGTCGACCAAACCGCCAGGACCGAGGATGAAGCCGTAGAGCTTGTTCTCAGGGTTCAAAGCCTTAACGCCGTCGAAGAGACCAGAGATTACGTTGTGACCGCCAGGAGCCTGACCGCCAGAGAGAATAACGCCTACGTTGAAAGCGGGTAGTTCTTTCTTCTCGCCAGCCTCGAAAGTGATAACAGGCATTCCGTATGTGTTGGGGAACAAAGCCTTGATTTCTTCCTGGTTACCTACTGACTGTGTTGCCTCGCCTTCAACGGCCTTCACTGGACCCTGGAGGGCCTTAGGCAATTTGGGCTGATAAGCAGCTCTTGCAATCTGCAATGCACTAATTTCCATGTGATTTTAAATATTAAATATGTGTGATTGAAATATAAGATCTTCATTACGCTTCTTCAGCGCACTTCTTTTGCACCTGCAAAAATACTGCTTTTTCACGACATGGTGAAAAAAAAAAGCGGAAAACATTGCTTTATGACATTTTTTATTGATATTGCTTGCCACATAACGTTTTTTTTTCTATCTTTGGCATGTTAATTTAATTGTTTAATCAGATTATATTTTCAATTATGGCTAACAAACGAAGCTTAAAACGCAATATCAATTACGTTTGCAGTGAACTCTTCTCTGAAGTAGTGGCAATATCTTATACGACAGATGCCGGTGAGGATAACATCAAGGCGTTGCTCACGTCGATACTTGTAATCCACGACGACTATGTGCGCCGAGTATCGCATCTGGAACCGGGACTCGCTCCAAAAGTTTTCTACAAGAATCTCATAACCAGTTTCAATAAGCAAGCTTCTGAAATTGTCGACCAGATAACAAACCTTGGATAAGATGACTTTCATACAACGCATTTGCAAATCGATTCTTTATAAACACATGGGGTGGACCACTCGTATAGAAGTGGACCACCCCACTAAGTATATACTCTGCCTTGCCCCGCACACGAGCAATTGGGACTTCATCATCGGCCTGCTCTTCTCGCGTGCTGAGGGAATGCACATCAACTTCCTTATGAAGAAGGAGTGGTTCTTCTGGCCGCTTGGCATATGGTTCAGGCATCTTGGCGGAATACCCGTCAACCGCGGAAAGCACACAAGCATGACCGACGCCATGGCAGAGGCTGCGCGCAAGGCTCCCGACTTCCGTCTGTGTGTGACCCCCGAGGGCACTCGCTCGCTGAATCCGAACTGGAAGAAGGGCTTCTACTTCATAGCCCTCAAGGCGGGTATTCCAATATTGCTCTACGGACTCGACTTTGAGCGCAAGCTCATAGAGTGCAAGCATGTGCTCACGCCGACGGGCGACGTTGATGCAGACATGAAGATTATAAAAACGTATTTCAAGGACTTTAAGGGCAAAAAGCCAGAGCTTTTCTCTGTAGGAGAATTATGAAAATGAACAATCGAGTACTTTCATTCATAATATGTGCCGCATCGTTTGTGACGGCTACTGCGTTGGCCAATGCTCCTAAGAAGCTGCCAAAAGAAAAAATAAGTGCTCTGCTCAAGAATTATGTGCTGCAGAACAAGGCGAAGAATGTAGACTATCCGTCGCAGCCATACGTTGAATCGTTCAGATTGGACGACGCCCGCCGACAGCTCACGCTTGTTGTAAGCTCGTCGTTCGCAACACAGAATTTCACGGAGAAGTCTGTGAGATACTATTACAAGCGACTTGCCAAGACACTGCCCAAACCCTACAACCGCTACGACATGCGTATTGAGACAGTGGGTCTGCCCATAGAGATGCTTGTGGCAGGAACCAAGCTTGAAACAGCCGATGCCAAGGCTTTCTGGGGACGCATAGAATATGAGGGGCAACCGTGGGTGACGAATGTGTCGAAACCGTTTTTCGTGTCGCATGGACTCTTCGACCGCCACATCTCCCTTTGGGCGTCGCATGGCAGATATTACGATAAGAAGAAAGAACGATGGAAATGGCAACGCCCCAACCTGTTTGGCACTACCGAGGACTTATTCACGCAGACCATCGTTGTGCCTTATCTCATTCCGATGCTAGAGAATGCGGGAGCAGTGGTCTATACACCACGTGAGCGCGACTGGCAGAGGTACGAGGTTGTTGTGGACAACGACAATGGCAAGGGATATGTAGAGGACAACGGCAAGGAACGGTGGGCTGCCACCAACGAAAGTGGCTTTGCTTGTCATGTTGGTACTTACAGCGATGGCGAGAATCCATTCTGCGACGGTACGGCAAGACAGGTGAAGGCCATTCGTAAAGGCTCAGAGTCGTGGGCTTCTTATCAACCTGACTTTCCGCAGGCCGGCAAGTATGCTGTATACGTGAGCTACCAGACGGTGGAGAAGAGTGTGGCAGATGCCAAATACATCGTGTTCCACAAAGGTGAGCGCACGGAGTTCTGCGTAAACCAAAAGATGGGTGGCGGCACATGGGTGTATCTTGGCACTTTCGACTTCGACAAGGGTGACAGCGAGCTCAACCGTGTGGTGCTGACCAACATTTCGGAGGAGCGAGGTGTGGTGACAACCGATGCTGTGCGCTTCGGAGGAGGCATGGGCAACATTCAGAGGGCTGGCACTACGAGCGGACTGCCGCGCTGTCTTGAAGGCGCACGCTATTCAGCACAATGGGCAGGCGCACCGTATGCTGTGTATGGTGGGCGCGGAGGTACGGACGACTATTCTGACGACATAAACACCCGTTCCAACATGACCAACTGGCTTGCGGGAGGATCTGTGTATGTACCGACGATGGATGGCAAGAAAGTGCCTATAGAACTGTCGCTTGCCGTGCATAGTGATGCAGGATATAGTGCTGTAGCCGACTCCATAATTGGATCGCTTGCAATATGCACAACAAAATTCAATGACGGGCGACTGAACAGCGGCATCTCGCGTATGGCCTCGCATGATTTAGCTGAAACTCTGCTTTCGGGCATTCAGCGCGACATTTCCGCAAAATACGGCAAGTGGACGCGCCGATATCTGTGGGACCGCAATTACAGCGAGACCCGAAAGCCTGAGGTGCCGTCGGCTATTGTCGAGACAATGTCGCACCAAAGCTTCGCTGATATGCGACGTGGACTGGATCCTAATTTCCGCTTCACCCTTGCACGCTCGCTGTATAAATCGATATTGCGCTATGTTAATGGCGGACATCAAAGACCATGTGTGGTGCAGCCATTGCCAGTAAGCAATTTCTGTATAGAGCATATAGGTGGAAACCAACTGCGCCTGTCGTGGCTACCCGTTAAGGACGATATGGAACCAACAGCCATGCCAACAGCATATAATATATATGTGGCGGAGAATGGCAAGGGATTTGACAACGGACGTATGGTGTCGGGCACATCTTTGCTGTTTGAGGCAAAGCGAGGTGTGGTCTATAAGTTCCGTGTGGCAGCTGTCAACCGTGGTGGCGAGAGTTTCCCGTCAGAGACGCTTGCTGCGTATCTGTCAGAAGGACAATATGCCAAGGATGTGCTTGTGGTCGACGGATTCAAGCGACTGTCGGGGCCTTCTGTAGTAGACGACGATTCACTGCAGGGGTTCGACCTCGACGACGACATAGGAGTGTCGCTCGGACTCACGGCAGGTTGGAACGGCCGACAGCAATGTTTCGATAAGACTCGTGCCGGAAGCGAGGGGCCAGGCGCATTGGGATATTGTGGCGACGAGCTTGCTGGCAAGTTTATTATGGGCAATCAGCAGAACGCATCGGTGTGTCATGTTGAAAACATAGCCCTTGCAGGCAATTACAATGTGGTGAGCTGCTCGCTGGAGTCGCTTGAGAACGATTTCGTGAAGCCCTCGCATTATGGCGTGATAGACATTGCTTTCGGTCTGCAGAAAAATGATGGCCACTCGTTAGTGTATTACAAGACATTCTCGTCGTTGCTGCAAAGTCAGCTTAAGGCCTTCATCCGAGGCGGTGGTCGACTGTTGGTGAGTGGCGCGTATGTTGGTAGCGACATGCAACAGCCGGCTGAGCGTGAATTCATGTCTGACGTGCTTAAGTCGGGATTCACTGGTGTGAACTGTTCGCAACACGACAATCTTGTGAATGGACTTGGCATTTCGTTCGACATAATCCGTCAGCCCAATAACATGCATTATGCTGCTACATCAGTGGATATGTTGCGCCCATCGTCGCCTTTGTCGTTCTGTGCAATGCAGTATGCCGATGGCACTGATGCCGCTGTGGCCTATGATGGCACCGACTATAAGAGTTTCACAATGGGATTCCCGTTTGAATGTATAAACAGCCTGAAGGCACGTCAGCAGGTTATGAAGGCAGTTATGACATTCCTTGTGAAATAAATGAAAAGAATAAACCAATAACAATAATAATAATAATAAAACCAAATGACTATGTACAAAATTCAAGCTAATGCCTCAGGCACAAGAAGTATAGAAGTAAGCGACAAGCATCTTGAGACACTTGCCAAGTATTCACTCCTCAACGCTCTTGTCGACAGCAATGGTATTGTCGACGAGCCGGTGCTCGACAAACTGAAACTCAATGTGCGCTCGCTCTTAGAGTCGTCGGGAATAAGCGACAAGGATTTGCTCGATTTATGCCTCGACGTTATATACAATAATAATATGAAGGCTCTCGGATTGGCCAATCTCGTTGCCCTTTACAAGGAGTGGGAGAGTAAGCCTAAGGAAGAGACAGAAGAGTAGGAGTTGTGGCGTGAACGTCGGCAGGACCGGAAGACTACAACTTGAAGTATTAATAAAAAAGAAAAAAAACATTAGACAATGAAAGAATACAGGCTCACCGACTGGCTGCCTACTACTAAGAAAGAAATGGAACTCAGAGGATGGGATTCGGTAGACGTAATCCTGTTCTCTGCAGACGCATACGTTGACCATCCGTCGTTTGGAGCCGCTGTCATAGGGCGTACGCTTGAGGCAGCCGGCTACCGTGTGGCTATAGTGCCACAACCCGACTGGCATGGCGACTATCGCGACTTCAAGAAATTGGGACGTCCTAATCTCTTTTTCGGAATTGCACCAGGATGTATGGACTCTATGGTCAACAAGTATACAGCCGGCAAGCGCCTGCGTTCGGAGGATGCTTACAGTCCTGACGGGCGACACGACTGCCGCCCGGAATATCCTACCATTGTCTATACAAAAATCTTGAAACAAATATTTCCTGATGTGCCCGTAGTTCTTGGCGGAATAGAGGCCTCGCTTCGACGACTTACCCACTACGATTACTGGAAGGACGGACTTCAGAAATGTATACTCTGCGACTCGGGAGCCGACATGATAATCTATGGAATGGGCGAGAAGCCTATCATCGAACTTTGCCGACAGTTCAGTGAAGGCAAGAAGGTGGATGAAATCAAGGACATTCCACAGACTGTGTATCTTTGTCGAGAGGCTGAGATTTTAGGTGGAATAACAGCCGACGACATTGTGCTGCACAGTCATGAGGAGTGTCTGCGCAACAAAAAGGCTGAGGCTGAGAATTTCCGCCATATAGAGGAGGAGTCGAACAGAATGCAGGCACAACGCCTGCTTCAAGCAGTCGACGGCAAGTATGTAGTGGTGAATCCGATGTATCCGCCTATGACATCAGAAGAGCTTGACCGTTCGTTTGATTTGCCATACACGCGTTTGCCTCATCCAAAGTATAAGGGAAAGCGTATTCCTGCCTACGACATGATAAAGTTCTCGGTGAATCTGCACCGTGGCTGCTTCGGCGGATGTGCGTTTTGCACCATCAGTGCTCATCAGGGCAAATTTATTGCCTGTCGTTCGAAGGAGAGTGTGCTTCGCGAAGTGAAGAAGGTAATGGAAATGCCCGACTTTAAGGGGTATCTGTCCGACCTCGGCGGGCCGTCGGCCAACATGTATGGTATGCACGGCAAGAATCCTAAGGCCTGCGCCGTGTGCAAGCGTCCGTCGTGCATAAATCCGCAGGTATGTCCAAATCTTATAACCGACCATTCTCCATTGCTCGAAATATATCATGCGGTAGACGCGCTGCCGGGCATTAAGAAGAGCTTCATTGGTAGTGGTGTGCGCTACGATTTGCTCTTGCACAAGAGCAAGGATGAGAAGTCGAATGCTGCCGCTCGACAATACACTCGCGAACTTATATGCAAGCATGTCAGCGGACGCCTGAAGGTAGCTCCTGAGCACACTTCTGATGCTGTGCTTAAACTCATGCGCAAGCCATCGTTCACACTGTTTGAGGAATTCAAGCGCATCTTCGACAAGATAAACAAGGAGGAAAACCTCCGCCAGCAGATTATTCCTTACTTTATAAGTTCTCATCCTGGATGTCGTGAGGAGGATATGGCTGAGCTTGCGGTTATCACCAAGCAGCTCGACTTCCATCTTGAGCAAGTGCAGGATTTTACGCCTACACCTATGACTGTGAGTACAGAAACATGGTATACGGGTTATGATCCTTATACGCTTGAACCAGTGTATTCAGCCAAAACCCCACGCGAGAAACTTGCACAACGACAATTCTTCTTCTGGTATAAGCCTGATGAACGAAGGAATATTGAGAATGAGTTGCGACGTATAGGTCGTTCCGATCTTATTTCAAAACTCTATGCAGGAGTGCCAATGCCAAATAAGGGTGGACGTAACTTTGGCAATAACCGTCGTCCTGAGTTTGAGCGTAAACAGTGGGAACGAGATGATTCGCCACGTGAGCGAAACCGCCGTGGGCAGGAGAGTCCTAATGGAGGTGGAGCTTATGGAAGGTCTGATGGAAGTAGGGCTTATGGAAAGTCTGATGGAAGTAGGGCTTATGGAAAGCCTAATAGAAATGGATTTTATGGGAAGCCTAATGGAGGCAAGGTGAATGAAAAGTCGAATAGTGGTAGAAATAATGGTTATGGCAAAGGCCATAGCAAGAAAAAGTGAAGTTCATTTGATATTTGAATAAATATCTTTATAGTAGGAGGTTATGGTTTCATAGCCATAGCCTCCTGCAGATAAATAAATGTTTGTAGAGTCTTGTCACAATTCTCTACTTTTTAGAATTCTTTTGTGTTCAAATTTCTTAGAATTCGAATTTCTCAAGTTTCAAGCCGTTCTTTGTCAGAGCTTCAATCTCTGGTACAAGTCGTGTGAAATGAGCCGAGGCCATGTGGGCTTTCAAAACTTCCTCGTCTTTCCATGTCTCGCAGAACATCATTACTAATGGGCGTGTAGAGCTAAGGAACAAATCGTAGGATATGTTGCCATCGTCTTTGCGCGACTCATTCACCAATTCAGTGCCAAGTTTCTTTACCGTCTCAACACTTGCATTGTCTTTCACTTCAAAAAAAGCATTTAATCTAATCATTGCACTGTTGTTTTAATGGTTATATTGTTTTGTTAATGGTTATATTGTTTTTGATGGTGCTAAGTTATATATTTTTATTGATACGACAATGGTTTTTTTGATAAAAATGTATTCACTATATATAAAAATTGTGGGCAGCCAATCGACCGCCCACAACCAACACAAAAACTAAACTAGACTTAACTAAGCTAATTCGAGACTCTCACGAGCCCCTAATTATCACTTGCAAAGTTAGTGATTATTTTTGAAAAATCAATAGTATCAATTAAAAAATATGACAACTAACAAAGAAAAATATCACAACTAACGTTAAAAACGTAATTTTGTACAATTGTTTAGTATAATATTGTCCAATATAGTCATTGCAGCCATTGCTTCTACCACAGGAACCGCACGAGGCAACACGCAGGGGTCGTGTCTGCCATGTACGCAGAGAGATGTTTTGTTGCCGTTTTTGTCAACAGTAGGTTGTTCTTGAAGTATTGTGGCAACGGGTTTGAAGGCGACGCGGAAGTATATGTCTTCGCCATTGCTGATGCCTCCTTGTATGCCTCCGCTATGATTGGTGAGTGTGCTTACCTTGTTGTTGTTCGATGTGAATATGTCGTTTTGTTGACTTCCGCGTGATGTAACGCATCCGAACCCTTCGCCATATTCAAATCCTTTGGCTGCATTAATGCCAAGCATTGCCGCTCCGAGCATGGCTTGCAGTTTTCCGAATTCGGGCTCGCCAATTCCCACCGGACATCCTTTCACCACACATGTGATGATGCCACCTATAGTATCGCCCTCCGCCTTAACTTCTGTGATGAGCTGTTCCATCTCTTGTGCCTTGTCTGGGTCGGGACAACGCACAGGGTTTCGCTCGATTTCGTTGAAGTCGAGTGTCGAGTAGTTGTGGCTTACGGCTATGTCTCCCACTTGTGAGGTATAAGCAGTTATGTTTATGCCCATTTGTCTCAGAGCGAGTTTGGCGAGTGCTCCACCCACGCAGCGGCTTATGGTGATGCGTGCCGACGAGCGGCCTCCACCACGATGGTCGCGTATGCCATATTTATTATAATATGTGTAATCGGCATGCGATGGTCTGAACACATCGCGCATGTTTTCGTAGTCGTTGGAGTGCTGGTTGGTGTTGCGCACAATAAATCCTATTGGGCATCCCGTTGATTTGCCTTCAAACACTCCGCTGAGCAATTCCACCTGGTCGGCTTCATTGCGTGATGTTGTTATTTTGCTTTGTCCTGGTCGGCGTCGGTTAAGTTCGCTTTGTATGAACTCCATGTCGATGTCGATGCCTGCAGGCATACCGTCAACCACTCCGCCAATAGCAGGCCCATGACTTTCGCCGAATGTTGTAAGTGTAAAAATATTTCCGAATGTGTTGCGCATAATATCAGACGTTTTGAAATGAAAAAAAAGGACTAAGAGAACCAGCAAATATTTATTTAACTGAAAATTGAGAATTGATAATAGGCATTTTTTATAGTTGCCATTTGTCAATTCTCAATTTACTTGTTAGAGTGCTAAGTATGATACTTCAATTCCTGGTCTGTCAATCCCTTTTATTATGGTTTGAAAAAAATAATGTTGTAAGGCATTTTAGTGGCAGTGTCCGCAGCAACCGCCATCTTTGTGGCCCTCGCCCTCATGGTGTCCGCATCCGCCCTCGTGGTGTCCGCATCCGCCTTCGCATCCGCCGCAGTCGCCACTGCATCCGCCACCGTTAAGATGGTTGAGCATAGTCTGCAATTCCTCTTTTGTAGCCTCGCGGTTTTCGATGATGTAGCCCTTGAAGTTGAGCTTGTTGCCAGCGAGCGGATGGTTGAGGTCAACCTTCACCTTGTCGCTTCCTATTTCAAGAACAGTAGCGATGAAGAAGTTGCCGTCCTCATTCTTCAATGGAATCTGTGCGCCTTTGAAGATGTTCTTGCTGTCGAAGTGTCCGTCAACAACAAACATTTCCTTGTTGAGGTCGATAACGCGCTTCGGCTCATATTCGCCGAAAGCCTTGTCCTTGTCGAGTTCAAAGTCGAATTTTGCGCCACGCTCAAGGTTCTCGAGCTGCTCCTCAAGAGCGTCGAGAGCGGCACCGAAGCCTGTGATAAACACGAACGGCTGATCCTGAGAGGTTTCTTCTACGAGTTTGCGCTCTCCGTTGTCGTTGATGGTGAAGAGCTGATAGTGAGCTGCGATGAGCTTGTTTGTCTTATTTTCCATTTCTATTTTTGTTTGTTACTTTTCTAATTTTCAATGAATTATTGCAAAGGTACAATTTTTTTTTTGATAACTGCCTTATGTTTGTTTTTTTGTGCTAACTTAGCAGTCGAAAAACTATATATGCGTATGTTGAACAGACTGTCTTTACTTGCGGTTGCCTTGTTTTTTGGGGGCATTAGCTTTATGAAATTGTCGGCACAAACTATGACCGACAGTAAGATAACATGCAAACTCTCCACGTCGCTTAGGCGGCTTGCTGAGGGGCATGAAGTTGGAATTGTGTCTTCTGCAAAAAAGAATTCAAAAGCCAATCCTCAAAGAGTATGTGCCTTGGTGCGCACTAAAGATGCTGAAGGTCAGCCGCTTAATGCCAACGGCTGTAGGATGATAGCCCAGATAGGCGATATCTTCATTGCCGAAATTCCCGTCACTCGTCTTGCTTCTCTTGCCCAAGACTCGCGTGTGTGCCGTATAGAGGCTGAGCGTGGCAATGCCTTGCAGCTCGACTCAATGTCGTTCTACACCAATTCCACGGGCATTCACGAAGCCATGCAATTGCCGCAAGCCTACACGGGCAATGGAGTGGTGGTAGGATTGATGGATGTGGGTTTCGACCTCACTCATCCCACATTCCGCAGCAACGACGGTTCCTCGTTGCGCATAAAGCGGTTTTGGGACCAGCTCTCTGCCGACACCCTTGGCAGTCGTATGTATGTTGGAGCGGAATATGTTGACGAACAGTCGCTCCTCGATTATGCCCATTCGCGTGATGGTTTGGCAATGTTTCATGGCACCCACACCCTTGGCATTGCCGCAGGCAACGGAGCCGGTACTCCTTACGTGGGACTGGCTCCCGAGAGCGAGATATGTCTTGTGAGCAATGCCGTGAGTGGCGACGAGGACTTTGTTGCCGACGAGGATTTGTACAAGTACACCACCGCCACCGATGTGCTTGGCTTTAAGTATCTCTTCGACTATGCCGAATCGGTGGGCAAGCCGTGTGTCGTGTCGTTCAGCGAGGGTGCTCCGCAGGATTTTCATGGCGACAACATGCTCTACTACGAGGCGTTGTCGCGTTTGGTTGGTCCGGGTCGCATTCTTGTGGCATCGGCAGGCAACCGCGGTCTTAATTCCGACTACATGTACAAGCCTGTTGGCAAGAAATGGGCAGGCACATTTGTTACGCCCCCCGACGATTGTGTGGCCTTAACCGTAAAGGCTTCGCAAGGTATAACCATGCATACCCGCTTCCATCGTGTGGGGAAGGATGGCTTTGATAGTGGTTCCACTCATGCTGTAAGTGATGATTTTGGGGTCTACTTTGTTGTGCCCGTTGCTGATGTTTGTGCTTCTCCCGACTCGTTGCTCTCGGATACGGTTGTGATAAAAGGTGTAGAGTATGTGCAGAGCATGCAGGCCTATCGCTCATGCTTCAATCCGTCTGACGTGATGGTTGATGTTGTCTTGGCACGTTCGGATGGCAACGGGCTTTGTCAGTCGGGATGCCTTACGTCGTTCAGCGTTTCGGGCGAGGATGGCGAGGCTGAAGTCTATAGGGTGCATGGTGGCTTTGGCAAGAACAATGAAGACATTACGCTCGACGACGCCGTTTCTACGCATGGCATTCTTTCGCCAGGCAGTGCCCCGAGTGTGATATGTGTTGGAGCCACAGCCTACCGTCCTGAGTATACTAATGTTTATGGCTATGTCCACAAGCTTTCTTGGGGCGTGTCGGGCGAGCGTGGCAGTTTTTCTTCTGTCGGACCAACTTTCGACGGACGCTCCAAGCCTGATGTCATGGCTCCGGGAGCCAATGTCATCTCGGCAATGAGCAGTTATTATATGCAGGATAATACAGCCACAACGCTTGTGTCAAAACATGAATTCGAGGGGCGCACTTATGGATGGGCTGTCGAGGGTGGCACGTCGATGTCTACTCCAGCTGTGGCAGGCATCGTGGCCTTATGGCTGCAAGCCAATCCGCAGCTCTCGCCTGATGATGTGCTCGGTGTAATGAGTCGCACCTGCCGTCCTTGTGGCAATTATGGAGCCGACACGCCTAACTATTGTGGCATGGGAGCCATCGATGCTTATGCGGGATTGCTCGACGTGCTTGGCTTGACGGGTGTGGAGGGTCTTTCGTGCAAGAATCCAGATGGAGCTGACATTACTATATATAATAATGTGTTGCATATATCCTTTGGCTCGCCTCTCATGAATGATGCGGCCTACGTGGTGTTCGACCTTAGCGGGCGCAAGTGTGCTTCTGGCATCCTGCCGCAGGGCAAGGCCGAGTGGGATGTTGTGCTTGATATGCCCCGGGGTGTTTATGCTGTGCAGCTTAACGTGGATGGCAAAAGCCGCAGCGGTTCGGCTCTTGTAAGGGTGGAGTGATTTTTTTGTACATATTATTTTGTAGTTATTAAAAAATGTATACTTTTGCAGTCGATAATAACATATACTAATAAAAATTGTTATGAAGAAAATTAAGTTTATATTGGCTGCCGTCGTTGCGGCCATCGTTTTTGCGTGTGGCACAACGCGCACCGTACCTATCACCGGACGTAAGCAAGACATTCTTGTAAGCGACGAACAGGTGCTCGCGCTCAGCAATCAGGAGTACACCAACTACATGAAGTCGGCAAAGCTCTCCACCAATTCTGCCAACACCGCAATGGTGAAGCGAGTGGGTCAGCGTCTTGCGACGGCTGTCGAGAAATATCTCAACGAGCACGGAATGGCTGCTGAGGCAAAGCAGTTCAGCTGGGAGTTCAATCTCGTGCAGGACAAGAATGTTAACGCCTTCTGTATGCCTGGCGGCAAGATTGTGGTGTATGAGGGATTGCTGCCCGTCACCAAGGATGAGGCTTCGCTTGCCATTGTTCTTGGCCACGAGATAGCCCATGCTGTGGCAAAGCACTCAGCCGAGCAGATGAGCAAGCAGATTAAGAACCAGTATGGCACTCAGATTCTTGGCGAGGTGCTTAATGCTGTTGGTGTAGGAGCCAACACCACACAGCTTGCACAGGTCATCGCCCAAAAGGGATTGCAGTTCCGCAGCCTCAAGTACTCGCGCGACAACGAGAGCGAGGCCGACCACATGGGACTTATCTTTGCAGCCATGGCTGGCTACGACCCTAACGTGGCCGTCACGTTCTGGCAGCGCATGTCGCAGGCTACAGGCAGCACAGGCTACGAGAGCGACATGTTCAGCGACCATCCGTCCGACGCCAAACGTATTGCTGCCATCAAGCAGGAATTGCCCGAGGCTCTTACCTATTATAAGCCTGTCACAACGTCGACTACAAAAAAGTCTAACACTAACAAGAAGAAGACAACAACCAAGAGGACCACTACTACAAGAAGAAAGTAAATATGGTTCTTCCGACATTTGGAGTGATGTAAACAGAGAATTCTGTCCAACGCTTATACAAAAACATTTAAAACACCGTATATATTTTCCGAGCCTACGGCTTGCTTTAAATTCAGCCAAAGCCTTAAAGAGAGCAAGCTCTCTACGGCTTTGGCTGAATTTAAAGCATTGGCACGATGTGCCACTCGGAAAAAATATACGGCGATAAACAGAAAAAAACATTAGTACAATGTTGACCCAATGTTTTATATATATATTGTTTGAGGATATGGTCATAATTTTTTTTTCTGTTTATTACCCGATTGTTGGCTTAGTGCTGCTGCACCAATCTATTTGTTTAAGGTTGGATGTTGAGAGCTTGCTCTCGTAAAGCCAACCTTAAACAAATAGATTGAACCTGTAGGGTTTGCCAACAATCGGGTGTTTTAATTGTTTTTGTTAAATCCCCTTCTAATATTCTGTCACTCTATATTCCGGATAAACCTTCTTTTTTTTGCATCGCTCCAAATATCAGAATAACCGTAAATAAAAGCAGTAATTCCTAATTATATGTATTCTTTTTCCCGCTTTAACCTTTATTTTCTTCTATTCCCTTTCTCGTTTCATCCTTTTTATGTAACTTTACACAAGTAAACGAAAAAGAAACGAAATGTATCAGAAATTCATAATCAATCAAGACGGAGTGCTGAAATTTGGCAATGTTTATCTTCATCGCTATCTGCTTGACAAAGGCGAACGCTGCCCTTATGGTGGCGGTTTGTGGAAGATAGACAACAGCCGCGGGGCAATATTGCTCTACGGTCGCTCGTTCGATTTCGGACGTCCTGATTTCGATTTCGTGAAGCGTGTTGACTGGAGTTTTCTTGGCGGCAAGGAGCATCCGCTGCTTTGGGCTCCTCATTGGCCCGACGAGAGCCAGGTGGAACCCGTGATAATATAGCAGGAGGAGAATGGCGAGGACCATTGAAGATGAAAATGAAGGTCTTATAAACAAACTCACGACAACAAATAATAAACAAACTCTCGACAATAATTAATAAACAAACCACGACAACAATGAACGACAAAAATAAAGCAAACACCCCACTGAACTTCGAGAAAATCTTCCATGATGATCTCTATCAGTATCTGCTCTCTCGCAACATGGTAGACGAGCGCCAGCCCGAGGCTCCCGACCTTGAGGACTTGTGGCAGAGCATAGGCGAGAGCTACATGACCGACGGCGTGCGCGAGTACAACACGGGCTATCCCTCGGTGTCGCTCGGATGGATGATGTTCATAGGCATGGCTGTGGCAAAGTATTGGGATGTGGAGTGGGAGATATATTCCAAGGTGCCCGACCTCTACGTCTACTTGCGCGACCGTGTCGACTTCGACCACATGGATGATTATATCCTCGACAAGGTGCTCTGCCTTAGTGCCGACGACCGCGCCAAGGTGAACGATGCCGTGGCAGAGTCGGCTTCGCGCACCTACAACCGCATTTGCCACATGCACCTTGAGGAAGGCACCGCCGACGCATTCCGCGCCTTCGTGGCAGCCCTTCATCAGATGTATCTTATGGGAATAGCTGTAGAGCTGAAAACTCTGGGCTATCACATGACAAAACTTTAACTCCCCACACATTATTATATATACTACATTATGGAATATCTGTTGCAACACCTTTGGGCTGTATGGGCAGTCATAGCCATGTTCTGTCTGATACTTGAAATGTCGTCGGGCGATTTCTTCATCACCTGTTTCGGCATAGGAGCCTTATGCGCCCTTGTGGCTTCTATACTCTGTGTCCCGTTATGGCTACAGGTCATTGTTTTCGCCCTCTTCTCCGTGCTGTCTATTTATTTCCTCCGCCCAAGGCTTGTGGCTTTGCTCCACAGGAGCGGCGGCAACCGCTTGAGCAATGCCGATGCAATAATCGGTAGAGTGGGCGAGGTGACTGAGACGGTGAAGGCAGGCGGCTACGGACGCGTGAAGCTCGACGGCGACGACTGGAAGGCTCAGTCGGATGCCCCACAGGATATTCCCGTAGGCACTAAGGTTGAAATCGTGGGGCGCGAAAGCATAATAGTGAAAGTTGCCGTCCCTCAGCAATAAATTTCTGTCCCTCAGCAATAAGTTGCCGTCCCCTCCCCAATTAATAATTAATAATTAATAACTAATAATTGAACATATGGAATTCATGACAATCTTCCTCATCGCACTCGTAGTGCTCGCCATTGTCTTCGTGAAGATGGCAGTAGTTATCATCCCTCAGAGTGAGACCAAAATCGTGGAGCGTCTCGGCAAGTACTATGCCACGCTCAGTCCGGGCATCAATATCATCATCCCGTTCATCGACCGCGCCAAGACCATCGTCACAATGTATCGCGGACGTTACGCCTATTCCACCACCATCGACCTTCGCGAACAGGTGTACGACTTCGACAAGCAGAATGTGATCACCAAGGACAATATTCAGATGCAGATCAACGCCCTGCTCTACTTCCAGATTGTCGACCCGTTCAAGGCTGTCTACGAGATCAACAACCTGCCCAACGCCATAGAGAAGCTCACCCAGACCACTCTGCGCAACATCATCGGCGAGATGGAGCTCGACCAGACCCTCACCTCGCGCGACACCATCAACACCAAGCTTCGCGCCGTGCTCGACGATGCCACCAACAAGTGGGGCATAAAGGTCAACCGTGTTGAGCTTCAGGACATTATCCCGCCATCGAGCGTGCTTCAGGCCATGGAGAAGCAGATGCAGGCAGAGCGCAACAAGCGTGCCACCATCCTCACATCCGAAGGTCAGAAGCAGGCCGAAATCCTAAAGTCGGAGGGCGAGAAGACCTCTACCATCAACCGTGCCGAGGCTGCCAAGCAACAGGAGATTCTGCGTGCCGAGGGCGAGGCACAGGCCCGCATACGCAAGGCAGAGGCTGAGGCCATAGCCATCGAAAAAATCACCGAGGCTGTGGGCAAGAGCACCAATCCTGCCAACTATCTGCTTGCACAGAAGTACATTCAGATGATGCAGCAGCTTGCCGAGGGCGACAAGACGAAGACCGTGTTCCTGCCCTTCGAGGCAACGAATATGTTGGGCAGCCTGGGAGGAATCAAGGAACTGTTCAAGGAGAAAGAAGAAAAATAATAATAAAAAAGAGAAAGAAGAAAAATAATAATAATAAAATAAAAACAACAAGTAAGGAATGAACATTTGTATATTTGTTGGCGCACGTCCCAACTTTGTAAAGATTGCCCCGATAGTTAGAGCCATCGACAAGGCTCATGCCGAGGGCAAGGATGTCAGCAGCAGCCTTGTTTATGCAGGTCGTGAGGACGACCCCACACTTGAGCCGTCATTGTTCGACGACCTCCAGATTCGTCGTCCCGACGTGTTCTTAGGTGTCGACTGCGAGAATCTTAACGAGCTTACCGGACAGGTGATGTCGGCTTTCGAGCGTTATCTTCAGCAACACCCAACCGACACCGTGATTGTTGTCGACGACCTCGCCTCCACAATGGCGGCAGCCATCGTCACCAAGAAGCAGGGCATCCGCTTGGCACATCTCGTGGCTGGCACACGCTCCTTCGACATTTCCATGCCAAAGGAAATCAACCGCCTTGTCATCGACGGACTCTCCGACCTGCTCTTCACAGCCGGCATTGGCGGCAGCAGCGCGGCAACACGCGAGGGAGCCGAGTCGTCGAAAATCTATATGGTGGGCAACATCCTCATGGACACCTTGCGCTTCAACCATTCGCGCTTCCATCGTCCTGCCGTGATGGACGAGTTGGGTCTTGCCGACCGCAAGTATATTGTGTTCACGCTCAACCGCAAGGTACTCATCGGCAACACCGACGAGTTGCGCGCCCTGATGGTGAGCCTTATGTCGCATACAGGCGATGTGCCCGTAGTGGCTCCGTTGCGCAAGCGTGCAGCCGACGCCGTGAAGAAGATAGTGGAGGAGAATCCACTGCTCTTCAAGGGCCTGCACATTGTCAGTCCGCTCGACTATCTTGGCTTTGGCTACCTCACAGCCCACGCCCTCGGCATCGTCACCGACTCGGGCAATGTGGCCGAGGAGGCAACGTTCAACACCGTGCCCTGCATCACGCTCAACAGCTACACCGAGCATATCGAGACCGTGAAGATTGGTTCCAACGTGCTTGTGGGCGAGGATCCCGTGCGCCTTGGTGAGGAACTCACACGCATGGTTGACGGCGAGTGGAAGCATTGCGGCATTCCGGAGCGTTGGGACGGTCGCTCGGCTGAGCGAATCGTGCAGACGCTTGTGGAGTAAAAAGGCCCACTGGTCGGGATTCTGTAGGAGGGTATGGCATCCCTGCCATACCCACTCTGCCATTATTTGTCCAACCTATAATTTTTTTCTGCTTATGAACAACAACAAATCCATTTTGTGCTCCGTGCTGATAGCCCTGAGCATCATTGTCCTTGGTTTCTGCATCAAGGGCGGTATCGACAATTTTGCCAACAAGGACCGTAAGGTTGCCGTGAAGGGATTGGCAGAGAAGGAGGTCGACGCCGACAAGGTGACGTGGCCTATTGTGTCGAAGGAGATAGGCAACGACCTGCCTGAGCTTTACACACGTCTTGGCAGCACCCAGTCGAAGATCAAGAAGTTCCTCATTGCCAACGGCATCAAGGCAGACGAGATTAGCGTGAACGCCCCGAGCGTAATCGACCAGAATGCCGACCAGTACAGCGACAACCGCCGTGCCTACCGCTACAACATCACTTCCGTCATCACCGTCACCTCGCGTAATGTGCGTCTCGTGCGCTCCATCATAGCCCGACAGGGCGAGCTCCTCAAGGAGGGCATTGCCATTGTCGACGGCGGCTACGAGAATCAGATCAAGTATGAGTATGTGTCGTTCCGCGAGATGAAGCCCAAGATGATGGAGGAGGCCATCGCCAATGCCGAGAAGACTGCCGAGCAGTTTGCCGAGAACTCCAAGAGCAAGCTCAACAAGATTGTGTCTGCCGACCAGGGACAGTTCTCCATCGAGGATCGCGACCAAAGCACTCCTTACGTTAAGAAGGTGAGAGTGGTGACGACGATTGTTTATTCGCTTAAGGATTAGATTTTTCTTTTAAAGAATATAAATCTTTTAAGGATTCAAAAAGACAGAAAGCTTAGAACAACATTTAGATGAATACGAAGAGTAGCGGCAATTATGCTTTTCTCACTCAGGCACCCGTGTCGCGTGTCATCCTCACCATGGCTGTCCCCACGATAGTGTCCATGCTCGTGACGTGCCTCTACACCATTGTCGATACTTACTTTGTAGGTCAGCTCAACACACAGTCCACGGCTGCCGTTGGCATTGCCTTCTCGCTGATGTGTCTCATCCAGGCCATAGGCTCGTTCTTCGGTCATGGCAGCGGCAGCTACATGTCGCGCGAGCTTGGGGCGCAGCGCATAGGCAATGCCACGACGATGGCAGCCACCGGACTCGTGTATTCCGTCGTGGCAGGCATTCTCATTGCCGCGGCGGGATTTTTTTATGCCCGCAGTCTGTCGCTGTGGCTTGGCAGCACCCCCACCATCCTCCCCTTCACCCAGCAATATCTCTCCATAATACTGCTCGGCTCCCCCTTCCAGATAGCCTCCTTCACCCTCAACAGCCAGTTGCGTATGCAGGGCAACACCCGCCATGCCATGTGGGGCATAGTGAGTGGCGTGCTGCTCAATGTCGTGCTCGACCCCCTGCTCATCTTCGGCCTTGGCCTTGGATTGCGCGGCGCCGCCCTTGCCACAGTTCTCGGACAGGCGGTCAGTTTCCTCATTCTTTTTATTATGTGCCGCCGCCTCCGTTCCACAGGCGTAGGCATGCGTCTTGGCAGTTTCTCTCCGCGCTGGCATTATGTGCGCGAGATAGTGTATGGCGGTTCGCCATCACTCTCTCGCCAAGGCTTGGCAAGCGTCTCCGTGGTGTTGCTCAATCTTGCAGCCGCCGCCTATGGCGACGCCGCTGTGGCAGCCATGTCGATAGTGAGCCGTGTCACGATGTTTGTCATGTCGGTGATAGTGGGCTTGGGACAGGGTTTTCAGCCCTTCTGCGGCTATTGCTACGGAGCAGGCCTCTACGACAGGTTGCGCCAAGGCTTCTGGTTCACCGTGCGCACAGGCTTCCTCTTCCTCATGCTCGTCTCCTCCGTGGTGTTCTGCCTTGCCGAACCCACCATAGCCCTCTTCCGCGACGACTCCATAGTGGTGGCGATAGGCAGCACAGCCCTTCGCTGGCATCTTGCCGTCTATCCGCTCAACGCCTACATCATGACGGGCAACATGATGCTCCAGACCACTCGCAAGCCCCTCCGTGCCAACGTGCTCTCCTCCGCGCGCAAGGGACTTGTGTTCATCCCCTTCATCCTCATCCTGCCCCATCTCTTCGGACTCATGGGCGTGGCGATGTGCCAGGCCGTCTGCGATGTGGTCACCTTCCTCATAGCCATCCCCATTGTCAGGAGTGCCTTCCGCGAGATGCGCCATCAACAGGCTAATGATGTGTGATAGATTATTGTATAATTATTTATTTTGCTTACTTATTGTTACATTTTAATTAAAATAAGTTTAAAATAATAAGTAAAACCATAAAATCGCTTGCTTTTTTCAGCGGAAAACTGTATATTTGCAATGTCTTTTCAAAAGTAAGGATGTCGTCTCACATCCCCAAATGGTGGTCTTAAATGGTTGGCAAGAGACACCAGCCAGAATAGGAGGGTATTATGATAAGAAGAACAAAGGAAGCTTACGACCTTGAGTCGTTTGAGCTTGACAACGTCTACAATGAGGACAACGACCGCTACATTCGTGTAGATTCATCCATTTGGTACAATTAACCTCGGGTTGCCAGTACGTGCTTGAAAGCCTAAAGCTTTATATTTAAAAAAGCCTAAAGCCTTATATTTAAAAAATAATATAAAGCCCCAAGCTACAACTATCCCAAGCCACGGCAGCCTCCATTTTCAAGGCAGTCCCCGTAGAGAACGAATGCGCCAAGCAAAGCACTCGCCCTCTATGGGGATTTCTTTTTTTTCTATTCACGATAGGGTTGCAATCTTCACGCAATCCGATACCCACTATTAAGTATTTTCGGCCCAATACCTATTTTTGGTGATGCACGAAATTTGGTGGATTGTCGGATGATTCCTACATTTGCACTCAGAAAGTAATTTATGTAATTAAAGTTTATTGTATTATGATTATTGAAAAAGTACATGCAAGAGAAATCTTGGATTCTCGTGGCAATCCAACAGTAGAGGTTGAAGTTTCGTTGAAGTCGGGCGTTGTGGGTCGTGCCTCGGTTCCTTCAGGCGCGTCGACAGGCGAGAACGAAGCCCTTGAGCTTCGCGATGGCGACAAGAGCCGCTATTGCGGCAAGGGCGTGCTTAAGGCTGTTGAGAATGTAAATAATGTGATAGCTCCTGCCTTGGTGGGCCTTTCTGCCTTGGAGCAGCGCGCCATCGACTACAAAATGCTTGAGCTCGACGGCACCAAGACCAAGTCCAACCTCGGCGCCAATGCCATCCTCGGCGTTTCCTTAGCCGTCGCCCACGCCGCGGCCGCTTATCTGCGCATCCCGTTGTATCGCTACATCGGCGGTTGCAACACCTACACCCTCCCCGTTCCTATGATGAACATTATCAATGGCGGCGCCCATTCCGACGCGCCCATCGCCTTCCAGGAGTTCATGATTCGCCCCGTGGGAGCCGCTTCCGAGAAGGAGGCCATTCGTATGGGTGCTGAGGTGTTCCACGCCTTGGCTAAACTCCTCAAGAGCCGCGGTCTCTCCACAGCCGTTGGCGACGAGGGTGGTTTCGCTCCTGCTCTCAATGGTATTGAGGACGCTCTCGACAGCATCTGCCAGGCCATCAAGGATGCCGGCTACGAGCCGGGTAAGGACGTAAAGATTGCCATGGACTGCGCCGCCAGCGAGTTTGCCGTTCAGGAGAATGGCGAGTGGTTCTACGACTACCGCCAGCTGAAGGATGGCAAGAAGAAGGACCCCAACGGCAAGAAGCTCACCGCCGCCGAGCAGATCAAGTTCCTTGAGGAGCTTATCACCAAATATCCTATCGACTCCATTGAGGACGGTCTCGACGAGAACGACTGGGACAACTGGGTGAAGCTCACAGCAGCCATCGGCGACCGCTGCCAGCTTGTGGGCGACGACCTCTTCGTCACCAACGTCAAGTTCCTTGAGAAGGGCATCAAGCTTGGAGCCGCCAACTCTATCCTCATCAAGGTCAACCAGATTGGCTCGCTCACCGAGACTCTCGACGCCATCGAAATGGCTCATCGTCACGGCTACACCACCGTCACCTCCCACCGTTCGGGCGAGACCGAGGACACTACCATCGCCGACATCGCCGTGGCAACCAACTCCGGTCAGATCAAGACTGGCTCAATGAGCCGCACCGACCGTATGGCTAAGTACAACCAGCTTATCCGCATCGAGGAGCAGTTGGGCAGCACCGCCGCCTACGGCTACACTAAGTTGAAGTAGTGGGTGGAGCGCATCTTCCCAACTGAAACTAATCGTCTTCTACCATGACAACGCACATCTATTTTTTTGAATAAATCTTATCGAATATAAAGAGCATGCACAGCCGTGAGGTTGTGCATGCCTGTTTTTATTATGACCAAATGACAATGTTATTTTGACAATAATATTGAAATTTCTCTCCTTTCCATACTTCTATGTTTAATAATAAGTAAGTAACAGTTCAATTATCTTTACATATGAGGGTGTATCAGAAGTCAAACAAATGTGGGCTGAAAGCCCAATGTCTCCACAGCCCAGGGCAACGCCCTGGGTATATAGCATTCAAAAGACAATGCGCCCTGCTTTACTCTAACTGAGCAAGTTTTTCGTGCGAAATATAGTG
>ERZ1026888.290-NODE-290-length-29625-cov-28.534224_pt1 | contig 29625 bp, 21 predicted proteins | sample MGYA00380174_ERZ1026888 | MGnify/ENA primary metagenome ERZ1026888 (study PRJEB33269, sample SAMEA4719810) | human gut metagenome | biome: human-associated habitat; feature: organic feature; material: feces | place: Cameroon | collected 2013-10 ...
TAAAATCATAAATCGTGAGTTAATTTAGTTTGAGTATAGATGCAATGAGGGCTACCGCGGAATGGCCGTTCCTCGCATCGTCAACCTCTCTGATTGACAATGCAAAGATACGACATTTCTTTTGCCCACTGCGCCTAAACGACTCCATTGGTTACCTTTGGGGCAATAAAGTCGAAAAAAATGTAGTGTGGCTTCGTGGCAGACCCAGTTTTAGGGCTCGCCTAGGTAATAGATGATCAATTCCACCTGCTTGCGACTCCAGTGCTTGGCATTCTTGCCGATATGGCAGGCATCGAGGCTCTCCCTCAACTCCTCTATGTTGCCGATCCATCTCGACAGATGCTTCTGCGCCTGCTTCGGATCACTCTTCGGAAAGTAGAGCATCGCCAGCTCCGACTTCCCGTAACTTCTTGGTTCTAGTTCCATTTGGTTCAATTTATAATGTACAATTTGTAATTTATAATTTGTAATTTACAATTTGTAATTTATAATTTATAATTTATAATTGGGCTTGCGCCATCGTGACTCCTTCGAGATTTCTCTATGACTAACAGAGATTTCTCTGCTAGTCACAGAATTTTCTCTGCTAGTCTTCCAACTTGTCGTTTGGACTTACGGCGGCATCGTTGTTCAGTTCCAGCGGCTCCTTCTCGATGACAGCCCATCCGTTGCCCTTCTCCTTGTGAATCTTCTTGAAGCCCAGTTGCGACATCACGCTGCCGATGTTCTGCTTATTGAGGTTCTGGCGGAGAGCCGGGTTGCTGCCGATGCGTTCCAAGATCTCAGCACTGTAACGGAACTTGATGAAATTCACGTCGGTGGTCTCGTCAGGCACCTTGTAGTAGCGCAGAATCTGCTCCTCGGCATAGTTGGCTACCATGAAGAGACGGTTGTGCTGGCGCATCAGCTCGATGTCGGCACGGTTCAACCAGAACGTCCAGTCACCCTCCTTGTGCTCTTTCTCCTTCGTCACCTTCTTGCCCAAAGCCACAGCCTCGGCATAGACATGGGTGTAGTCGATGGGCTGCTCTATCGGACTCTCTATGCTCTCCACGATCCAAGGTGAGTAACGGCGGTTCTCATCGTCGGTGATAAACTGCTGGCTGTTGCTCGTTCCACAGAGGCTTCCACGATGGGGCAACTCGCTGCGGTACTTGTCGTAAGGTCGGCGAATGGAGAACGTGAGCTTGGTGATGGCACTCTTGAAGGCACTCAGGTTCTTGCCGAAGATGCACTCAAACTCGTCCATGCAGAGCACCGCCTTGCTCGAACAAGCCTCCATGAAATCCTTGTCGGTGTAGTTGGCTGTGGAGTCGTTGATGAAGTACTGGCGCAGGATAGGCGGCAAGAGGTAGGCGAAGAAGGTAGTCTTGAAGATGCCACCCCTTCCCACGAGGATGAGGATGACCTGGTTGACCACCTTCAGCGATTCCCATGCCACCACCATCGCCACAAGCCACTTTTTGAAGAAATAGCGGAACTCCTCCTGGGTGTGATGATAGTCCGGCTTGTCGATGACGTGGATGGTGTCGGCGAGTTGGTCGATGTAGTCGGGATCGCTTTCCTCTTTCCACTCAGGCAACTCTTTGAGATAGTCCACGAGAGGGTCGAAAGGCTGGCTGAAGTCGCTGTTGATGATGTTGTGGAGCGTCTTGCAGGTCACCTTCATGCCGTCCTCGTTCATCTCCAGCCAGAGCGAGTTCTCGATGTTGTCATCTACCAGAGTCCAGTTTGGGTACTTGCCCGTCAGCACCATGAGGCTTCTCAGCTCATAGGCTCCCGTCACCAAGTTGTGCTGCATCTCGTAGTGCATCGAGAGCCACTGCTTGATGGCGTTGGGAGAGGAGCGGAAGGTGGACTCCTCGCCCTTTCTCCTGAAGTGCCACTTACCAAACTTCTCGGTGTGCTTGTAGCACGACTTCATCACGGAAGCCGTGTCGCCATAGCTGCTTCCAAACTCGGTGACGGCATAGGAGAGCGCCTCTTCCTGGGGGATGCCATAGAGGATGCAGACCTTGGCGAACTGTACGACATACTCGTTGTGTCGCCCCGACTCAAACTGGTAGCCCCACTGGTTGAGCAGGTGCTGGATGGGCTGTGCCGCCTCCTCGATGGAAGGAGCCGTGGCGTTCTTGCTCTTCACCTCGGCAGCCATCTTCTTCGCCTTTCGCTTCTCCATCATCTGGGCGTACCGGGTCTCGTTGGCCTTTCTGGTGTAGAGCACCTTGAGATCGTTGGGACCGAGGCAGAACGGCACGGCATCCTTGCGGAAGAAGGCATTGGGGTCGTGGGCAAGACCAGAGATCCGGGTGATGTCGGTGCAAGCCTTGTCGGGTTCGCATCCCAGCAGATGAGTGAAGTGGTCCATCGCCTTGTGGATCATCACGTCGAAGAGTTCCAGCACGGTCACGTCCTCGTCCTCTATCGGCGAGTAGGGGCAGAAGATGCGGAATCCCTTGCCGCTGATGGTGACGTAGGCGGCGAAGACGTGCTCATCCTGTCGGAGAAGGTCCATGCACTCCTCGATTTTCTTCTTCGTCTTGTGGTCGAAGTCGAGCATGAGGAAGTAGGACGGTCTCACGAAGTTGGCGAGCTTCTTGCCATACCCATCCATGACGGAGGAGATGGTGATGCCAGGCGACATCGGTTTGTACTCATCGGCGAAACGCTTGCCGATGGCGAGGCGCTTGCGATAGGTCTCGGTGATGATCTTCAGAGCCTCGTCCTTGCGGATGAGGTCTTCCAAGTACTGCCAACTAGCGAGCTGATGGCTTTCCGAGGTGTTAAGCGACTTGAAGTAGGAGGGCATGACCGCTGCTTCGTTTTTAGTGGTTAAATTTTCAACCTGTTCCATCTTGATATTAGGTTTTAATTGATTGTTCCCAGCAACCGTAACGATTACGAACTGAGGTGAGGTCTGAAGGCTGAACACTGAATCAGCACCTTTTGTTAAAACTGTGTTAAATATATACGCAATCTATTGATATATAAACTTTTATTATTATATTGCTTGCGTTGTATATAACAAAGTCTTTTCCAGTAGAGTTCAGTTCAGTCTGTGAGGCTGAATCCTGCGAGAGAGGGTTCAGCCCTGTGTCAGCCTTGTCGATCTCGGTGGCGAAGGTAAGAATAAAGTTTGAATCAGAAATTTGAAAATGACCGATATGGTCAATTTCCAGTATTAATCATTTAATTTCTTACACAAATGAAACATTTATTAAATGTTGCGGAGAATGTTCTTCTCCATGTGTTTTTTTGTCAGGCAAGATCCTGACTGGTGAGCAACGTTTCTGCCTTGCGTGGAACCAATTCCGTCTTTGGATGAAAGACCTGAAGAAGGAGGCGAGAGATGATGGTTCGGGCGGTGAGGCTCTGGAGAAGTGGTTGGTCGATATGGAGTCGATCAAGCAGCATTATGGCTTGACTCATACGGTGACCAAACATCTCAAGGAGGGCAAGAACATGTCTCTGTGGGAGTTTGAGAACTTGTGCCTTTACGTCTTCTCGTTCTATGACAGTGAGTGGGAGCGTCAAATAGTGTGGATGAATGTAGGTACGACTCTCTTTTTTCACACCAAGGAGTGCAAGGACTTGAATTTCGAGCCATTCTCTCGTCCGTTGAATCAATTGATGGAAGAGAAGGTGACTGCGGAAGTGAGCAAGTTGGCGGATATCAATCGTCGCTATTATGAGATGATGGCAGAGAAGTAAGCAAGGAATGCCCGTCGCTCCTGCTCCTCGCTTGTCCTGGGGAGGGGCAGGAGAGACGGCATCTGTTGTCGTTTTGTGGGTTAAAGTTTGTAAATTCCCCTCTCTTACTCAATATTTTTCCTTATTTTTGTACGATATTGTAGCTGTTTTTCTAGAAAGACGGCGAAGGAAAAATGAAGAATATCGAGATGAAAACGTGTAAGTACTTGAATCATAGGTGTATTCCTGAGATTCGAGGAACCCAAGATGTGGGGTGATGGGAAGAAATGCCCCACTCTTACTTGGATAGTATTCAATATTATTGGTTCCGTAGAGCTTAAAAAGAAATATCTAATGTGAATAAAAACAAAAAAAGAGTTCAAGAATATGGATATGAATCCATAAATTTGTATTTTTGTCTAAAATTTTAGATTAATATATGAAAATTAGAACATTTTCTTTTAAAAACAAAGTGTCTGGTTGGAATGTGAAAAATGTACATTTCGATAATTTGACACTATTTGTCGGCGCATCAGGTGTTGGCAAAACACAAATATTGCGTGCGATAGGCTCTTTGAGGAAGATTGTGAATGGCGATTCTGTAAATGGAGCAGAATGGTCTGTAGAATTTGAGGAAAATGGCGTCGTCTATATTTGGAAAGGGGCATTTGATGCGTTGGAGACTAGTTTAGAGGATATTTATCATTTTAAAAATTCTGAAGCTGTCGTTCTTTATGAAACGCTTGAAATCAATTCTAAAACTATTATAGATAGAAAAAATACAGAAATTGAATATGATGGAAAACCTATAGTTAAGTTGGATGCTAACAAAAGTGCCATCTCCTTATTGAAGGAAGAAGAGTTGATTTCTCCAGTATTGAATGCTTTTCGAAAAGTCCAAATTCTAAACTCTAATATCAGCGGTTTGACCATTACACCTTCTATTAATGAGAAAAGGAAAAGTCATCTAGGTATCCGTGAAATAAAGAATGAAAAGGGACTTTCTCCCATCGAAAAATTGTTTTTGTTGAAAGTTAACAAGTTGCAGGAGTTTGATGATATTTTTGATAATTTCAAGGTCATCTTTCCTTTAATAGAGGACGTAGATTTTGCGATTGGTTCTTTTTTCAATGAAGTGGCTTGCCCGATATTGAAAATGAAAGAAAAAGGTGTAAAGTCTTGGATATTTCAACCCGGTATATCTTCTGGCATGTTGAGAACCTTGTCGCAGATAACCATGTTGACTTTGGCTGATGCTGGAGATGTCTTTCTGATAGATGAATTTGAAAATGGTCTTGGTGTCAACTGTATTAATCAATTGGCAGAAATGATCATGTATCCTATGGAAGATGTGCAAGTGATAATGACGAGCCATCATCCTTATATTATCAACACGATTCCTTTTGAGTGTTGGAAGATTGTTACTCGCTCAGCTAGTGATGTAGCAATTCATACACCAGCGGAATTTAATATAGGAAAACGTTCCCGTCATGAGGCGTTTATGCAACTTATCCAGACTTCTGCTTACAAAAACGGTAGCTTATGAATCTCTATATTGTAGTGGAAGGTGAGCAAACAGAAACGAAAGTTTATCCTGCTTGGTTGCAAATTTTGGTGCCACAGCTATATCGAATAGATGATGCGTGGAATTTGTCGGAAAATTCCGATAGCTATTACTTGTTTAGTGCTGGTGGAATTCCGTCTATTTATAAGCATGTTTCCAATGCTGTGGCAGATATAAATGAGATCAATGCTTGTGGTAAGGGAAAATATGATTACTTGCTCATGTGTATTGACGTTGAAGAAGAAAGCCGTCAGTACATAGAGCAAAAAGTTCAAGAACAACTGAAATTGGATGGTAATGAACTTTCAGAGCCTACAAAATTGGTGATTTTTGAACATAAAATTTGTATGGAATCATGGCTTTTGGGAAACAGAAAAGTATATAAGGAAAATCCACAAGATCAAGATTTAATAAAATATACACATCTTTATAATGTAAAAGAAAACGATCCTGAGTTAATGGAAAACTTGGAATCTGATTCTTGTGCAACGAAGGCTCAGTTTCATTTTCAATATTTGCGCCTTATGTTTAAGGAGCGCAATATGCGTTATTTAAAAAGCAACCCTGGCGACGTATGCAAGAAAGGGTATTTAGATAAGTTGATAGCGCGTTATCAAGAAACAAAACATATATCTTCTTTTGGCAGATGGTATGATTTTATTGTAAGTTTGTATCATTAGAAAGATGAAGAATGTCAAGATGAAAACGTGTAAAATTGAAAAATAACAATTATGATGATTACCAGTAACTACTCAGCTCCCCCAGCAGCATGAGTAGTTACGTAAAAAGTTTCAGGTGTTAAAACGGATGAAACCCTTGGAAGTTTTGAGGAAAAAGCATATCTTTGCAATCTGATTGTGACGTTTAAAAAATGAGTATGAATACAATAACGCTAGATAGTAGCATTTATAATAGTGTTGCATCTACTCGACCAAAGTACTATATCAACCCAAAAGTCAAGGCTTTGGAAATGGGTTCTCAATGCCCAGATGATTTATCTCTTGATTATAAGAAAGAACAGGTTGGAATATTAGAGGAGAAGTACTTATGAAATTATTTTTGGATACCAATGTATTAATCGATTTCATATTGGAAAGACCTGCATTTATAGAATAAGAAAATGGCAAGCATAACTGACAATACATATAGTTTCTTGCAAGAATATGAGAATCTCAATTATCTAATTGATGAATGGGCTAATCAGTATTTTAGTAAGGAAAACTATTTGCATGTAGCTATTTCTCGCAAAGCCCCAAGATTGTTAGAATGGACTAATTTGCGGAAAGGTGTATGTAACGATGTCCCTGTCGTCACAGAGCTAGCTTTGCCATTTTTTGATATGAGCCAATACAAAAATGTCGTTGTTGCAGATGAGGCTGTATATCATGGAACAACTTTTGAAAAAGTATTGTCATTGATAGAAGAAATGTCTTCACCAGAAGTGCGTTTAGAATCATTGCCAGTAGTTATTACTGCTGACGCATTGCTTTCTAGTAAAATTGTAAAGAATTTGGTTCATGGCACATCTGTAATAGGAAATGCAGAGATTCCTTTTTATGTAGATACAGTCATATCAAAGTTTCCTGAATTAGGTAAACCTTATGATGTAGAATATCCTCTTTTTTATATTGACTTCAAGGAAGAGATTGATAATGCTATTCTAGAAAAAGTTCTTCATAAATTCGCAGACCTTCAGTCAAAGGAGTATTCTGTAGATGAGAGTTCTATTGACTTTTATGAAGTTAGTAATTACAACAGGGAAAATGATAAAAAAGTAGTCTCTTTTACCTATTGTACAGATTATCTTTACCAAGATGAAGGGTATGGCTTGGCAAAACCAGACTTTTCTAAGCTGCGTTTTTTTACAAAAGGAAATCGACTTTGTGTGGCTTCTATGTCTCCCTACACGATTCCTGAACACTATATTAAGTATGATAGCAATATGTTTCCTGTGCAGCTGAGATCACTATGGGAGAAAATATATAGTGCAGTTAGAAAATATAAACTTCCAAATGGGTCTGATTTATATAAAGAGCAATCAGAGAAGAGTCTTGTGATGGCAGCTAATTATTTGCTTTCGTATAGTCATTTATTACAAGTACGTGCTTCTTTGTTGCAAGCAATGCAAGGGCTTGTTGAAAACCTTGACTTTTACTTACAGAAAGAAGACTTGACCTATTTGTTTGGTAAAACTTTAGGTATAGAGTTGTTTGAGCAATTGCAAAAGATTAATAGAGTTGTGAAAAATATAGATTTCATAGCTTTAGGAAATGGTACAGCATCCATTATTCCTGCAGTTTTTGCAAAAAACTATAACTATCAGATTGCAGTAGATAATTTGCGAGAAGGGCAAAATCAGAATATTCAAATGATGTTGTCCAGTGTATTTAGTTCTATGCATTGGCAAGTGGAAATTGAATCTCGCAATTGGAAGAGAGAGAATTATTTTAGGTTAAATTTTGGAGAGAGTTATGCTTCCATTATAAATAGATTTAGGAATAGTTCTTCTTTGCCAGTTAAAGAAATATCACGTAAAGTCCATAGAGGAATGGACGAAAGGATTGATCGTGGGTCAGTCGTTCCTAACTATGTTCGTGTTACAAACGGAGTTTATAGCGAATGGCAGCGTCTGTTCCGTTCTGGAGAAAATGAAGATGTGTATAAAGACCAACTTTTACGCACCCTCTTAACCTTGGTTACAGACTGTTATTCAGTTACGGGCACTCAGTTTGTATCTAGGGCTTCTCTTGAATATATTTTAGCTGTTGTCTATTTGCTGGAAAAGGATAATGTTAAAACTATTCTTAAGCGTAAGATTTTTGACAAGCCTCTTATAGTGAGTTTCAGCCAGGAACAAAATATGTATGAAACTTTGATGAAAGTTGGTGATGAATCAATAGCAATCATTCAATATGCGTTGGATTCAGATGTTTTGCAGCTTGATAGTTTTGACAATTTATCTATATCTTCAACATCTTATGCACAGAAGCTGACCGTTGGCTGCGTGTTAGATAAAGATACGCAAGAAACGATAAATAGTATTGTGAAATATGTATTGGATTTCACAAAGGGGGTTTTTGACGATGAAGATGATATTCGAGAATTGCTAAATTTCTATTTCTTCAATGACGAAAGACTTAATCTGAAGGCATTGAAACAATCTGTAGAAGAGAGCTTGGCAAATATAATAAAAAGCGGAATTTCAGACGAAATTCAAATGAAAGATTTGTCTGGTCAGATTTCTACGGTTTATCATAGATTTCCTGATCCTGGCATGTCTTTTCCTAACCAAAAAGAGATTAATATTGATTTATATAATTATCTAAATCATTTATTTGATAATGTAAAAAATGAAGTGCTTGATGGAAAGGAGCTTTTTGAAGCGTTCCATTTAGATAGTCCACTTAATTTATGGTCATATTATAAGAATCAAACAGTTTTTAATAACTATGATGACGATTCTTATGCTGATTACAAGGCGTGGACTGATAGCTCTGAAAGACATTTTGATGATGGTACTACTTTGAGAGAATGGTTAGGCTCTTATAAAGAAATTCGAAAATATTCAGAAGAGGAAGTCAAAGAACACTTGCTAGGACTTTTAGGTAAACAATATGCTGAACATTAAGCAAGAAATATTGAATGATGCATTAGTGAAATATCAAGATTTTGCTAATCATCTCTCCGATGTACTTTCTGTATTGCAAGATACGGAGGATCTTCAAGAGCGCATTAACAACTTGTTTTCAATGCCTCAAAAAGAACTAGATTTAAATCTTGCTCTACCAAGCAATGATATAAGAGATTTTCGTTTTACAAGATTAATCCTTAACAATTATCGTAAGTTCAATATACCATCTGGTAAAGTTAAGTTTTACAGTTTACCTTTTGGGGAGCCAGACAAACCCATGAATACATTTATCTTGGGAGACAATGGATCGGGTAAGAGTTCTTTGTTTAATTCTATGGAATACCTTTTTACAGGGACTATTGCTGAGGCTGAGTATCGAGGCATCAAAGATTTGCCTTGGTATATAGGACGCGAAATCGGCGAGAATCCAACTATTAACGTTTACACCAAACCTATAACCTTTTCCTTGTCTGAACAGGAAAATATTTGGAAAAACATAGGAGTAGATTTAAGTCGTTTCTTCTTTTCCGAGAATAGCATTTATGAGTTGTCTAAGCATATGGCACTTGCAAAGATGCCCGAAAAAGTAGATTGGATTCCATTTTTCTGTTATGCATTAGGCTTGGAGGATATAATGGAATTTGTGAAAGGAGAAGGGCTTTTCCAAGATATAAGAACAAGTTTGGAACAGGTACAAAACCTGATTTCCAAAGACTTGACACAACAAGAAAAAGAGATAGAGGCATTTATAAGAGATAGTAGTGTCGTGCTTACTCCAAATACTACAAACGAATTGATAAAACTGCAGAAAAGTCTTTCGACGATATTAGCTGTAATGAACGAAAGTGATTTACAAAGAGTAATAGAGCAACTAGTAGAGGCATTACCAAATGATATAACATATATATACTCAATCAATGAGTTCAGAAATTATTTAGAGGCTTTGCGAGAGAGAGTATTAAAGTTATTTACAGATAAAAAAGATGCGGCTGATGCTAGTACTAAGAAAAAAAAAGAAAAAGTTCAAATCACTTCTCCCTTAGATGAGGAAGAATACAAGAAAAGCCTACATCAAGAAGTTGCTAAGCTGACATCTTCTATTGGAAGAATTTTAGAAAATAAAACATCTTCTAATCTTCCTATGGATGACATCTTTGATATGGTTAAGACCTATGTATCCAATAAGAAAATATTAGATTCAAATGGTAATGGTATAGATATTTCCAAAATGTTGGCGGAATTGGAAAATGTTAGGGAAATGCTAAGTAAAAAACTATTGGATTTTCTGAAGAACTATATTGATGATGATTTCATAAGTCTTATAAAAGGAACGCTGTCACCTTTTATTGAAAAAGATGAAAATTTAAAAGTGGTTCCTATGGATAAAGGAACTGTATTGGATAGCTTTGGTTTTGATATCTCAGTGAATGATATTCCGGTAAATAAGTATTTCAATACATTTAGATTTCGTTTATTCTGTTTGTGCATGATAGCTGCTTTTGATTTTAAAATGATGCAGAGAGCCAAGTTCTTATTCCCATTGGTGTTTGATGATATATTTTATGCCAATGACTATAAAAATAAAAGTTTGTTGTATCGTTTTTTTGAGGTTTTAACGCAAGGCGCAAAGAAGTTCTTGCAATCAGAAGACCAATTGCAAATTATCTTCTTTTCTCATGATGAGCAGTTTATAAATTCTTTATTTTTAAATAAAGAGCCATTTAAAAATGCAATTATGGCAAGACTTCTTGATAGTAGATACTTAGGATTATGGTATAAAAATAAACCAACAGCTCAAACCGATATGCCGTCATACAAAGTGATAAATGAATTTAAAAGATGCATGCGATGAATAAGATAGAACCGTGGATACAGAAGGCTTCGTTTTGGAGTGTAGTTGCTGCTGCAGTTACATTAATTATAGTATTTGCGTTATTTGTTTTTGGTCGTTTTGATAGCCGAGAATTTACAATTGACCGCTTGAAATTAGAGCAAGCATTGCGCCAAGAATCTCAAATGCGTAATGAGATAAAAACTCATCAAGAACTTCCTCTGCCAGAATTATATGATTTGTTCGATAAATGGGATACAATCATGGTGCATAAAGATAACTTGTTGGAAGAACAACAGAAGAGTGCTGAACAAAACCTTGCGATTTGGTTAGCAGTTATTGCTGCCATTTGTACTATATTACCTGTTGTTTTGGGTATTACTCAAACGTTTAATTTTAAGATACAATTGGATGAGGCAAAGACCGAAATGAAGCAGCAGATAGAGGAGGCAAATAACAAAATGAGTAATTTGCAAAACAAACAAATTATATATAACCTTCGATCTTTTATTAATACAATGTCTATGAATATCAAGACATTGATAGATTTGCAGGAATTAGAAATAAATAAAAATCCTTTTTTGACCAGCAAAGAATTGATTAAACTAGAATTAGATAAGATGGTAGATGGTTCTTGTGAATGTCAGAAAGAATATCTCAAAATAAAAAATGAGTTACAGAATATTGAAGGAGAGACAGCGGATGAGATAATGAAAAGTATTCAACATAATGCATTGGAAATTTTTCTATTACAAAACAGTTTGTTAAGAAAATATGAGGTGTTTTTTAGTGGCATATCTCTAATTGAACTTCAAAATTTGGTCAATATTATATATAGTTATAGTGAACCTCTTATTTTATATCCAAAAAAATATGAGAATTTAGAGGATTGCTTTGTGTATGCCCTTACTATTAGTAAACAGATTCAAACTTTGTTTATGGGGCAAGTAGAGGACTTTAATTGAATAAATATAGAATTATGACAGCAATAGTAGGTATATTAAATAGTCGTGGTTTAGCGTTTGCAGCAGATAGTGCTGCAACATTGGAGATTTCTTCTACTCATAAAATTACAAACCATGCAAACAAAATTTTTGAGCTTTCCAAGTACGTCCCTGTTGGAGTGGCATTATATGGTAATTTGGATTTTATGCAGCTACCATGGGAACAGATTATTAAAATGTATAGAAAGCATCTTTCAGATACCGAATTTGACACTGTATCTGACTTTGCGGATGATTTTTTCAAATATGTTCGTAACTTGTTGTCTCCATTCCAAAATGGTAATTATATAAAAAGTCGAATTCAACATTTTGTTAATTCATTTTATAATGAAATTGCGAATACAGCATCTGATTCGTTAAAACAAAAAAATCAAGAACTATCTAATGAAAATATGATTTCCTTTATGAGGGAAACTATGTGTGATTTAGGTGCAGATTATAAAAAATATAAAGTATGTCCAGACTTTGAAGGTATAAGTTTGGAAGACTTTACTTCTATGTTTGGTGCATATATAGATGAAAAGTTGCAAGAATGTTTATCTGTTATTAATTGTGCAAATGACTTTGAACAAATATTTACAGAAACTCTGTATTTTATATTACGTTCAGATAGACACGTTTATTCAAGCTTTACGGGATTGGTGTTTTTCGGCTATGGTACACAAGACTTGCAACCATCTTATTTCGCATATCAAATAAGCGAACTTTATGACTCTAAGATAAAAATTATCTTTAGTGACAAGTATCGTGTTCGTATTGATGGAGGTGCATGCATTGCTCCTTTTGCTCAAACAGATGTGGCAAATACTGTAGTAAGAGGAATAGACAATGACTTGCGTCAATTATTTTATAGGCAAAACAAGGCTTCTTTGTCTCAACTTGTAGACGCAATAATATCAAAGTTAGGAGAAGCTAATGCGCCACAACAATTGCTTGATGTTCTCTCTGGTATTGATATTAATTCTCTTTCTAGTACATTTCAAAAATCCATGGATGAAATTATATGGGAGAAATATGTCAGTAAGTTAATGGATATTGTAAAATTCTTGAGCAAGGAGGATTTGGCTGATATGGCGGAGAGTTTAGTGAAAATGACGGGATTGAAGAGAAGAGTGACGACCGATGAAGAAAGTGTTGGAGGTCCGGTAGATGTTGCTGTTGTAACTAAAGTTGATGGTTTCGTATGGATTAAAAGAAAGCATTATTTTGAGCCAGAATTGAATCCAAATTATTTTCAACGATTAAAGCGTGATTAGGTATGATTAGTGTATATAAAGGCAATATGAGTGCAAAAACTAATGCACAAACAAAGAATGATGCAAAGTGCGATATAGATAATAGTGACTTTGTAAAGTTAATAAATGAAACTCTGAAAGATATAGGGAACATAAAATGGTAAATTTTAGAAATATAGAAAATAGTCGTTTATTTTGTGGAAACGTTGTTAAAATCTCTTGATAATAACTGAGAACCTATTATAGGTTATGAAAAAAAATATGTAAATAATTATGATTTTTCAGAATCCAAATAAAGATAATTTACCAGACAGTAAAGCCATGGGTAAGATGCTGGCTATGCTGCAGAACAAAATGCCAGTTCGGCATTTGATGCCGTTGGACCGTATCGTGTCGGATGATGATGGCTATATCTTGAAACGTTTGGCAAGTGGTCGTTTTTCCATTAAGCCTAATATTACACATCAAGGTTTGTTGTACTACGGCAATTGTGACTTTGACAAATTAAAGAATGGTTTTATTCCATCTTACTATAAAGGCAAAGATGGTATATCTGATGCAGTGCATGATGATTTTTTGGAAAATAATGTGCTGATTGAACAATTTCGTTTGTTAATAGAATCATTTCCTTTATATAAGTTGCTCAAAGAGGGTATAGAAGTTGATAATCATTTGACTATTCGGATGGAAAACCCGTCAGGGATTGCTTCTGCGTATAAGTTAAAAGCTCCATATGTCAACATGACATCAGATATTGATGTTGCGATGTTTTATGCTACTCACACTTATGATGATGAAACAAAAACTTTTAAAAATGCAGATGTTAGTCAAGTCGGTGTCGTTTATACTTTTGGCTTAGCAATGCCATTTGGCTTAACTCCAGGTTTGTCAACATTGGGGAAGCAAGTCTTTCCACGTACATTAAGTAATCGTCAGTTTTTGTATGCTTTGTCAAAGGATAAAGATTTTAATCAGAATAAAATGGTGAACGCTTTTACGTTTCGACAGACGGAAGAAGGAGCTAATTTTTATGGGAAGATGTTTAATGATGGTGAGGATTTGCTACCCAAAGATGACTTTTTAAAAGATAAATGGGATAGTTTGGGTCAATCTATTTACCGTATGGCAATAGAGAACAATTGGAAAGATAATCCGAATGATGACTTTGAGCAAAATTGCAACGTGTTAAAAGCAAGAGGCTATGACATAAAGGAAGGACAGCCAAAGTTTACGTATGAAGATATTGTGGATTTAGACCTCTTGGAAATATGGAATCAGCTATGTGATGATCTTGTGGCAAATGACAGATACAAGTGTGATGTAATCGATTTCTTAGCACAAGTTCCATATATGGATAAATATAAGTCTTACTTTAATGCCAATTTGTATTATGAGAGATAAGTCATCTATAGGTTATGTCGCAATTATTGTTTTTGTAATTGTTGGGATTTGTTTTTACATCTATGTCTCAGAATTGGGGAGATTGGTAAATTATGCTGCAACTTTTTCAAAATACCAGTTAGACAAAACGGGATTGCTAGGAGATAGTGCAGGATTGTTGAATGCATTGTTTTCTGGTCTTGCTTTTGGTGGCGTAATACTAACTATCGTATGGCAAATTAAGAATGACAATCGAAATAAATTAAACAATCAAAAGTTACAATTTGAAAATACATTCTTTAATATGACTCAGACTTTTGAGCATATTATAGATGGATTGTTTATTGAAAAAATAGTCGAGGAGACATCTGGAAGTACAGGAGTTTTGCTTTCTAATTTTTATGGAAACTCTCAATCTGAAGATTCTCTGCATGATAGTAAAGGCGGAACTGAAATCAAAGGGCGTGCAGTTTTTAAGTATGTTTATTGTGAAAGAAAGATAGAAGGGAAGTTGCTCAGAGAATCTATTGCCGAGTCTGGGCTTACATCTTATGAAGAGGTAGTGAATGGTGTCTTTGATCATTATTTTCGATATTTATACCGAATATTGAAGTTTATAGACGAGACAGAGTTGATAGATGAGAATCAAAAATACCGCTACTCTTCTATGTTTCGTGCTCAATTGTCAGAATTTGAATTAGTACTTATCTATTATAATGGATTGTCAAGTGTAGGCAAAGATAAACTGAAGCCACTTTTGGAAAAATATTCCATTCTGAAAAATATAAGAAAAGACGATTTAGCATTCAAGAAAGACAAGGATGAAAATGAGATTACTTGTTTTTGGGACGACTATTCTCCATCTGCTTTTAACCATGTAAATCATTTAAATGGTGATTGGCTGAGAATAATAGTAAATGTATTCTTCCTTTCTTTTATGCTGATTTTGACATAGGAACTTTGCTCAAATTGGTTAAAAGATTTTCTGTTTAAGGATTTGCTATCCATTCCTTTATTCAAGGAGCATAATGGAGTTATAGTGCTTTTCTTAATTGTATTTTGCTTTTATCATTTAGTGCAAACCATTTTTACTTATCGTTTAGTAATGGTGAAGAAAAGAGATTTTCCACAAGTATGGGACAAGTTTCGCTTTATCTTATCGAATTATTATGATGCAAGAAACTTACAGCTAGTTCTGCCTATCATCATAGGTTTCTTTTATATTTGTGGATTTTATGAATGGTATGGTTATGGTTTCTTGCTGTATATAGATTTGATTATTATCTGTATGCTAATCAAACCACTTGTGGCATTAGGATTTGCATGTTATCAAATGTATAAATTTAAGTGATATTTGTTGTGTGATTTTGGTTTAGTTATAAACTTACATAATTATGAACTATAATAGAGGCTCAGAATGGCGTAAATGGGATTTGCATATACATACACCAGGTACAGCCAAAAATGATAACTTTGGAAACTCAGTGGATATCTGGGACCAATATATAGATGCTTTGGAAAAAACTGACGTTGCCGTTTTTGGCATAACGGATTATTTTTCCATCCGCAATTATTTGAAAGTCAAAGAATATCAGCAACATGGAAGATTGAAAGGCAAGTTCTTGTTGCCTAATGTTGAGTTGCGTATGCTTCCGACAACCAAAAAAGGTATTTCAATCAATATACATGTAATATTTGACCCGAATATTGATGTTTCTGATTTGGAAAGAGAATTTTTTCGTCCATTACAATTTCCTTACCAGAACGCAAAGTATTCCTGCATAGATACAGATTTGGCTAGACTTGGGCGTATTGTAGAGGGCAATCCAATTTTACCTACAGAAGCAGCTATAAAGAAAGGCATTGAAACATTTACTGTCTCTTATGGAGATTTGCATGATGTCGTAAGTAAGGAATATTTTAAGGGGCGTATAATCATAGCTTTGTCAAACAGCAATAAAGATGGTGTTTCAGGCATATTAGAACATGAAGGTGATTTAAGTCCTTTAAGAAACGAAATATCTCGAATGGCTGATGTAATTCTATCAGGAAATCCTTCGGATGTGGAGTATTTCTTGGGAGAAAAAACATCAATAGAGGAAGTGATAGAGAGTAAAGGTGGCTTAAAGCCTTGTATCTTTGGCTCTGATGCTCATTCCCTGGAGGAAGTTGGTGTTTTTAAGAATGACAGAATTACTTGGATAAAAGCAGACCCAACATTTGAAGGCTTAAAACAAATCCTTTTTGAGCCAAAGGAGAGAGTTCGTATTTCGGCATCGATGCCTGATCCAAAGTATGATTACAATGTGATAGAGCGTGTTGTCTTGAATTCAGCTAATGTATGGAGTCAAGAGATACCTTTCAATCAAAATCTTAATACAATAATAGGTGGTCGTTCAACAGGAAAATCTACATTGTTGGCCTGTATTGCAAGCAAAATATCAGATAAAATAAATACGGATAATAAGGATTTTATCAATCAATTAAGTGAGAATGTTCATGTGTTTTGGCGTGATGGGCAAGAATCGAATGCCAAGGAAATAGAATACTTCACTCAGAATGAAATTGCAAACTTAATAGATAAGGACGACTCTGATAAATTGTTTTGTGACATCCTTATTGGTGATCCATCTAAAAGGGAAGCCTTTGAAAAGTTTAAATCTGATGAGGCTGTAAAATTTTCGTCTATTCAGTCTAAGGTTGCTTTGTATTTTGAAAAAGTGCGTCAATATTCAGCAAAGTTCTCTTATGTGAAGTCTTTAGGCGACAAGGAAGGAATCAATAGAGAAATAGACAAACTTGATAAGCAACGTATTGCTATCCAACAGAAACTGACTGGAAAACAAGAGATTCTTAATAGCTATCAGGAAATCGAAAAAGACTTAGCTCTGTTGCGCCATCAAAGTCAAATTCAACAGGCTGAACTAGAGGCATTCCGTAGATTAAATGGATTTGACTTGTTGGTTCAAAATAATTCCTTACCTTTCTTTGGGCTAACATCAGAAAATGTAACCCTTCTTTCTGATGAGATAAAACGAGTTTTGTTGCAAGCCAACGTGCAAATAAAAGAATTTATAAAAGGCCAACTTGGAAAAGTTGAAGAGAGCAATAAGATCTTGACAAGACAAATCTTTGATAAAGAAAACAACGTGTCTTATAAAGAAGGAAAACAAATTTTGCAAGAAAACCAAAACTTGGTGTATCTTACAAAACAAATATCAATATTGACTTCAAAAAGGGATTTGATAGATAAGGAAACAACACTCTTAAATCAAATTGTAAAAGAGCATAACGATATTTATAATGATTTGATTAACGAACATCTGTCTTATTTGGAACTGATGAATTCAATCGCTTCAATACTTAGAATACAGCATGATAATATTACTTTGTCTGCAAGTTTTGAATTGAAGCCTGAATTAGAAAAAACTCTTGGCGAAAGCTTTTCTCTTCGTTCTTTAGCAATGAGTCAACTGATAAGTGAAACAATCAGCCAGTACAAAAAGAAAACGAAAGAAGACATAAGGAAGAGTGCTACAGATTTACTGAATAAGGCATTACGAGGAGAGATAATCTTTAAAAATGGGCATAACGCTCAAACTTTTATCTCTAATACGCTTTCAACCAATTGGTTTAAGCTGAAGTTTAATGTTGTATATGAGAATGATAATTTGTTGGATATGTCTCCAGGCAAACGCTCTTTTGTGGTCTTGAAGTTACTTCTTGACTTTAGCAATAAAAAATGTCCGATTTTGATAGACCAGCCTGAGGATAATTTGGATAATAGAGCCATCTACAATGAATTGGTCAAGTATATTAGAGAAAAGAAGAAAGAACGCCAGATAATCTTGGTTACTCATAATCCAAATATTGTGGTTGGAGCCGACTCCGAGGAAGTGATTGTTGCCAATCAAAATGGCAAGAATGCACCAAATGATGGAGGTATCAAATTCCAATATGTATCAGGTAGCTTGGAAAATACTGCAACGAGATTTGATGATGTCAATATGCCGATATTAAAGAGGGGTGGAATACGAGAGCATGTTTGTGACATTCTTGAAGGAGGAGAGAATGCCTTCAGGGATAGAGAGAATAAGTATGGATTTTTCAAGATTTAAAGGCTATGTCAACTCAAACAACAGAAAATAATAAACGAATCGCAAAGAACACATTATATCTCTATTTGCGAATGTTGGTTTTCTTGTTCTTGGGGTTATTGCTACTCATGTAACAGACAATGTTTTGGATTCTAATTCAAGCTAAGAATTTTAAAAGAACGATTAACCTATGAAAACAATAACAACGACGTATATAACTCTTGATAGTGAGGATGGATATTCTGCTGTTCAAGAGATTATAAAGTATGTAAGTGGGCTTATTTCTGATAGGAATGGGAAAAATGATGATATCTTTCCTCAGTACATCTATCGAGGTATAACTCGCTATGATAAGAGTTTTGAGAATGGTACCAAAGGCATAAGTGAATGGACTATTCGGTCAGGCTTGGCCATACGAATGAGTGAGTCATATTCCGAGGGATTTAGCAAAAATGATTTTGTTTCTGCGTTAATAGATTTGACGCAAAGAGCACGCAAAGAATTTCCGATTGATTATGCTGACTATTCAGATTTGGAGATATTGGCAGATATTCAACATAATGGAGGAGCGACATGCCTTGTGGATTTCAGCAAGAATTTGCTCACAGCCTTGTGGTTTGCCTGTTCTAATGAGAAAGATGATAAAAAGGATGGCTTTCTTTTTTGTTATAACATCATTGAAGACATTAAAAAACATAGTCTTGAATATTTGAATCCAACGACAGAGAATGAACAGATAAAGACGGTCTTGTTGAATACTTATCGTTATACCAATTACAACTATGAGAAAGTTGAAAAGTTTTGTCTATGGGAGCCGACAAATATAAATGGTCGTATTGTTCGGCAAGACAGTGTTTTCTTGTTTGGTACGGAAAGTTTTGTAATTGGGGAGCATGATATATTTACTGTTCGTATTCCAAGAAAATTAAAAAGGGTGATAAGAGAATGTTTGTCAGTCCTCTTTAATATATCTTCTGAAAACATGTATAAAGATAGTGTTGGCTTGGCGACATCCAATGCAAAGAGCATCTTGATGCCTGTTAGTTTATGCTTTAAAAAGAATATTTCTGATAGGAAAAAGCGATTACGTTTATATAAATACCATCTTTCGGAAGCTCTTGCCTATATTAATAAGGGCAGTTATCAAAGTGCTTTGTCGCAGTTGAAAAGTTGCGAGAAATATTTAGGTGAGGTTGAAAGTATGAATGACCATCACTTTTTTGATGGCACTGAAAATGAACGAAAAATAAATGTTTATTTTTATTTAGGTTCATGTTATATGAAACTCAATTATTTAGATAATGCTATCGTTGAGTTTGAAAAGGTGAAGAGTTTATCTTTGAAGGTGCTTGATAAAAGAAATAAAAAGCAAAAAGATATTGAGTGTTATTTAAAGAAATGTCTTGAGGCTTATGATCTTCTTATAGATATTTCGTATGACAGGCAACTTTATGACAGGGCGTTTAAATATTGCAATGAATTGGTGAAAATGGATTTCTGCTCGCTAAACGGGCATGATACAAGAATCTCGGAACTTTCAATGCTGGAATTATGTGTGTTGTCAAATTTAATGCAGAAACATGAAATAAGCGATAGTATCTTTTCAATTGCCGATAATCTCATAAAGTCAGAAAATGAGGATTCCTACATATACTATTTAGCTTTATATTATCAATCAGTTCTCTCCTTGTTAAGTAAGGAAAATAATTCACAAGAGTATAAAAACGAACTGAAAATGTTAAAGGAACGGAGTAATAGAATTCTTCATTCCAAGGCCCCTTTAAGAGGCTACATAGAATGGAATTTTATGGATATTCAAAACGCTATAGAGGAAATGCCAAAGGAGACTACTATTGAGCAAGACAAATATCAAATCATGTGCGAGATGCTTGCGATAGTCATTTCTGTGAGGGATTTGTTCCAATACTTAAATGACAAAGCGAGAAATTAGGTAGGTGACTTTTGAAAATAATAAGATACAATGAACCAAAAAATAATTAAACAACGCCAGTCTAACATAGAACTTCTTCGGAATATTTCTATGTTTATGGTTTTGCTTTTGCATTCTTCATTCCTTGCATTCGGCATACCGGAGGCTAATGATATTCACGGAGCACCGGCTATCTGGGGGCAGGATATTTCAACAAGGCTTGGGAATAGTTGCTGTGGATGTCTTTGTGCTGATATCAGGATGGTTTTCTATCAAGCCGAAGACGATGAGTGTTTTGGCGTTCTTATTCCAAATAGCATTCTTGAAAGTTCTGAGTTTCTTGATATTTCTGACTTTTGGGAAAATAGATGTCAACAAAGATACGATAACGGAGTTGTTGATGCTTAATTCTGGGCAGGGATGGTTTATAAAAGCATATCTTTTATTGTATATACTTTCACCAGTGTTGAATTCCTTTTCAGAGAATGCTTCCAAGGGAGTCTTTCAAAAAGTCTTGGCATTCTATTGGATGTTCTTGTTTGGACTAGGCTGGATGGTTGATGCAACCTCATATATTAATGAAGGCTACTCCATTGTTTCTTTTGTCGGATTATATCTTTTGGCTCGGTATGTTAGGATATGGAAACCTAATTGGGCAAGTTTGACAAAGAGGTTAGATATATCAATTTATTTGGCTTGTGTCTTTGGCTTTTGGGTGATAATTTTTGGATTAGGATGTTTGGGGATAGAAAAAACAAACTATATTGCATATAAGTTTTGTAGTTATGTTTGCCCCCTTACGGTAGTAGGTAAAATTTAGTCAAATCATGGTATAACCTCCTCAGGCATAAGCTGATGGAGGACTAAACACCATATCGTATAGGCAATATGAAGTGATACCGAATACTTATGGTGTATGGAAATATAGCTGATTACATATAATATAGGTAGTCTTATTATGGAAGATGTTTTCAAGTTTATCGATTTAGATTGTTCGCCTAATTGTATAGATCAAAGTTTCGAAATCTTGGATGAGGAAATTTTGGCTCAGTACATTGCTTATCTGGTTATGGGGCATTCTCGTCATTTGATGAAAATCATAGAGACTTTAGTAAAGCCTACAGATAAACTCTCCTTTTCAGAAGGGCACAAAAAGAAAATTATTTCTTACTTAGAGTTAGGTGATGAGTCTAATGACAATAAGAGGTATAAGCGAGATGGATGGTTATTTCAAATGATTTCATGGCTTGTCGTTTACTTTAAGTATAAAGGAACAAAAATGAAAATGGCTCCTCCGCATGACCAGCCTTCTATGCATGGAATTGATGGCTTGCTTGTTGTCGTGAATGATGGACATATTCAAAATATTGTAATAACAGAAGATAAATGTACTGAAAAACCGATCTCAATTATTCGAACTCAAGTCTTGCCAGAATTTGAGGAATACGAAAATGATCTAAAGGATACTCCCTTATTAAATAATGTGGGGACTCTTTTGGATTTATTAGGCGAAGATTATGATGAGGCGCATAATGAAATAACGAATAAAGATATAAGACAATACCGTATTGGAATAACTCGTGAAGAAACACATAATGGTCTTGATGGACGGAGGAAATTATTTGAAAATTATGAGCAATCTGTGAAAGGTACTATAGATAGAAGAATAGGTTCTTCTATCTATATAAAGGAATTGAGGGAGTGGATGGATAGTCTTGCTTCCAAAGTAATAGCATGTATTACTAAAATGTAAGAGACTATGTTTGATTCAATAACAGAAAATTTAATTAGGCAAATTCCTCATTTAGACAATATAGATGAAGAAAGACTGCCTTTAGTCTTGACTAAAATATATTCCAATGTGATAAGCTTAAAATCACAATTGGAGACGGATAGACTACGACTTACAGAACAAGATTCTAAAGAATACCTTCAAGTACTAAATAAGTTGATAGTAGGGCTTGATGTTTTAATATTTCAGAAGAACTTTGAAGCTGTTCGTAAAAATATAGCATTTGTGATAGCTACAGCTTATCACTTAAAGGGCATGTTGGTCTCAAACGAAAATAGCACAATAACTTTAGACTATGTGTCATCCAACTTAATGTCTGTATTGTTATTTCTTATTGCAGATGATTTTGCTGATAGTTTAGAGGAAATTCAAAAAATACAATGTCAAAAAGGCATTTGTAAGGATTTGGTAAGTCTTGTCCATTTGTTGTTGAAAGGCAGAATTTCTGACTTGCAAGGAATGCCTTTGACTGAGCCAAATTTAGCGGATGATTATGATGAATATGCTAATGATTTATTGCTATATCAGTTATGTTTAGCTATAAAAGATATAAGCCAGTTCTTTTATGGACAGACTGGTCAGTTAAATGCTGAAAAAATATATAATGTCCTTGATCTATGTAGATTCCAAATAGATGGCATAGAGCAAGATGATGTTTTCTTAGGAACTCAAAAATTATGTAAGTATTTCATTTTAGCATTTGAAAGCATTAAGCGATACTCTATATTTCCTATTCTTAAATGCATAGCTCCAAATGATATAGCATGGGCTGAATTCTTACGTTCATTGTGTAATCATGGCCGTGTTTTCCTCTGGGAAAATCATTTGGAGGCTATAAGGCAAGGATTTCTATACAAGGGAATTTCATCAGTGATTACTTTTCCTACAGGAGCTGGAAAATCGACAATAGTTGATTTAAAAGTAGCATCAAGTTATTATCGTAGTGAGAAAGTCGTCTATATTGTACCAACGCATGCATTGGAGAGTCAAGTTCGTAATAAGTATCAAGAATTATTCGGAGCTACTAATACAATACGGCATATTGAAATAGATGGAGAATATTCTAATGCTGTAAATCCTAATGAAGGTGATGTGATGGTTATGACCCCAGAACGTTTTTTAGCATTGTTGTCAGATTCTTCATTTCAAGTAGATAATATAGGGCTTGTGGTATTTGATGAGTTTCATATTGTCGGATACCAACAAAGCGACAATTTGAGAAATTTATCTTCCATGTTGATGTTGTTGGAAGCAATGCAGAAAATTAATAATGCAGACTTTGTCTTATTATCTGCAATGGTTGAAAATGGAGAGGATGTCAAAAACTGGGTATCAGATGTAACTAATCGTGCATGTCTTTTGTTAGACAATAAATGGAAACCTACAAGACAGTTACAAGGATGTCTTGTTTATCAGAAAAAGCAAATAGAAGGTTTGGAGCAAAAAATAAGTTCAAGTAGTAGCATAAATTCGATATTAAAAAGACAATTATTGGCAACCCCTTATTGTCTTTTTTCTCTGAAAACTATATGGAATACGACAAATGTTTCCGACTTTAGTTTAGTCAGGTTACTGAATCATGACGTTTTATTAAGCTTGGGTTCTTATAGTAACTTATCTGCCAATCGAAATCGTGTAGCTGCAAATATTGCTGTTGCTTTTGCAAAAGCTAATTTGAAAGTTTTGGTATTTGTTGCATCACCTAAAGTTACGGGTGCAATACAGAAAGATTTAAATAATAAGATTAATAAGTCCTCTCTGGTTAGTTGCTTGACAAAGGAAGAATTACAACAGTTAAATGAAGAATTTGGATGCTTTGATGTCTCATATTTGAAAGATGCTTCTTGTGCTGTACATCATAGTTTGCTGCTTCCTTTAGAACGCAAGGCAATGGAAGATAGCTTTGAAAATGGTGATGTTAAAATAATGGCTGCTACTCCAACCTTGGCACAAGGCATCAATCTTCCTGCTGATGTTGTTGTGATAGCAGGTGATGACCGTTATGATGCTCAGAGTAATAGTATGGAGGCTTTACAAGCTCATGAAATTCTTAATGCGGTAGGTCGTGCTGGTCGTGCAGGTTTAAGTGCTTATGGCACAGCAATTCTTGTCCCAGGGAAAGTTGTATCAATAGACAACGACAGAATTGACGAACCTTGGTTTAAATTAAAAGATAATATATTTTCTAAAGGTGATGCTTGTTTAAAAATAGAAGATCCTTTAGAGAAATTAGTTGAAAATATTCTTCAAAATGGACATCCTGTTAATGCTGAAGAAAAGGTCTTTGTACATCGTCTGAATGGTAAAAAAGAAGATGTACAAAGACTGCTTCAAAAATCTTTTGCAGCATTCATGGCTGCAAAAAATAATCAACAACAAGTGTATCAAGACAATTTGGGTAAATTTCTTGAAATGCAGAAAAATGACACTACGCAAGATGATTTGATGGTTCAAACATCTGTTCGTTTTGGAATCTCGGAACTAGTAGCGGAACAATTGTATAATTTTGTTTGTCAATATAGTGAGGAAGAGATAGAAATGTTGTCTCCAGTTCAGTTAGTTCGTGATTTTTTTGTCGTCTTTCTTATGGAATGGTCAATGATATTTCCTCTTCTTTTTACGGATAACAAGATCTTAGAGTTGCTGCGAAAAATATGCTCTTGCAATGAAGGAGAAAATTTTTCTTCACAAAATATAGAATTGTTAGGGGAACTTATTGTTGCATATATGGAGGGATCTAACTATCAAGATTTGTATGCAAAGATGAATATACGTAAGAACAATGATGCACATTTGGAGGTTGTTAGAAAATTTGTTTTAAATTTTATTCCCTCTGTTAGTTATATTTTTGGAATAATTTCCTTCTTGATGCTTCACTATTATATGTCCTATGGTCATTCGGACGATGAATTCCCGATGGAACTCAAATGTGTTGCAACTTTAGTAAGGGAAGGAGTGAATTCTGTCCAAATGCTAAAATTTAAGAGAGAAAAGCAATTCATGCGTGTTTTTTGTCATAATCAATTTAAAAAATTGGCATCGTGATGAATTTAGGTGACATTTCACTAGTGTCCGGATAAATTCTCAGAAGAGGTAACCCTCTATATATTGAGACTTCGGACTATTAATATTTAATTCTTTAGTTACTTTGAATATGGAATGGATATCATCTTGCTTAAACAGAAGGGACCAATAGACTTAGATATAGTGTGAAGTGACTGTGGAAAATTGAAGTGTTTCTTCGTTATGATGAGTAGCAGATAGTAACAAACAGCAATCCACAACTGAAGATAAACGGCATTCTCCGTAGTGCCATAGAACTTCTTGATATGTAGATGTTGTTTTATCCAGCGAAAGAATGATTCGACACTCCATCTTTCTCTGTAAAGTTCTGCAACAGTCAGAGAATCAATGATTAAGTTGTTTGTGAGAAATCTATATATATTGCCTGTAATGGTCAACACATTTCTGGAAGTCATAACGAGAAACCAGAGACATAATCTGAGAAAACATGGTCTTTTTTGTACGCATCACTGCAAATCAGAGCCATTTGAGGCCCGTCTGCGAAAGTACAAAATTTAATCCAAAAATTCAAAGAACGATATATTTAATTAATTTTCAATAACTTAGGCTACATGTTCCGGATTTTATCTGGACAGTAGTGGTAAAAGATATAAAAAGTTTTTAAGATGAAAGTAATTTTAAATACAGAAACTCCTTATCAGGCTGTTTGGTTGAGAGAATATATTATTAAAGATTTGAAAGGCGAATTAAACACAGAAAAAATAGATACTTGGTCTTACACCAAATCATCTGAGGAATATGATATTATTTTTCATAATCCTATACAATACTTAAATGAACCTGCTAAAAATGTAATTTTTAAAATAGAAATTGATGGTTCAAATGTCGTCTTCTCTGTAGCATGGTGGTCAAAAAATCCAGAGCCTTTGGAGAATATGAAAAATTTGCATATTGGTAGATTAGTAGAAATGCTTTTGTGTCATTATGCAGAGATTTTTTTTAAATTAAGTATAGTAAAGTGATTATAGTAATATGGCTAATAATGATTTAAAAGAGGAGGATAAAGGTCCTATTTTCTATGAAATCGAAGGTAATTTAAATAATTTTATTGAAAATATAAATTGTTTACGAGAAACTTATGATTTCAGTAAAGGTATGCTTAATTCACAACTTCAAACTGCTACGAAGCTTTTAACGGATTTTATTTCACCAATGAAGGTGGTTGATAAAGAAGGTCATGAAAATCTCGATATCCCAGCTGAGAAATATAAGGAGTTTTCAAGAAGAAATAAAAAGGTAAATAGAGCTAAGAAAGCAATTCTGCTCATTCCACCTTCCTATATTGTATCTTTAGTTTCGATATTTGATACATTTATGGCAGGTATGGTTAGATGTGTATATAGCCTTAAGCCAGATTTACTTCTAAAAAGTCAAATGAATTTTACTTATCGTCAGTTGGCAGAGTATGAAACTTTAAAAGAGGTTAAGAAAAATATAATTGATAATACCATAGATAAATTATTTCGAGACTCTCATACCGAGCAAATGGAATGGCTTGAAAAAGCTATTGAAGTTAATACTTTAAAACAATTTGCAGGGTGGCCTTCTTTTATTGAACTGACAGAACGTCGAAATCTTTTTGTTCATGCAGATGGAATTGTTTCCTCTCAATATTTGAATGAATGCAAAAAATGCAAATATAATACCAATGGCATAGAATTGGGAAGTAAATTAACAGTGGATGATGAATATTTTCATAAATCATTCTCACTCCTCTACGAAATGGGTATTATGTTAACTCAAATATTGATAAATAAATTATATTTAGGTATATATACTAAGAATACTGGAGTAAGAGATAAAATGTTAATAGGAAATGTGTATGAACTTATCTGTGAAAAGCATTATGATATAGCTATTAATGTTTCATTTTTTGCAAGAGACACGAAAGTTTTCAAGCGTACAATTAAAGATAGTATATTTGTAGAATTGAATCTTGCTCAAGCATTAAAATGGTCAGGAAAAATAAAGCAATGTAATGATGTTCTAGAAAATCTTGATACCAGTGCATTGAATATAGATCTTCAAATTCCTAAAAAAGTTTTAGAAGACGATTTTGATGAGGTATATAGAATGATGAACAGGTTAGGCTCAAATAGTTCCATCCTTACAAAAGAGGCTTACAGAGAATGGCCCATTTTTAAAGAAATAAGAAAAACTGAGAAATTTCAAGAGGTTTTTCAAGACGTCTTTAATGAACCTTTAATTATAAAGAATGCTTCGGCAATTCCACAAATTAAAACAGAAAGTATTACAGAAGAATCTAATTCATCTATTATTAATTCGAATGTGGAGAATAATTCTGTAGTTTGATTGCTTCTTCTACAAATGAATTAATCATTAATTAACCTCAGATTATAAAGTAAGAATCAAGAAAAATAATCTTCAAAAATTTAATTCTCGCAATTTATATTTATTCGCTTGTAAACTTCTGTAATTTATATTTAATGTGAGTACTAAATAGTTATACATTATTAATTTATGGCACAGGATAATTTAAAACAAAAGACAAAAAAAGGATTATATTGGAGTGCGGCAAGTAATTTTGCCAATCAAGGAATGAGATTTGTATTTGGCCTTATACTGGCCAGATTGCTCTCACCAGATGCCTATGGAGTGATAGGTATGTTAACTGTTTTTTTATGCGTTGTTCAAGTCTTTATTGATTGTGGCTTTTCACAAGCTCTTATAGCTAAACAAGATAGAACTCAAACGGATTTTTCAACAGAGTTTTACTTTAACATCGGCGTTGGTCTTATTGGCTATTGTTTGCTATTCATATCAGCTCCTTTCATATCAGATTTTTATAACATGCCGCTTTTGACATCTGTTTTACGTGTTGTAGGTTTGGGTGTTATAATTAATTCTTTATGTGTTGTACAAAGCGCTCAGTTTGCAATCAGGTTAGACTTCAAAACGCCGGCAAAACTGGCAGTAATAACAAATATGTTTTCTGGAGTAGTTGGTATATTCTTAGCTTATTGTGGATATGGTGTATGGGCTTTGGTATTTCAACAAATAGCAGGTAATTTCTTAAATGGAATCTTGTTGTGGATATTAGCAGGATGGCGCCCAACGATAGAATTTTCTAAAGATTCTTTTAAATATTTATGGAGTTATGGTTCAAAAATCTTAGCATCCTCTTTGATTCAGCAGGTATATGATAACTTATATCCTCTGGTAATAGGTAAATTCTTTAGTGCAAGACAATTAGGTCTTTATTCCAGAGCTCAGGGATTTGCTTCTTTACCATCAACTAATTTAAGTGGTGTTTTAGGTAGTGTTATTTTTCCGGTTTTAAGTAAGATCAATAATGATTCAGCACGTTTGGTTGCTATTTATCGAAAGATGATTAAGACTACAGCTTTTATTGTATTTCCATTAATGATAGGGCTTTGTGCTACGGTATCTCCTTTGATAAAAATATTGCTTAATGAACAATGGTATGAATGTATTCTGTTGTGCCAATTATTGTGTTGTGCTTTAATTTGGCAACCTATTAGCTATATTCATTTAAGTGTATTGAAAGTAGTTGGTAGAACAGATCTTGTTTTGAAACTTGAAATTTTAAAACGTTCTATGGGTTTAATTTCTATATTTGGTGCCATTCCTTTTGGGGTGGTAGGAATGTGTATAGGTTTTAATATTTTTTATATATATTGTTTTTCAACAAATACCTATTTTACAAGTAAAGCTTTGAAAGTTCCTGTTATTACTCAAATAAAAGATATCTTACCCTTATTGATAAATGCTGGAGCAATGGGTATAGTTGTCTATATAGTAACATTGCTTCAAATTAATATTTATATAAACTTTATATTAAGTGTATGTGTCGGTATAGTGATGTATATATTAACCTCAAGATTATGGTTTAAATCTATATATGCTGATGCTATATCAATGATAAAAAATAAATCTTAAGTATTATGTTGTCAAAATTTAAAAGAAAAATGGAATCAATCCTTATGCGATTGATTTTCCCGCATTCTGAAATATCGATGGAGAAGAGATTTATTAAAGAGGCATATCATTTTTATTTGCTTTTAAGTAAATATAATGCTTCTCATCATACTGATGAGGATATGGAAAAAATGCAATATACATTATTGCGTGAAAACCATGTTATAGAAAAGGGAATGTCTATGCGTAATCCTCGAAAAGGATTTGGTCAGAAAAAAGTAGCAAATCTCTTAAAACGTCTCCAAAAGTATTTCGAATTATATTTTGATAGAGATAAGGAATTTTTAAAATATCCTCTTTCTACTATAAAACAATATATAGAATATACTGAAGCAAATGGAGTTAAAGTTGATGGAATTAAGAGTGAGTTTGATACCTCAGTTCGGGATAAAGGAAAAGGGTTAGAAATTTGGTAGTCTCAAATATT
>ERZ1026888.292-NODE-292-length-29425-cov-10.660981_pt1 | contig 29425 bp, 16 predicted proteins | sample MGYA00380174_ERZ1026888 | MGnify/ENA primary metagenome ERZ1026888 (study PRJEB33269, sample SAMEA4719810) | human gut metagenome | biome: human-associated habitat; feature: organic feature; material: feces | place: Cameroon | collected 2013-10 ...
GGCAACCCGTGAAAATTCATTGAAATTTGTTGTAAGGGGCAAAGTTGGGTTAAATATTTCATAATCAATGATATATTTCTGTTTTACATGAAACAACGATAGAATCATCGCAAGAGACAATATGTATTTATCTGCTTCTTGCACAGCTACAAGTGAAAAGTTGTATATATCGCTGATTATACCAACTTAGTGGCGGTCAAAACATTAAGTCCAAACCATCGTATGTACAACCTTTATACAAAATTCGTCAAAATACTTGAGATATGCAAGCAATTATCTGAAAAACTCACCAATGAATCGGGGAATGTTCCACACCGCGGCTCTGTTCATAGGTTTTAGTACTTGGAAGTATAGGTCTTATCCCTTCGGCAGAGACAGAGGGCATTGATAGCGAAGTGGCTATTAGACTAAAAATGCAAGAGAACAATGCTAAAGATCTTTTGGGTATCCTCAGAATGATACTATGATACTTTTTGTCGGGAAAACTCTGTTCGTATGAAATAATATAGGCATGCCGTGCAAATGCAGACATGCCTATAGAATGTTGTGTGATGTTATCTCGTCAATGTCATCTGATCACTACCTTTGCGGTGGTCTTGTTGCCGTTGGCATCCGTTGCCTCTACGATGAATATTCCCTTGCCGAGCTGTGATGTGGATACGGTAGAACCGTTTGTCTTCGCAGCCTTGGCACCGCTGATAGTGTAAACGTTCATTGTTACTGCACCGTCGGCCTTGACACATCCGTTGCCAGGAACGATTACCAGTCCGTTGCCGGTATTCACTGTAGCTTCAGCGATGCCCGAAACGCCGTTCACCTTCACCTTGCAGCTGACGGTAGTCTTGCCGAGCGTGATGTTCACGTTAGTCTCGCCGTCCTTCTTGGCGTGGAGCTTGATTATGGCAGTCTCGTCAGTCACTTCGGTCTCGGTGATTTCCACTACGCTCTCGTCTTCCACTGTCACCTCAGCCTCGTTGATGTCGGCGCCGTATGCTCTCACGTAGAGCTTGTCTGTAGTTTCGTCTTCATCCATTACGATATAATCCTGTGAGAGGATGAGAGCCATCAGGTCGTTCTCGAAGAACAATACTGGCATTGTGCTGCCGCTCTCTTTCCAAGGTTGGTCGGCTGTAGTTCCGAAACCGAAACCAATTCCGCCCAGACTCTCCTTCGTGATGTCAGAAGCGTTGGCGTCGTTGCCCTCAACACTTGTTTCGTCGCTTGAAGTAACGGTCTTGCCAGCCACTGTCATGGTGTTAATGGCCCAGTTGTTGGCGAGTCTCTGCTCGGTCTTCACCGCCTCTCCCGGTTCGTAGTATTCGTTTGCTATTGTTCTTCCCACGATGCGGTGAAGAGTGCCGTCGTCGGTAGCGTTGTCAGCATCCTCGGCTGTGATGTTCACCGTGCCGTTGGCGATGTTGTTGGTGATGATGGCGTTCTTGCTGCCGCTCCAGTCAGCCTCCAGAGAGCCCACGATGCCGGCAGCTGAGAGGCCGCTCCAGCTCGCTTCAGACACGTTCACTGTGCCGTCAAAGATACACTTGTCCACTACGGTGGCGTTGTTGTTGCCCACGATACCTCCAACCGTGTTTTCGGCGCTGAATTCGCCGTTGGCGTGAGAGTCGGATACCGTTGACTGCATAGCAGCTCCTACGATACCGCCCACAGAACTCTGAGCCTTGATGTTAACATTGTTGGCTGCAGCCGCCTTGATGGTGGTGCTTGTCCTGATGTCGCCGGCAATCGAACCTACGCTTGAGGCGTCAGAGTTCTCGATACGTCCGTTGTTGAACGACACGGTAGAGATAGTGGTGTTGAGGGCAGCCTGTCCGATGATGCCGCCCACTGTGGCGCTGCTTGTTCCCGACATCTCTGCATTATATACATGCACGTTCTCGATGCTACTGCTGATTGCGCTGGCAGCAAGTGTTCCGATTGTCGAGTTCTGAGATTCTATTTCAACCTTAGGAGAAGCAATCACCAGATTCTTCACTTCAGACTTCTCGCCCAGTTCGCTGAAGAGGCCCACGCTCGATTCTGTGGTCTTCAGGTTCAGGTCAGCGATATAATGGTTGTCGCCGTCAAGTTTACCGGTGAAGTTCTTTATCGGCAACCATGTGGCACTCACGTTGTTGTAGGTATCCATCTTGATGTCGTCAACCATCTTGTAGTTGGCATCCGGTTCTCCGTTTATCTGGAGCAGGTCGCCGGCAGTGGCTATGAGATACGGGTTCTCCGCTGTTCCGTCGCCACCCTTCTCGAATTTTGTGAGCGGCAGCTTGTAGAAGTCGAAGTTATACATGCCGTTGTCGTTAGAATAAGCCACATACATCTCGTTGTTTCCTTCAGAAGCCTTGAAGCATCCCATTGAAGATATCGTTCCCTTGTCACCGTTCTCGAAGGTGTGCAGGATATTGCCGTCCTCGTCGCCCACCATATACACGTTGTCAAGTTTCGTTCCGCCTTTCTGCTTCACCTTAGCCTGGAAGAAGAACTCCAGCTTGTCGTTTGTGTTGAACAGATACGGGTTGACATAAGTGTCGGCAAGTGTCAGTGAGAAGTTCTCTGCCTGCGAACCGAGATTGTAGGATGTGTAGTGGTCCACCGTCATATCCTTGTTCAGCCATGCGATATTTGCTATCACGTTGCCCTTGCCGTCGGTGTCGCCCTCGTTTATCTTCATCAGATACTTGTAGTTGTCCTTCGTTCCGTAGCGGTTCATCACCGTGCTGATGAGCTTGCCGTCGATGTGGTCAGGCATCGTGATGTTGTCTTCACACGATGGTATGTTCACAATCTTGACCTGCTGCATCGTCTCGTCGTCGTCGATATACTGCATGAAAGCCATCTGGTCTTCAGCGCCGTCGATGGAGTTAAGCTTGAACCATGTTTTGTACACGCCGTCGCAGATATCCTTGATCTTGTTTCCCTTGTTGTCGAAAGCCACAAACTTATACCTGTAGTCGTCCACCTTTGTCGTCATGTCGCAGTATGTCAGGACATAAGCCAGGTTGTCGGTGTCGTCGAACAGGTCTTTCGTTACGCTCATGTCGGAGAAGTTTCCTATCTGCACCATTCGGAAATCGGTGTCAGGAGCCGGCTCGATAGGGATGTCGAGATCGTCTACGATGTTGTAGTTCTTGTCGAAAGTCTTGATGATATAGCTGTTGTCCTTTGTAGGCACGAAGAATTCCGTGTCTTCGCTCTCTTGTCCGGAGTCGTATATCTTGGAGTAGTGGGCCAGTACATAATATGGTTCGCCGTCAACGTTGTAAATCGTTATCGGCATCTCGTCGTTGCCGTAGTATGTGTATTCCAGGTCCTGCTTGAATGTGTGCTCCACTTCAGGGTCCTTGCCCCACGATGCAGGTTTGTAGATGTCGATATATGCCATGTCGACCATTAACGGGTTGCCCGACTCATCGGTTCTGTCTTCCGATGCCTCCACTTTCTTGCTTGTCAGCACGAAGCGCTGGTATTTCGACCATGAGTTCTTCTTGATGCTCAGGAACACTCCGGCACCCTCGAATTCCATGCTTTTCGTTCCGTCGAGATGATATACCTGTGTGTGGTATTTGCCTTGGAAATTGTTTTCCACATTTCCCACCTCATGAAGCTCCACGAGAACTTCGGAGTCCTTGTCGTTGAGGTCGAAGAATTTCTTCGTTATCGTTCCGTAAGGGGTGATGGCGTTTATCGTCATGTCGTCAGGAATCTCGATGTTCAGCGTGCCTGCCAGCTCGTGGTTGTTGTCGTAGACATTTATTGTCGACTTGCTTATTGCAGCTCCGAAGCTGCCATCCCTATAAGTCGATTCCTGAGTGTAATACCATACGTTGCCGTCTTCATCGCTAAGGAAATTCAGAGCAGGCGTCTGCAATTGTGCGAATGGCTCGTTGGAATTGACCTTCGCAATGTTTGCCGTACAGTTTTTGAACCCCATCACTCCCGTTCTCGGGGCGAGATGCCTTTTGGCTTTCAGACTCTTTACAAGTTCACTTGCCACCTGGTTCTTCTGGTCTGCTGCAACAGAGTTTGTAGCATTTGCCGTAGAACAAAAGATACTGCCTGCTACCATGAGTGGTAGACTGTAGAGAATAACATTCTTCATTAGCAAAACTTTTAAATTAGTATTGGTTGTTCGGTTACAACTTATAACAATTATCCTGTCTAAATCAATAATTTGTTTATTGACACGTGCAAAAGTATAACAATTTATTTGTAATATGCAATGAAATGTTAACATTAACCATCGTTAACATATAAATGCGTAGAAAGTGTTGCCTTTTTCTCGGGAATATGAAGATTTGACACTTCCAAGTGTCATTATCGGGTGCTGGAATGCCATGGCGGGGGAGTATGTGGCAGTCCGTTTTCTGTGAGATTTGCAGTTCCGGTTCACTGTCGCCGTGATTGCTTCAGATGTCTCCAAGGCCACTTTTCCATATCGGCAAGGTCACTTTCCATATCGGCAAGGCCACTTTCCAGTATTGACAAGACTGCTTTTCCATATCGGCAATACCACTTTCCCATATTAAAAAGTACGAAAAAAGGTTTAAAACCTCTGATTGTGGCGCAAATTATGTATCTTTGCAAAATAATTGGGCTATACCAAATCAGTAGGTTTGGCTGAATTGCTATGGCCCCGAACAAATTAGAAAAGGATAAAATGGGAAAGATTATTGCTTTGGCTAACCAGAAAGGCGGTGTGGGAAAGACTACAACCACCATCAACCTCGCCGCCTCGCTCGCCACGCTTGAAAAGAAAGTGCTCGTCATCGACGCCGACCCGCAGGCTAATGCCTCCAGCGGACTCGGGGTCAACTCCAAGGACGTGGACTGCACACTCTATGAGTGCATCATCGACCATGCCGACGTGAAGGAAGCTGTCTATACCACTGACATCGACGGACTTGACATCATTCCGAGCCATATCGACCTTGTGGGAGCAGAGATAGAGATGCTGAATCTCGAACACCGCGAACAGGTGATCAAGAGAATGCTGCAGCCTATACGTGATGATTACGACTATATCCTTATCGACTGCTCACCGTCGCTCGGACTGATTACCGTCAATGCCCTCACGGCAGCCGACTCCGTCATAATCCCCGTGCAGTGTGAGTATTTCGCCCTTGAGGGAATCAGCAAACTGCTCAATACCATCAAGATTATCAAGAGCAAACTCAACACACGTCTTGAGATAGAAGGATTCCTGCTCACGATGTATGACGGCAGACTGCGCCTCGCCAACCAGATATACTACGAGGTGAAGCGCCATTTCCAAGAACTGGTGTTCAAGACCGTAATCCAGAGAAACGTGAAGCTCAGCGAGTCGCCAAGCCACGGACTGCCCGTCATCCTGTATGATGCCGACTCCACAGGAAGCAAGAACCACCTGGCGCTGGCAAAGGAAATCATCAACAAGAACGAGAAAACAAGCAAACAATAAGCAAACATAAGCAACGAGATAATGGGAGTACACAAGAGATACAGCGCACTCGGACGCGGACTCGACGCACTGATTTCAACCGACGACGTGCGTCCGCAGGGCAGTTCTACGATAAACGAAATTGAAATAGACCAGATTGAGGCAAACCCTAACCAGCCACGTCGGGAATTCGACGAGGAAGCGCTTCAGGAACTTGCCAACAGCATCCGCGAAATCGGTATCATACAGCCAATCACACTCAGACAGGTGGCTGAGGACAGATACCAGATCATTGCCGGAGAGCGCCGCTGGAGAGCCTCGCAGATAGCTGGGCTGACAGCCATACCGGCATATATACGCACGATAAAAGACGAGAACGTCATGGAGATGGCGCTCGTGGAGAACATACAGCGAGAGGACCTCAACGCCATTGAGATTGCTCTGGCATACGAACACCTGCTCTCAAACTCAGGAATGACACAGGAAAAGGTGTCGGAGCGAGTGGGCAAGAGCCGCACGGCGATAACCAACTACCTCAGACTGCTGAAGTTGCCCGCACAGGTGCAGATGGCATTGCAGAAAAAGGAAATCGACATGGGACATGCGCGTGCGCTTCTCTCTATCGACTCACCGTCGCTTCAGATCAAGGTGTTCAAGGAAATACAGAAAAACGGATACTCCGTAAGAAAGGTGGAGGAGATAGCCAAGCAGCTCAACAGCGGCGAAGACGTGACGGTGGGCAAAAAGGTGATAGCCTCGAAGACACAGCTCCCGGAGGAGTTCAACGCCCTGAAGGAACGACTCTCTTCGTTCTTCTCCACAAAGGTGCAGATGACCTGTTCGCCAAAGGGAAAAGGAAAGATAAGCATCCCGTTTGCCAATGCCGATGAACTGGAGCGCATCATGGCGGCGCTCGACAAAATGAACGACTAAAAGCGGAACGTGAAGTGTTGAGCAACATTCATAGAATGATGATGTGCCTCGTGGCAGCATGGACGATGCTTGCCGTGAATGCCGCAGAGACGGAGAAACAGCAAGCACCATCGGCAACGCAGCCGACGGTTGTGCCGGACTCGTTGCTGAGTGCGGCGAGGGGTGCCGTGGCTGTGGATACAGTATCTATGTTGAATGCAGATTCCATATATATATTAAATAAGGTGGACTCTGTAGGCGTGAAGCAGAAAAAGGCAAAGCGCGACTGGGCGACATGGAGCCCGGATCCCAAGCGTGCCATGTGGCTTGCCATAGTGCTGCCGGGAGCCGGACAGGTGTATAACCGTAAATACTGGAAACTGCCTATCGTATACGGCGGATTCCTTGGCTGTATCTATGCATGGAGGTGGAACAACCAGATGTTCCGCGATTATTCGCAGGCATATATGGACATCATGGACGACGACCCCAATACGCAGAGCTACAACCAATTCCTGCATCTCGGAATGCAGATAACGGATGAAAACAAAGAGCGATATCAGAATCTCTTCAAGCGCAGGAAGGACTACTACCGCAAATACCGCGACCTGAGCATTTTCTGCATGATAGGTGTCTACGCTCTCTCTGTAATCGACGCATACGTGGATGCGTCGTTGTCGCAGTTTGACATATCCAAGGACCTGAGCCTGAAGATAGAACCTTCGGTGATGAACGACCGCCGTTCGGCAAATCCACTGAAGTCGTCGGCGCTCGGACTGCAGTGCTCGCTCAATTTCTAATGAGCCGGTTTGCGCTGCACGATGTATGAATTAAAAAAAGAAACAATTTGATTAAGTAATGATATTTAAAAACAAAGTTATAGTATTGGCGGCATCTCTGCTGTTGGGCAGTGGGTTACAGATGTTCGCACAAGATGTAAATGACAATGAGATAACAGTGAAAGACAAGGATGGCCGTGAAGAAGTGATCGACGTGCCTGAGTCTATGGGCACTGAGTTCGACGACCTCCTGCAGGAGTATTACTCACAGAAATACCTGAAGGTGGACGACGACTGCAACTACCGAGACGAAAACCGTACCTATGAGCCGGAGGTCTACGTAGACCGTCTGAAGCGTCTGCCGAATATCATGGAGATGCCATACAACGACATCGTGCAGAAATTCATCGACCGCTACACCGGTCGTCTGCGCCGTTCGGTGAGCTATATGCTCGGAGCATCGAATTTCTATATGCCGATATTCGAGGATGCCCTCTCGGCATACGACATTCCACTGGAATTGAAATATCTGCCGGTGATAGAGTCGGCACTCAACCCTAAGGCTACATCCAGAGTGGGAGCTGCCGGACTGTGGCAGTTCATGCCATCCACCGGCAAGCAGTATGGACTGGAGATAAACTCTCTCGTTGACGAGCGTCGCGACCCTGTGAAGGCATCCTATGCTGCAGCACGCTATCTGCGCGACCTATATAAAATCTATGGCGACTGGAGTCTCGTAATCGCTGCATACAACTGCGGACCGCAGAATGTGCGCAAGGCGATGCAAAGAGCAGGCGGAGAGGCCGACTATTGGAAGATCTATCCATATCTGCCGCGTGAGACAAAGGGATACGTGCCTGCATTCATCGCAGCAAACTATGTGATGAACTATTATTGTGAACACAACATTTGTCCGATGCGCACCACATTGCCGGCAAAGACCGATACAGTGGTGGTGACTCGCGACATACACCTGAAGCAGATTGCCGACGTGTGTGGAGTGAACCTCGAAGAACTTCGTGCGCTCAATCCGCAGTATCGCCGCGACATCGTGAACGGCAACTCCAAGCCATCAGTGCTTCGCCTGCCTATTTCGGTGGTCAATTCGTTCATCAGCAACGAAGACTCCATCAGCAACTACCAGGCAGACCAGCTCTTCACACGCCGTTCTCTCGTTGAGGTGGACGAGCAGACACAGCCCCGCTACACATCTTCAAAGCGTACCTCTTCGAAGAAAGGATACGGTCGCTCATCAAAAAAATCTAGAGGCAAGAAAGGCAAGAAGGGCCGTGGAGGCAAGAGCGTAACAGTGAGAAACGGTGACACACTCTCCGAGATAGCCGAGAGAAACCACACCACCGTGGGCAAGCTGCGCAAGCTCAACGGTATAAAGGGCAGCAACATACGTGCCGGCAAGAAGATAAAGGTGAAGTGATAACAGCATACAACCGTTAACTCTTAAAATCGCATTATCATGGGTGAACAGAAACTTACAGACCAGGAGCGAGAGGCTGCTGATGCTAAAATGGTAGATGATGCCTTCAAGCATCTGCTCGACAGTTATCTCGCATCGCGCCACAGAAAGAAAGTGGATATCATAACGAAGGCTTTCAACTTCGCACGTCAGGCCCACAAGGGAGTGCGCCGACTCTCCGGCGAGCCATACATCATGCACCCCATAGCGGTGGCACAGATAGCATGCTCGGAGATGGGACTCGGCTCCACGAGTATCAGTGCGGCACTGCTCCACGACGTGGTGGAGGACACCGACTATACGGTGGAGGACATCCAGAATATGTTCGGTCCGAAAATCGCCCAGATAGTAGACGGACTGACCAAGATTTCAGGAGGAATCTTCGGTTCGCAGGCATCGGCACAGGCAGAGAACTTCAAGAAACTGCTTCTGATGATGAGCGATGACATCCGTGTCATCCTGATCAAGATATGCGACCGTCTGCACAACATGCGTACGCTCGACGGACAACCGCCAAACAAACGCTACAAGATTGCCGGCGAGACCTTATATATATATGCGCCGCTCGCCAACCGTCTCGGGCTGAACAATATCAAGACAGAGCTGGAGAACCTCAGTTTCAAGTTCGAACACCCGGAGAAATATGCGCAGATAGAAGAGAAGCTCGCCAGCACTCAGGCATCTCGCGACACCCTCTTCGACAATTTCACGAAACCTATCCGTGAGACACTCGACAAGATGGGCATCGAATACACCATCAAGGCTCGAGTGAAGAGTCCGTTCTCCATCTGGAACAAGATGATGCAGAAAAACGTGTCGTTCGACCAGATTTACGACATCCTTGCCGTAAGAATTATTTTCAAGCCGAAAGACAAAGACGAGGAGGTGGACGAATGCTTCCGCATCTATGTTGCGCTCAACAAGATATACAAATCACACCCCGACCGTCTGCGCGACTGGGTTAACCACCCCAAGGCAAACGGCTATCAGGCAATCCATGTCACTCTGATGAGCAACATGGGAAAATGGATAGAAGTGCAGATCCGTTCGGAGCGCATGGACGAGATGGCGGAGCAGGGCTTCGCCGCACACTGGAAATACAAAGACGGAGTTGACGGCAATGGAGCCAAGGAAATCTCAGAAGACGAGGGCGAGCTGAACAACTGGCTGCGCACCATCAAGGAAATCCTCGACGACCCGCAGCCAGACGCCATGGACTTCCTCGACACCATAAAACTGAACCTCTTCGCATCAGAAATATTCGTGTTCACTCCGAAGGGAGAAATCAAGACCATGCCGGCAGGATGCACGGCCCTCGATTTCGCATTCCAGATCCATACCTTCCTCGGAAGCCATTGTATCGGAGCCAAGGTGAACCACAAGCTCGTGCCTCTCAGCCATAAGCTCAAAAGTGGCGATCAGGTGGAGATTCTTACCTCAAACTCTCAGCATGTGCAGCCGTCGTGGATAAACTTTGTGTCTACGGCAAAGGCGAAGACCAAGATTCAGGGAATCCTGCGCCGAGAGGGTAGGGAAGTGCAGAAGCGCGGCGAGGAGATACTCGACGAGTTCCTCAAACGCAATTCTATGGAACTCACCTTCGCTGTGATGGACAAACTCTGCGCTCTGCATGAAGTGGAGAAACACGAGCAGCTGCTCCAGTCATTGGGCGACAAGACCATCATCCTGGGCGACCAGGACCTCGACGAACTGCAGGGCAAGAACAACAAGAAGAGTGAGACTTCCCGTGGATGGCGCAAGTATGTGCCGTTCCTTGGCAAGAAAAAAGACGAAGGAGAGAAACAGCAGAGTGCTACTTCCAAGGGCTATGCAGTCGTGCCGGAGAATTTCAACCGCAAGAAACCGATTTACATCACCGACAACAATATCAATACATACATCTTCAAACCATGCTGTCATCCTATTCCGGGCGATGACGTGCTTGGATTCATCGACGGCAAGAACCACATCGAGATACACAAACGCTCATGCAAGGTGGCTTCTAAGCTCAAGTCAAGCTATGGCAACAGGATTCTCGATGCCAAATGGGACATGAAGCGTCAGTTGCTCTTCGATGCTACAGTCTCGGTGAAGGGTATCGACCGTATCGGTATGCTCAACGAGGTGACGAAGGTCATCTCAGACCAGTTCGACGTGAATATCCACAAGCTCACCATTTCGTGCGACGAAGGCATCTTTGCCGGAGTTTTCGAACTGCTTATCCACGACCGCAGCGATGTGGAGACTGTGATGAACGGACTGAAGACCATCAATGGAGTGCAGGAAGTGAACCATACGGTTTGATGCAATATACCCAACTCCCGAGTTTTCGGATAATATGACTATATCGGTATCCTGGTAACCATAATTCCAACGTCGGCATATTGGACGTTTATGGTTTCCAGGATAACTTTCAAGATAAACTACTAATTTAAAACTAATCAATCAAAATGAGAAAATTACTTCTATCCCTTGTTCTCGCTCTTGCGGGAACGCTGGCTGTCAATGCGGCAAACAAATACGACAATCCCGACACACTCTTCGTGGCTCGCGACGGAACGGCAGAGTTCCGCAATATCGACGATGCCATTGAGGTGTGCAGGGCATTCATGGAATACCACAAGGTGATATTCGTGAAGAAAGGCACCTACAAGGAAAAACTCATCGTGCCGTCATGGCTCACCAATATTGAGATATGCGGCGAGGACAGAGACAATACCATAATAACCTACGACGACCATGCCAATGTGTTCATTCCCGGCACCGACCGCAAGATGGGCACCTTCCGCACCTACACCGTGCGGGTGGACGGCAATGACATAACATTCCGCAACATCACGATAGAAAACAACGCAGCACGACTCGGACAGGCAGTGGCGCTCCACACTCAGGGCGACCGCCTCACGTTTGTGAACTGCCGCATCCTCGGCAACCAAGACACGGTATATACAGGAGGCATTAACACACGCCTCTATTTCAAAGACTGCCACATCGAGGGAACCACAGACTTCATCTTCGGTCCGTCAACGGCATGGTTTGAAAACTGCACCATCCTGAGCCGTACCGACTCCTACATCACCGCTGCTTCCACTCCGCAGAACGTGGAATACGGTTATGTGTTCAACCGCTGCAAGATTGTCGCAGCAGAGGGAGTCAGCAGGGTATATCTCGGTCGTCCGTGGCGTCCCTACGCCCACACCCTGTTCATGAACTGTCAGCTCGGCAAGCATATCCTGCCCGTAGGATGGCACAACTGGAGCAATACGCAGAATGAGACGACTGCACGCTACTGCGAGTATGACAACCATGGCGAGGGAGCTGCCACGAAAGAACGTGCGGCATGGACACGCCAGCTCACCAGAAAAGAGGCGGCAAAGGTGACGCTTGAGAATGTTTTCAGACAGAATGGCGGTTGGATACCGAATGTCTGATTAAAAGAATTTTTGCACATATACCATTAAACTGATGGTATCGGTCATACATTAAACTGATGATATTGGCCATTTGAGTCTGACAGCAATAGAATTTTCTTTATTGCCAGCCAGTCTCAGATGGCCGATTAAAGTTAAATCTTAGTCTTAAAAATAAAAAACTTTTGCTAAAGTTTTGCGTTTTAAGGAAAACTATATATATTTGCACCGAAACAAGCTATACCGTTCCATAACGGAAACGGCACAGGGGTGCCAGGAAAGAAGATGAAACAACTACTGCCCCACATATTATAATATGTGTAGGAAATGTGCTCGGGAAGCACACAGACTGGTACACTACAAGGAGATTGCTACTAACTAATAAATCAAAAAATAACATTTATGCATTTACAATTCAGAAGAGCCTTGACGGCTTCAGTATTGCCTATGGTTTGTCTTACGGCATTTGCCCAGAAGACGGTCACGGGTACAGTGAAGGATGCAAGTGGAGAGCCATTGATTGGTGTTACTGTGTTTGTCGATGGCAAACCAGGTTCCATCACCGACATCGATGGTAATTTCTCTATCCCCAATGCATCTCCTTCTTCTAAAGTAAAGATTTCCTACATTGGTTACAAAGAGCAGACCATTACTCTCGGAAACTCTTCAACTATCAATGTCGTATTGCAGGAAGACAATGCCCAGCTCGATGAGGTTGTCGTTGTAGGTTACGGTACGATGAAGAAGAGCGACCTTACCGGTTCTGTGTCTTCTGCTGATGGTGCAAAACTTGCTGCCAAGGGTACTACAAGTGCAATGGAGGCATTGCAGGGTTCTGTTCCTGGCGCACAGATTACACAGGCTACCGGACGTGCAGGTTCTGACTTCAACATCCAGATCCGTGGTAAGTCTTCTATCCAGGGAACTTCAAAGCCTATCTATGTTGTCGACGGCGTTATCTGCGAGGACATCGGCTTCTTGAACACTCAGGACATCGAGCGTATGGACATCTTGAAGGATGCTTCATCTACAGCTATCTTCGGTTCACGTGCCACAGCCGGTGTAGTTATCGTTACTACAAAGAGCGGTTCTTCTCTCGCAGGAAAGAGCGAGGAGAAAGTTTCTATCTCATACGACGGATACTATGGAGTGTCTAAGATTGCCCGTATGCCAGACTATATGAACACCGACCAGTTCTACAAGTGGCGTTTCTCTCAGTTCCTCTCTTCAGGACAGGTGGCAAACGGTATCGCTACCGTTGCCCAGCCAACATGGAAGATGACCCAGCAGGACTTCCTGCAGGGTATGCTTGCCGATACAGAGGACGGCACTTCTGTACTGAAAAACATGCTGAACAACGGTGAGGGCTACAACTGGCCAGACCTCGTGACACAGGACGGTCAGAAGCAGAACCATTTCCTCGCCGTAAACGGTTCTTCAAAGAATACACACTACCATTTCGGAGTAGGTTACAACCGTGAGGAGGGAGTATACAAGAACGACCTCCAGAACCGCTACAACATGAAGGGTAGTGTTGACAGCAAGATCAACAAATATCTCTCTGCAGGTTTCACCCTGAACCTTGCTTACACAGAAAACCAGTTGGCTTCAGATGATGCCGTAAAGGATGCGTTCCGTCAGGTGCCGTTCGCTCGTCCTTACGCTTCTGACGGTAGCTTCAACGTGAAGCCGGGTAACTTTGAGTCAATGGGAACAAAGGCAAATCAGTTCACTGATACCGTTAACCCTCTCATCTATCTGCGTGACGACTCAAAGGAGTCAAACACCTTCCGTGTGCTTGGTAACATTTACGTGCAGTTGAAACCGGTTGAGTGGTTGTCATTCAAGACCACATTCTCTCCAAACTACGTGAACTCACGCACTGGTGAGTATACAGCTTCGAGCGGGACTCGTACTGAGACTTCTTCTCAAGAGGAGTACACCCGCAAGGACTGGACTTGGGACAACCAGATTGACTTCAACAAGACTTTCGGCGACCACTCTCTGAGTGCTATGGGATTGTTCTCTATGACTTCTTCCGACAAAACGTACAGCCAGCTCGGCAGAACATCTACTGGTGCCACTTCTATCATGACAGGTACAAAGTGGTACAATATGTATACAGGTACTATCTTTGAGAAGAAACCGGAGGAAAGCGGTATCGGTTCAGGTACTGCTTACTGGGAAGAGACAATGATGTCTTACGCTTTGCGTCTGAACTATTCTTACAAAGGCAAGTATATGTTCACAGGTACAGTACGTACCGACGGTTCTTCTAAGTTCCTGAAAGACTCTCGCTGGGGATGGTTCCCATCAGCAGCTCTTGCATGGCGTATCTCTGAGGAAGACTTCATGAAGAACATCTCATGGATCGACAACTTGAAGCTTCGTTTGAGCTATGGTGTGACTGGTAACAACACCGTGTGCGGACATTATAACTCAGTTGGCGTTTCTGGTCCAAACATCTATGCTTTCGGTTCTGTCGTTGCCAACGGCTATTACCCAAGCAGTGTCATCAACGCTGACTTGAAGTGGGAGAAATCTTATGAAACCAACTTCGGTATCGACTACGGATTCCTCAACAACAGAATCAATGGATCTATCGACCTCTATTCTAAGACATCTAAAGACCTGCTCTATCTGAGACACCTTCCATTGGTATCTGGTGGCGGCAGCCTTTGGGACAACGTTGGTGAGGTGCAGAACCGTGGTATCGAGTTCGCCCTGAACACAGTGAACATCCAGACCAAAGACTGGTACTGGACCACAAGCTTCAACTTCGCCCGCAACATCAACAAGGTGAAGAAGATCAACGGCGAGAACAAGATCATAGATTCTGACAATCCAATCACATCTTCTTTGTTCGTAGGTTCTCCAATGAACTCTCTCTACCTGTACAAGTGGGATGGCGTCGTTTCAGACAAGAACATCACTGTTCCTAACAACGATGCTGCTGTTAATGCAGGTTTCACTCCAGGTGAGCAGGTTCGCTCTTGCGACTACTACCACAAGGTATACGGTTGGTCAGAGGGTATGCCTATCATCAAGGATAACGACGGCAATGGCGTGATCAACGCTGACGACAAGATGATTCTCGGTTGCCAGGATCCTTCTTGGACAGGCAACATCTCTTCTACTTTGCAGTATAAGGATTGGGATTTCTCATTCTCTATCTATACAAAGCAGAACTTCACGGTATACTCAAACACATTGGCTGACACATACGATTATGCTTACCGTGGATGGAACAAGATTGCAATGGATTACTACATCCCTGCTGGAACACTTATCGACTGCGACGGTGTGAATGCTGATGGTACATACATCAACCCTGTATACCAGGAGACCACACACTATGGTTCATTCCCATTCACAAACAGCTCTATCACCAACAACGGTGCCGGTTCTGCATCTTATGAGAAGAACGTTTACAATGCTCTCGCAGTAGACAAGATTTCTTACTGGAAGGTCAAGAACATCACTCTTGGCTACACATTCCCAAAGAAGTTGCTCTCTTCATGGGGCTGCCAGTATCTCCGTCTTTATGTTAACATTACAAACCCATTCGTATTCACGAAGTACAAGGGATTCGATCCTGAGTGGGCTGATGCAGCCAAGAAGAATGATGGTCCAAGCACAGTGACATATCAGATCGGTGCAAGCATTAAGTTCTAATAACATTTTAAACAAAGAAGCAAAATGAAAAAGTTTATCATAATGTCTGCCCTCGGATTGGCCACTGTGGCTGGTTTGTCCAGCTGTTCTGATTTCTTGGATACAGACAATAAAAGTACTGTAACACCTGAAAGCCAGTTCTCTGACATCTCAGGCTGGAACCAGCAGCTTAACAATGCATATTATGCTCTGCGTGATGTATACAGCGATCCTAAGGTGTTCTGTCAGGGTACAGACCTCTACACCGTTGGACAGAATGCATCGGCTCCTGTATTGCAGTCATATCAGTATTCTTCAGACAACGAGGATGTGACGAATCTTTATAAAAACACATACGCTGCCATCAACTATGCCAACTGCGTATTGAAGTATTGCAAGGACGCCAAGCTTAACGACCAGGCTCGTTTCGTGCGCGACTATTGCTATTACATCCTTACACAACAGTTCGGTGCAGTGCCATACATCACCGACTATATCGAGTCGGCAAGCACAAACTATCCTCGCACAGACCTTGCTACGGTTTATGCCAACGTCATTGCTGACCTGAAGGAAATCATCGCAAACGGCAATCTCGAGAGCGTAAGTTCTGAGAAGGATGCCAGAGGACGTGCCAGCGTTATCGGTGCCAAGGCTCTTCTTGCCAAGGTTTACCTCGCAGCAGGATGGGACTTGCAGACAACTGTCAATGATGCAAAGAACGGTACATACACCGTGAACAGCACCGAGTATTTCACAGAGGCTGCAAAATATGCTTCTGAGGTTGCAGATGCAGTTCCTTTGACACAGTCATTCGACAAGAAATGGGATTTTGACAACAATGAGAAGGGCACAAACGCCGAGACTCTGTTCGCAATCCAGTACGACCGTGCCACTTCATCCGACAAGGTGACTGGTGGTCACGACCAGCAGCACAACTTTGCTCTCTATATGGGTTCAAACACTCTGGGTGTGAAGGGCGTGAAGAGCGACCTCTGTCCTACAGAGCGTGTTTACTACGCTTTCGACAAGGGCGACGACCGCTTCGAAGGAACTTTCATGACCACAGTATATGGTTACGACGGAAATGAAAGCAACTGGAGCAAGCAGGGCTATTGGGCATACTACAATGCCACTGATGCTGAGAAGGCAAACCTCTCTATCGCATTCAAGTATTTCCCATGGTATACAGAGGATTCTGAGATTGAGGCTTATTGCACAGCCCACGCTTCTCAGTTCGTTACTACTGGTATGAAGAGCACTACCAAGGTGTTCAAGGTTGCTGAGAACTCCACTTGCAAGGCTTATGCTGCAAACGGTTCTTACGACGCAAAGAACTCTGCCACTTATACACAGCCATTCTCTTCTGCAATCCAGAAGATCGGATGTCTGCCTCCAGTACGCAAGTTCGACGACAAGAACACTACCAGCGACTGCAAACAGTCGGGTGGTGACTACCGTGATGTTGTATTGCTCAACGCCAGCGAGATCTATCTCGTGGCAGCAGAGGCTTATCTGATGGCAGGCGACGATGCAAACTCTCTGAAGTATCTCAACGCCGTTCGTACTCGTTCACACGCTTCTTATCTTGGCTCATTCAGCGACTACAACCGCTACGACTGGGGCTACAATGATGCCGGTGGATACGTTTCATTCGGACAGACCGACAGCTACGGATTGACTATCAACAAGCTGGATGTGATCCTCGACGAGCGTATGCGTGAGACTCTCGGTGAATATTACCGTTGGATGGACCTGCGCCGCACCCATCAGCTCGTTCGTTACAACACTACCTATTGCGGTCTTTCTGTTGCCAACATGACAGGTAACGATGGTCAGATCAAATGGCTGCGTCCAATTCCAGAGAACGAGATACAGATCAACTCAGGTATCACTGCTGCCGACCAGAACCCTGGCTTCCGCACACACAGCACAGCAGAGGAAAGCGATGCAGAATAATCCTGCTTCATTATTAACCGAATTAAAACAGAAAAGAAAATGAAACTGAAAAGTATATTGTTTTTGATGCTTGGTGTTCTCTTCTCGCTCACATTCGCTGCATGCGACGATGATGACGACCCAGTGACACGCACTGATGCATCTGTTCTCGTAGGTGGAACTTTCCAGGGTTCTATTTATGACGAAGACGGAAACGAGAAGGCTTCTGATGTAGTTGTCTCAATCAGCAAGTTTGAGGCTGAAAACACTCAGGCCCTCACAGTGAAGATTGCTTCCGCTACATTGAAAATGGACCAGGAGGCTGTGTTCAACGTTGCCAAGGCTGGTGAAAACCGTTACACATTCGGAAACGGTTCTGCTGCTGCAGCAAGAAACACAGGTGGAGTGATAGAGGGTAATTCCCTTACTGTCTACACCACTCTCAGCTCAAAGTTCAAGTTCAATGCCACAAGCTCTGCCAAGCGCTACACTATCAAGGCTGTGAAGGCTGGTGAGTAAGATTCTGAATATATAACGACAATGTGATAATAATCCGAGTTCATTGCTGGATATCATAAATCCAGCGATGGACTTGAACCAAAAAAATCAATTTTATTAATAACTTAAAAACAAAACAAATTATGAAAAAGAGTTTACTTTTCGTAGCTGCTATGTTTATGGCAGTATGTGCTAACGCACAGGGTCAGTGGAATGCAGTTCCTTCTACAGCTGCTGTTGATCAGGTAGTTGTAAACGCAGGTGAGCCTACAGTTGTTGCTACAGAGATTCAGAACGCCAAGGTTGTTCTTCTCGACGGTGGTGCTAACTGGACAGTAAAGAGCGATCCTGCTACAGCTGAGACTTTCGTGTCACAGGGCAAGACTTTCTCAAAGGCTTACATCCAGGGTGGTACAAACGGTGTTGACGCTTCTTTGGACAAGGCTGGTTCTACTTCTGCTCACGTAGAGTTCACACCTGCTGTTGCTGGTAAGGTATACGTTGCTGCAAAGTATGGCAAGAACAAGAAGATCTGGACTGCTAAGGTTCCTAACACTGTTATCGAGAATGAGGAGCTTGACTTCGCTGCTATGGGCGATTACGCTACAGACGTATGGGGTCAGTACATCACAGCTGACGGTGGTCTGAACGCTGAGCAGACTGTAACAGACGCTGACGTTTACGCAGCTCTCGCTTACGACGTTGAGCCAGGCAACACATACTTCTTCTGGGTATCTGGTTCTAAGATCATGCTTTGCGGTCTTGCTTTCGATGCTAGCGGTGATGTTAACGGCATCAGCAACGTTGTTGCTCCAGAGGCAGACGCTAACGCTCCTATCTACAACCTCGCTGGTCAGCGCGTAAGCTCTAACTTCAAGGGCATCGCTATCCAGAACGGCAAGAAGTTCGTTAAGTAATAAGCGAATCAATTGAAACTCATCTGTCGTTTCCGACAGATAGAATATATGCCAAGTCCTTCAGTGGGCTTGGCATTTTTTTGATTTCTATCGTAAAAGTATATCTTAGTATTCTATCGTGAAAGTATAAAAAGTGCAAATTATTTTGTCGGTTCAAATAAATAGTGTACTTTTGTGCCGGTAATAGAAATACAGGGGCGTAGCCCAGTTGGTTTAGAGCGCTGCAGTCACATTGCAGAGGTCATCGGTTCGAGCCCGATCGTCCCTACTTGTTTTCTATTTTTTTCCGTAATTATCTCCCGTAATTTATTCCGCTGACCCCTAATGACCGTTTTGAGTTAAATCCGGCATTACGTAAGGTAGTCGAACTGCTTCTTCATTTCCTGCAGCTGGTCGCGCAGCTTTATGAGCGTCTCCAGCACCTTGGTGTCAGAGCTTACGGCATTCTTCTGTTCCTTCAGCATCTTGCGGGCGGCGGCAAGCTTGAAGCCACGCACCTTCACCAGATTGTATACCACCTTGATGTTCTCGATGTCCTGTTCCGTATACTGTCGGATATTGTTGCCCGTGGTCTTGGGCTTTATCATCGGAATTTCCTTTTCCCAGAAGCGCAACATGCTTTCAGAGACGCCCAGCATCTCTGCCACCTCCTTGATGGAGTAATACAGTTTCAGTTTCTTTTCCGTGTTAAGTGCCATATTATATACTTTCTTCGGCAAAGATAATAATTTTCTTCTGTTTCGTCAACATCCGTGGCTTATAACACGCTAAAAAACACAAGGATAACAAATAATTTGGCTGTTTATCATATTTTTTTTAATTTTGCCGATTATATCAATAGGTAAGCGGCATGGGCAAGAACTCCCGGCAATATCATTGCCCTTTTCCTGTGCCCTTAGCAACAGAGTCAAAAAGAAATATTATTAAAGAAACAAGAATACGATGATGACAGCAAATGAAATCCGCGACTCATTCAAGAAATTCTTCGAGTCGAAAGGACACGTTATTGTACCGTCAGCGCCAATGGTCATCAAAGACGACCCTACGCTGATGTTCACCAATGCAGGTATGAACCAGTGGAAAGACATTATCCTCGGCACCCGCGAGCCGGAGCCACGCCGTCGTGCCGACACACAGAAGTGTCTGCGCGTGAGCGGCAAGCACAACGACCTCGAGGAAGTGGGCCACGACACCTACCACCACACCATGTTTGAGATGCTCGGCAACTGGAGCTTCGGCGACTACTTCAAGGAGGGCGCCATCGACTACGCATGGGAATACCTCGTCGACGTGCTTCATCTCGATCCAAACGACCTCTACGTCACAGTGTTCGAGGGCTCTCCCGAGGAGGGACTCGCTCGCGACGATGAGGCAGCCGGCTTCTGGCTCAAGCATGTGCCTGCCGACCATGTCATCAATGGCAACAAGCACGACAACTTCTGGGAGATGGGCGACACAGGTCCTTGCGGTCCATGCTCTGAGATTCATCTCGACTCCCGCACTCCGGAGGAGAAGGCAAAGACACCGGGACGCGAACTCGTAAACAAGGACGACCCACAGGTGATTGAAATCTGGAACATCGTGTTCATGCAGTTCAACCGCAAGGCCGACGGCTCTCTCGAACCGCTGCCGATGCACGTCATCGATACCGGTATGGGCTTCGAGCGACTCGTGCGCGCTCTGCAGGGCAAGCATTCTAACTACGACACCGACATCTTCCAGCCTATCATAAAGGAAATCAGCACTCTCTCTGGTCTGAAATACGGTGAGACAGAGGAAGTTGACGTGGCTATGCGCGTCGTTGCCGACCACCTACGTGCCGTGGCATTCTCTATTGCCGACGGTCAGCTGCCAAGCAACGCCAAGGCTGGTTACGTAATCCGCCGCATCCTTCGCCGTGCCGTGCGTTATGCCTACACCTTCCTGGGCCAGAAGGAGTCGTTCCTTTTCCGCCTCGTGCCGGTATTGGTACAGGAGATGGGCGGAGCATTCCCCGAGCTTGCTGCCCAGCGCGAACTCATCACAAAGGTGATAAAAGAGGAGGAGGAGTCGTTCCTGCGCACTCTCTCCAACGGTATCAACATGCTCAGCAGCGCCATCGAGGCTGTGAAGGCTGCCGGCAAGACAGAGCTCGACGGCACACAGGCGTTCCGTCTCTTCGACACCTACGGATTCCCTCTCGACCTCACCGAGCTTATCTGTCGTGAGAGCGGCGTCACCGTAGACGAGAAGCAGTTTGCCGTAGAGATGCAGAAGCAGAAGGAGCGTGCCCGCAACGCGGCAGCTGTGGAAAACGGCGACTGGATTGAGGTTCGTCCGGGCGAGCAGCAGTTCGTGGGCTACGACTATACTGAATATGAATGTCACATCCTGCGCTATCGCAAGGTGACGCAGAAGAAAAACACATACTTTGAACTCGTTCTCGACAACACTCCGTTCTATGGCGAGATGGGTGGTCAGGTGGGCGACACCGGTGTCCTCGTAAACGAGGAGGAGACCATCACCATCACCGACACCAAGCGTGAGAACAACCAGTCTGTGCATATCGTGAAGGCTCTGCCAAAGAACGTCGAGGCTGAATTCATGGCTTGCGTCGATACCGACAAGCGTGAGGCGAGTGCTGCCAACCATACTGCAACCCACCTTCTCGACTATGCCCTCAAGCAGGTGCTCGGCGACCACGTGGAGCAGAAGGGATCGTTTGTGTCGCCGGACACATTGCGTTTCGACTTCGCTCATTTCCAGAAGGTGACTGACGAGGAAATACGTCAGGCTGAGCGTATCGTCAACGATATGATCCGTCAGGACATCCCGTTGCAGGATCATCGCGACGTGCCTATCGAGGAGGCTAAGCAGCTCGGTGCTATAGCATTGTTCGGTGAGAAATACGGCGACAGAGTCCGCGTGGTGCAGTTTGGTCCGAGTGTTGAGTTCTGTGGTGGTATCCATGCCCACAGCACCGGTCGCATCGGTATGCTGAAGATCGTTTCCGAGAGTAGCGTTGCCGCCGGCATCCGTCGTATCGAGGCTAAGACAGGCGCTGCCTGCGAGCAGATGATGTACGACCTGGAGGACAGCATGAAGGCTGTCAAGGCTCTCTTCCACAATGCCAAGGACCTGCAGACCGTAATCGGCAAATACATCGAGGAGCACGAGGCTATGAAGAAGAGCATCGAGAAGTTCCAGGCTGAGGCAGTGGAGCGTGCCAAGGAGCGTCTTTTGCAGCAGGCTCGTGAGGTTGGCGGCGTGAAGGTCGTTACCTGCGTGGTGCCGATGACTCCGGAGGCAGCCAAAGACCTCGCCTTCAAGCTCCGTGCCGCACAGCCGGAGAATATGCTCTGCGTCATCGGCAGCAAGCATGACAACAAGCCGTTGCTCACCGTCATGGCCACCGACGACCTCGTAAGCGACCGCGGTTTCAATGCCGGTAAGGTTATCCGCGAGGCTGCCAAACTGATTCAGGGTGGCGGTGGCGGTCAACCTCACTTCGCCACTGCCGGAGGAAAGAACGTCGATGGTCTTTCTGCCGCTGTAGACAAGGTAGTAGAGCTGGCTCAGTTATAAACCTCAAACGGTCTAATGACCGATTTGGGTTAAATCAAAGATAAAGACAATTTTTGAATAAAATCGTCAACCATCTGGTCGGGAGTGCGGAAGTATCTGAATTACAGACACTTCCGCATTTTAATATGCGCAAAAACCATCTGGTAATTGTCTGGATGGTTTAAAGAATAACCCCTCCTAGCCTTCCCCAAGGGAAGGAACAAGTTACTCAGAATATTAACCTCAGCCCCCACCTAGCCTCCCCCGAAGGGGAGGGACGGATAACTTTGGCTACATGATTTTCGTCAGTAGTCATCTGATTATCAACGGCTTGTCAGCAGCAATAGTGACTGTCCCTCCCCTTCGGGGGAGGCTAGGTGGGGGCTTAAGTTATTAGGTGGTGCTGGGTTTTAGGTTATGTGGTGCTGGTGTCAATATCCGGAGTAATATGTTCCTTCCCTTTGGGAAGGTTAGGATGGGTTTGAGTTTAGGATGGGTTATCCTTTGGGTAGGTCAGGATGAGTATTAAAGTGTTTTGGGCATGTTTTGAGCATCACCCGTGCCCACATGGGGCAAGGTGCTTGCCCCGGTTGGGTAACGTGCTTGCCCCACATGGGCACGCTGCTTGCCCATTTCGTGACGTTTTTGTTGTCTTTGCCGATGATTGTGATTTGGGTTAAAAAGCAAAGGGCTTACCCGTGATGTAGGATTCAATGAGGATGCTGTGTGGCCGTCACTTTTATGCTCTTGTTTCCATGTCCTATGATACTTCTGTGATACTTCGATGATACTTTTCTGTAAAACATTCAGAAAAGTATCATTTGGTTAAATCGTTAGTATATAAGGTCTTAGGGGTGTAATTGGAGGACAGAATGATACTATGATACTTTATTTTGAGAAAACAATATTACTCGTTGATGTAATGAGGGAGTGTAATGATTATTTGTCGTTGTAGTGTTCTTCTGCTTGGATTATCAGTACTGATACGCGGTCGTCGTAGATGTCGTATATAATGCGGTCATGTGCTGTGATTTTCCACTTACGTAGTGTCTTGTCAGCCTCTTTGGAATACTCAATAGTGTAGATCATAGGTTGTCGAAATATCGTTGCATTTCTTCTGGTGTACTACATGAAATGGTCTCGCCATTGGCATACTCGCGACGCGCCTTGTTTATAGAGCGGTGCATGGCGGGTGTGAAGGTCTCGTCATCTTTGAGGTTGGCCATTCGTACGGAGGCTACACCTCGTAATAGTTTCAAAGCCTTCTTGTGATGTCGGCTATGAGCGCATTGTCTTCCAGTGTGACAATCATCTGTACTGGTTTGGAGTTTAATGTTGCTGATGCCATATCGTTATCATTTAGTTGTTCTTTGTTAGCAAAGTTACGAAAATATTTTGAATGTAACCATAAGCTTCTTATCCTTTTATATTTCATTGCGTTTTTATATTATCCGTTTTAGCCCCTGTGTCTATCAGTCTGCGGCGATGGACACTATATTCTCACCGATATTCTCATTCCGTGTTGGTGTTGTGTCCCCAGCCTGCGGCGTGGACACAAATCAAAAAAATGAAACACTGATATCACCGAGGAACACGGATTGGTCTTTTCACGGATCCATTCTTTTGATTTAATTTGGCCAATGATTCTTGGATCCCATTATGGATTTATTTGGATTCGAGAGTGTTGACACACTCCCTTTCCTGGCGGTTTCAGTGTTATTACTCCGCATACTGCCATCAGCCCCCACCTAGCCTCAAACCCATCCTAACCTTCCCAAAGGGAAGGAACTGATTACTCCGATTATTGCTGTCAGCCCCCACCTAACCTCCCCCGAAGGGGAGGGACGGATACCATTGGCTAAATGATTTTCGTCAGTAGTCGTCTGATTATCAACGGTTTGTCAGCAGCAATAGTGACTGTCCCTCCCCTTCGGGGGAGGTTAGGTGGGGGCTGAAGTTCAGGTGCAGAGTAACTTGTTCCTTCCCTTTGGGAAGGTCAGGATGGGTTTGAAGGTTAGGATGGGTTATCCTTTGGGAAGGTTAGGATGGGTTTGAGAACGAGAGGAGGCTGAAGATAACACCCCGTGTCCCATTTGGATTTAATCCAATGAGGACACGGGGCGCTGTCATTTGCATAGAGAGTGGACTACTGTTCAAAACGGTCTTATTGCCGATATTGCCTTTACTTGTTTACCACCGTCTTGCCGTTTACGATGTAAATGCCTTGTGGAAGTTTCAGAATCTCTGTCAAGGTCATGTTCCTGCCTATGAGTATTCCTCTCGTCGTATAGACACATGGATTGTCTCTATCTCCCATAATTTGTGCTATAGCGCACAATAGTTTGTATTTACCGTTTATCGTAATGTCATTGTCAGGCATTGTCTTCGGGTATTCCTCCCAACCCTCAAACTCATATCCTTCCTTAATCGGCACTTCCGGTTCAACGATTATCTCTCCGTATTCTACTTCCGTTTCGGCAATTGTCTCTCCGTCAATCTTCCATGTTACTTTATGGATGTTTACAGAGAATTCTCCCGTTACCGTCACGTCATGTGCCGGCATCTTCTCTGGAATCTCCGACCATCCGCTGAAGGTATATCCCTCTTTGGTAGGCTCTGCTTCTGGAGTGATAGCAGCTCCAAATTCAAGAGTGATGGTCTTGTATACCTCTCCATCCACTATATATTCTAATGTATAGGAGTTGATAGAGAATGAACCGTTGACCGTTACATCATGTGCCGGCATTGTTTCTGGAATCTCCGACCAACCACTGAATGTATATCCCTCTTTTGTCGGTTCTGCTTCAGGGGTGATAGTCGCTCCATACTCAAGAGTAATGGTCTTATACTTCTCTCCATCCACTATATATTCTAATGTATAGGAGTTGATAGAGAATGAACCATTGACCGTCACATCATGTGCCGGCATTGTTTCCGGAATCTCCGACCAACCACTGAAGGTATATCCCTCTTTTGTAGGCTCTTCAATGGGCACAATCTTAGTGCCAAATTCAAGAGTCTCGGTCCTGAATGGTTTACCATCCAACATATATTTCAGTGTATAGCTATTGGGCGTGAACTTGACTGAAAGTTCTATATTGCCGTCAACAGTTATGGTTCGGGGATTGTCGGTATTGCCGTCAGACCATGAGTCGAAACTGTAGCCCTCGTCGGGAATTGCCGTCAGAGTAGCTATAGCACCGAGGTCGTAAGAACCGCCACCCTCCACAGAACCATGTTCTGAGCCTGTGATGTAAATGGTCCTTACCGGTTTCACCACATTTACCACCGCATTGTTGCCAGCCCCCGAATACTTGTTCGTCAGACCTGGAGTGGACAGCAGGATGTTGCTGATCTGTATGTTATAGTTGCCAAAAGCAGCATCCTTCTTCACAGGCAATAATATCGTCAACACATTGCCGTCGCCTTTGGCAATCTCGCCGCCGCCAAGCGAATAACAGAAATAACGACTCTTGCCGTTGCCTATGCTGCGGCTCGTTGCCGTGAATCCCTTTGCTCTATCCGACCACTCATACTTGTCGAGAATGTCAAAACAACTTGTGTCATAATCCACATCAAACTGCAAACCGTTCACCACATCATTGTTTGACAATGCAATCTGAAGGCGCAGCGTGTCGCCAGGTTCCACATCAGCACCCGTGAGCGTGATATAGTTGGGCGAGTATCTGTTAGCCCTAACCTTGATGTTATGTAGCCTGCGGTCGGGGTCGTTGGTGTATAGCTGTATCAGTTCGTCGTAGTCACGTTCTTCCACATCGTCAAATATTACATCAACGCCAGTTTCTTCATTTGGCTTGATGATGATGGGTAGCTGTGCGCCAACCTTCAGATGTTCCGAACTTGACACTATGCGGTCTATGCGCAGCGGAGCCGAACCATAGTTGTTTATACGAAATGAAGTTTTCGCTACTTGTGTGATAGGAGTGCGTCCGAGGTCAATCTCGTCAGTAGCATTGATGCTTGGACTCAGGATGTTGATGTATCCCTCATATTTGTCCGACAACACATCCGTGAGCTTTCCCTTTATGTTTGCCGTCAGCATTGCTTTCGCAGCTCCAAGCGAAGTGCCGTATCTACCGTTCAGTTTCACCTTGAATGTGGCTACCACACCGTCGTTGCCCGTAAACGGCGAATCGCTGAGTGAGAAAGCAAGTGCATGCAGCGTCCTTCCCTTCATCGAAACGCCCATCTGGTGGTCCGTCTTACGAGAGGAGAGTGCAAAGCTGCCGTCCACATACTCCAGCTGATCCGGCATATTGAAGTCGAACTGGAATCCAGTGATTTCGTCCATATTGTTCATGCGCAAAGCCACGGTGACGATGCTGTCTGACATGCCCTCGGCATTCTCCACATGCAGCTCGTTCACGGCAAAAGGCAGAGCTTTCAGCTTCACCGTGTTCAGCTTGTATATGCTGTTGCATAGAAATTTCACTTCCTCCGTTATGCCACCACGCTCCACGGGGGCATAGTTGATGGTGAACTCCCTGCTGCTGCCAGCCTCAATCTCTATCGGGAAAGACTCGTTGCAGGAAAACTCCGTGGCGCTGAACTGCAGTCCGCTGATTGTCAGCGGAGCGTTGCCCACATTGCTCACCCTCACCGTCTGCTGATACGAACTTCTGATAGGCACTCTGCCATAGTCAATCTCCAATGTGCTGTATTCAGACTTGGCGCACAATATGGTGGCGTTGCCGTCGGTGGCGGCAGCACCCGGTAGGGTAGTGCCGTTGCTGTCAGTTATCACCACCTTGTCGGCATTCAGCGTGATGCTCGACGGAGCGTTGCCCAACTTCAGCCGCACGGTGGCGATGTCGCCGCTGCCTGGAGCGATGGCGTCCATCGACATGGAATATACGAAGATGTTCAGCTTGCCGTCTTTCACACCTGCCGTCACTTTGTGCTTGCTCGTCCTGTCGGTGGTCATGGCGGAGTTCTCCACGAGTTCGAGCCGTGAGTCGATAGGTATCGAAACCTGCACCGACGACACGTTGTCGCTGTTGGTCAGCCCCACCCGTAGTTCCACGATGTCGCCAGGCTTCCCCTCCACCGACCCTATGTCAACGATATTATCAGCGGCGGCACGTGCCGCCACCGATAATATCATGATACATACAAGCAGGAGATGCTTGATGATGCTTTTCTTCATAAGTAATAAATTAAATTTGTCTCATTATGAAGACCGGTTATTTCACCACCTTCTTGCCGTCAACGATGTAAACGCCGGCAGGCAGTTTCTTGAGGTCGCTGCTGCGTCCTGACAATTTCACTCCCGTGAGAGTGTATATTCCCGACACGTTCATCACGTCAGAACCCAGACGGGTGATGCTTGACAATTCGCCAGCCTTAGCCTCCACGTTCTTTCCTGCAGCATCGCTCAGTCTGATGTCCATAATCTTGGCGTTGCCGATGTTCAGGATGGCATGCTTGCCGGCAGTGAGAGTCTTGCCGCTCATGCTATATGCAAGGTATATGAAATCGTTGTCGCTAAGCCATGACGAAGCCTGCTCGAAGCCATCCATCTCGCCGGTGGCGGTAACTTCGCTTCCCTTCTCCGTGGCAATCTGTATCTGCACACCTGCGAGGTCCACAGGCGAGTCTACGTATACTATGCCGTTCTCCACGGTGTATGTAGCCGTAGCCATTGCCATTGAGCTTACGTCGGCATTCGGGTTGAGAATGGTGCGGATGATGCCCACCACGTCGAGGATGTCAATCTGCAGGTCCGTGTTTACGTCGGCAGCCTCGAAGATGAACGGTTTCGGTTCCTGACCTGAAGCATAGTTCACAGTGGTTATCACGTCGGCAACGTCCACTTTGCCCGAACCGTTGGCATCGCCGAGAGTAGAGGTCATTGGAGTGACAGCAACAACATTTGACGGGTCAGTCTCCTTAAGGTCTGTAGTTATCACCTTATACTGATAGCAGTATGTGGTTCCCGGCACCACGTCGTAGTCTACGTATTCGAGCGTCTCGTTGTCGAGAAGTTGCTTGTTCACCTTTATCGTGTCGCCCTTGTCGGTGTAGCGGTAAAGGTTGTAGCCGAGGAAGTCGTCGAAGCTGTTCTGCACGTCGTTCCACGACAGCGTCACCTTGCCGAGACCAGCCTCGCCCATGAAGCCCGTGCTCAACGAACCGGCAGCCTGCACGTTCACGTTGAAGCGGCTGTTCTCGATAGGGATTTCGAAGCCCTCGTCGTCTTTCGCTCCGTCCACATAGATGCGGTTCAATCCGTCAGCGCCAGTCTTTCCAGTGATGGTCAGGTAAGTTGTGTAGACGGTGCTGTCTGCGCTCCATGTTCCCTCTTCGGCGATAGGAATCTGTGTGTATGGCATTCGCACACCCATTGCTACCATCGGCGTTACGCTGGTGCGCATCGGGCGGTTGAAATATACCTCAAACTTATGCTTGCCGACGCCCAATGGCGGCAGCATATCAAACTCATCCTGAGCGTCGTAACCGTCAACTACAACTTTCCAAACGATGCCGTGGGCATCGGCATTTGGACGGGTGAGCATGTTGGAGAGATCGTATTCGGTGGTGCCGTAGTTGTTGTATATGTCAAGGATGCTTTTTCTTACTGTCGCTTCTTTGGCTGAACCGAAATAATTTGGGGCATCGGTTGTGAAAACATTAGAACCTTCATCGATATACGTTCCAGTTGTACTGTTGTTAAAAATATTAGAAGAATTAGTTGAAAATAAATCTATAGCGGCATATAATTTTGAAACATCCGTTTCGTTTCCAATTAAATTGCAATTTTCAAACTTACTACCTATCGTAGAACATCCCCAGAATTGACTATTCCTGACTTCGTCAATGCGCCACCCAAATTAAAATTGGTCTTTTGATAGGTC
>ERZ1026888.295-NODE-295-length-29252-cov-51.267699_pt1 | contig 29252 bp, 17 predicted proteins | sample MGYA00380174_ERZ1026888 | MGnify/ENA primary metagenome ERZ1026888 (study PRJEB33269, sample SAMEA4719810) | human gut metagenome | biome: human-associated habitat; feature: organic feature; material: feces | place: Cameroon | collected 2013-10 ...
CGCATGCCATCAAGATAGTGAAGCAGCGCAACCAGCGTTACTTCTCCACACTCCGAGAGAAACTGATGTGGGGTGCCGACCAAAGACAAAGATAGCAAGGAGAAATCCCCCACAAGAGTAATCATAAAGTTCAAAGTTCAAAGTTCAAAGTTCAAAGTTCAATGTTCAATGTTCAAAGTAATCAAGCTTCCGAAATTCAAGTATTCTGCCAAGATGCTGCTGGTGTGGCTCTGGGTGGTATGGAAGGGCAACCGCCTGCAGGCTGTCCTCAATGCTGCTATGGGCTTACTTTCGGTGGGCGTGAGCCTGGCGCAGGTATGGGCGGTGAAGCGTGCCATCGATGTTGCCTCCCATTCCGTGGAGGGCAATGTCTATTGGGCTGTGGGCTTGATGGGATTGCTAATTCTCTGTGACTTCGCCTTGAGTGTAGGAAGCATCTGGATTCGCAACGTGTTGGGCATCAGAGCGCAAAACCGCATGCAGCAGCGCATGCTCAATCGCATTCTGCGTTCCGAGTGGCACGGCAGGGAGAAGATGCATTCGGGCGATGTGCTCAACCGCCTGGAGAGCGATGTGAACAAGGTGGTTGATTTCCTTACGGAGACATTGCCCAACACCCTGGGTGTACTGGCGATGTTCCTGGGTGCCTTCTTCTATCTCTTCTCGATGGACAAAATGCTGTCCGTGGTCATCGTCATCATGATTCCTATCTTCCTGGCATTCAGCAAAATCTATATGAACAAGATGCGCTACCTCACCCGTCTGGTTCGCGATTCCGACAGTCAGGTGCAGAGCGTCTTGCAGGAAACCATCCAGCATCGCATGCTCGTGAAGACCTTGCAGGCGGAGGAGCCGATGGTGGAGAAACTGGAGGAAACCCAGCGCCGGTTGCGGGGCAATGTGATGGTGCGTACCAAGTTTAATGTGTTGAGCAATTTCTTCCTGAACTTCGGTTTTGCCCTGGGCTATCTCGTAGCTTTCCTCTGGGCAGCCTTGCGCATGGGAGCTGGCACCCTTACCTTTGGTGGCATGACCGCCTTTCTGCAATTGGTAAACAAGATACAGACGCCGGCGCGTAATCTTACCAAACTGGCGCCTGCCTTCGTGGGCGTGTTTACTGCAGCCGAGCGATTGATGGAGCTGGAAGAGACTCCGCTGGAAGAGCAGGGCGAACCTATCCTGATGCCGGCTCCTTGCGGCATCCGTCTCGATGATATTTCCTATGCCTACGATAAGGATGAACATTCGGATAGCCAGCGTCTGCAGGTGCGCAACATCATCCATCATCTCAGTTTCGATTTCCGTCCGGGTTCGTGTACGGCGATAATGGGAGAAACGGGAGCAGGAAAGACCACGCTGATTCGTCTGATTCTTGCCTTGCTCCATCCGCAGGAGGGCAAGGTGACTATATATAATAAGGTGGGAGATGAAATCCGGAATCAGGCAGAGCTTTCGCCTTTACATCGTTGCAACTTCGTGTATGTGCCGCAGGGAAACACGCTGATGAGTGGCACCATCCGTGATAATCTGCGACTGGGCAAGATTGGTGCCACCGACGAGGAGATGAAGGCAGCGTTGCATCAGAGCTGCGCCGACTTTGTTTTTGATTTGCCTGATGGACTCGATACCCTGTGTAGCGAACAGGGTGGCGGATTGAGCGAGGGACAGGCGCAGCGCATCGCCATCGCCCGGAGTCTTCTGCGCAATCGCAGCATCATGCTCTTCGATGAGGCTACCAGTGCGCTCGATCCGGAAACCGAGCGTCAGCTTCTTCAGAATATCCTTTCATCGCACGATAAGACCATCATCTTCATCACCCATCGTCCCGCCGTGATAGAATATTGCGACCAGACGCTGAAGATTAAGAGAAATGTGGATTAAGTAATTTTGGTGGGAGATGTAGAAAATGATATGAGGGTGTGCCATAAATCCATGACACACCCTCGTAATAGAGGTATTTTGACCTTTGAAGATTATTTATCGGGTTTCTTTCAGCCCCTTCCTATATGACGTTATTCTGTTTGGTAATGGTATGAATATTTTTTCAATATCATTTTCTTGTCATTCTCATAAAAATACTCTTCAATTAACCTGCCAGAATTGTCATATGTAAAATAGGTAGAAAAGCCTCGTTCGTCAGTTTGTCGTATGATACCAACAAAAGGCTTATATTCCATAGTCATTGTCATCGCATGAGGTAACTGTAGCCTTAATTTTTCTATTTGTTTCCAATCATTTTCAGTCGGTACCGATCTGGCTTCTATTGTGTTCAATGTTGATTCTGGTAAATATTGAATTAACTCAGAATAACTGCAATTCGTGATCTTTGCTATTGGATACATTCCCAAATACGACCATATAAGAATGGTGGTGGTATGATTCTCTTCGATTTCCCTTGGATTTCCATAAGATGAATAATGCCCTAAATCTTTCCTTTTTACATATGCGTTCTTTAAAACAGAGGCATCAATAGGGGTATTCATTTCTGCTTTATATTGAGCAAATGGCACATAAGTATTCCCCTGCTTGCCATATTCAGTTTTATTTGCGGATATTATTTTCTCGTTAAGATAACTTTGGCTTTCTATAGGAATTCCTACGATATTAGCTTCTGTCATCTGTTTGTATAAATTGTCGTTTTTATCTGATGGATACAAACATACATCTTTATATGTCCCCAAAGATGTTATAGTTTCTTTCTCACTCAATTGGAAGTATGGATTGTAGGAATAGTACATTTCTTCTTCCTTGAAATCATTTCCATAATACGTTTTTTTTCTGGCGGAAGTTAATAGTGGTTGTTCTATGTCATATATGTATGAATGAACATTTCGTTCATGTGGCATATAAACGAACCCAAAGACTTTCTTGTTGTCAAATGTATCATAGTCATATTCCTCCACTTGTTTACATGTCTCCCATTCGTAGAAAATCGATTTTTTCTTAAGAAGTCCATTCTTGCAGTTGAGTATGGTTGGTATGAAAGGATAGTTTACTTCCTGGCTCTTTTCTGGTTCGTTAATGTACTCGTATGAAACAGAATATTTGCCACAAGTTTCTTTCACATTGTTATATCCATAAATATATCCATCTTTCAAGGTGCTCATTGGTGCTACTGCATGAGAACTTTGAACCAAGTAAGTTTTTGAAGAATTATTTGAAGCATCTTGGAAATATTGAAGATTATATACATAGGAGGTGGTTTGTGGCATTAATAAGTTAGCACCACTATATTTAAAAGTTCGTGTTTCGCTACCTCGTATTTCCTTAATACGCAATCCCCCAATAGGTACTTCTACCCCAGCGTCAACACTAGTTTTCATATATGTATAATATATAGAAAAATAGGCATCCTTAATAGGGGAATATATCTCAAAATTATAAGTTCCAGCAGGAAGTCCTAGTTTGTAGCTAGGGTACTGATAAGGATCTCTTGCATTTATCATTTCATTCGGTGCTGTTAAAGAATAATACCAATTTTCGTTCTTGCTTCCATCTTTCTTTATTCTATACACTCTAAATACGGGATATGATTCATTGTCATAAAGATATGATAAGTCTGAAACCCCAGGCAACAAATTTCTTGCGTAACCATAAATGTCAAAAACGGTATATGTGTCAATCTTTATAGTTTCCGTTCTTGTTCTTGGAATATCCATATAATCTTCGTCGTCAACCTTGTCAATGTTGCAAGCACCAATACTTGACGTTACTTTATGACTGACTGTTGTCGGTGGAGTCATACTTGTTGGTACTTCATAATTGTATTCATATTCTTCTCCTGTAGGAAACTTTAGCTTTTGCAAAGTTCCCACTCTCATAGAATTTAAGTTCGGTGTCTTGTCGGCTCCATGATAAAGTATTCCATTATATGAAGCAGGGAAATAAAAGTTTGCCCCTTGTTTTATTTCATTACTATACCCCCATGAGTCTGTATTGTTAGAGTTCTTAGCTGGTAAGTCACCTGGATAGTACTCCATCGAATACTTGATAGTTTTATCTGTATTATCAATTACAGAAACAAGCATGAGTCTTTTGAATACATGAGCGTATGAATCTGTTCTGTTAGCGTTCATGTATTTATAAGAGAATGAATAGTTTTTGATGATTTCATCCATTTTGTCCTTGATGTAAAGCCCAACCAATTTCTTGGGAACATTCAATGGATACATACTATTGCATGCCTTAATGTCCTCACGGGTTGTTGTTTGAAAGTTAACACTTCCTGCATCCCAGGTGATTTTTGCCAGATGATATCCTTCAATCATTGTTTTGCTGCAAGAATATTGAGGGCTGGATGACATGGTGTAACCATTGCCACTTGTGTTTAGCAAATTATACTTTAAGACTGATTCCACTGTTGGTAGCTGATAGTTTTCTGCTTCATATTCAAATGTAATGACTTGTTTCTTGGAAGTAACTATCTTTGTTAATAACCATGAGGATGTATAGTCGAAAGAGGAGGGATACATATCGCTTACACGTTGTTCGAACTCGTCACAAACAGCTTGTGTTAATGTGTAGTTCATGTTTAGCTCATTATTTCTATGGAAACAATGAGTTGTCTCCTTCAATTCAAAGAAATACTGATTACCATAGGTATCCACTACCTCGAAGGTAAAAGAGCCACTTTTGTTGACGCTTTTTTCGTGTATTTTTATTTGGACATGGTTCTTTCCTGTGCATGACAAGAGTATAGGTCCTCTAGTCTTGTCAACCAAGAACTTACCTGAAGAGCCTGGTATGCAATAGCAGAATACATCAGGTTCTGAATCTTTGACCAACAACCAACTTGCGCCTAGGTTGTTAGTTTTAAAGTAGCTCTTGTCAATTGGAGCTTTTGCTTCTGAAGCAAAGTAATATCCTTCCTCTATCCCATTGTCATGCCCTGCGCCGTATTCATGAAAATCATCACCGCATTTGACTGTACGAGTTATCATACCTGCACAATTGAGATTCCATCCAAGGCCTACCCATGATGCCTCTTGAGCAACTTTGATGCCTGATGCATGATAGCTTAGGTTGATGGGTAGTTCCAGACCACGCAAAGGGATAGTATATAACGGAATGTTTATTTCCGGAGTTCCCGTATAGTATGAAACTGGGCAGTCTATGGCCTGTGCCAATCCTGCTACGGTTGGTGATTTGGGTGCAAAGAGGATGTCTTGTGTCACGATGTCGGACTGAGTAAGAACCGTAGAAGCGGTTGCATATTCATAGCTTGGATTGCTGTCAAAATGTTTGTTTGTAATATTAGAGACAGTATCACTTTGTGATAAGACTTCCAATGGAGTAAAAAATAGCATGAAAGCTATAATGCTTTTATAAATGTTATTTGTATTCATATCAATGCGTTTGTTTTAAGTTTATAACAATGAATATAAAACGATTAAGCCTAATAGCAGTACAGGAACTACAATGAAGACTAATGCAAGCCATCTATATTTATTCTTGTACTTTCTATGCATTTGCAGGAGTATTCTATAATATCTTCTATTTGGCAATAATACAATGGTTAGTATAATTGGAATAGAGACATGAAATGCTAATGAATTAAAGTTGATGCGTGAAAAGTTCTCTCTTCCGACTAATAGCATTATAGAAATTATCAGAGTTTCAGTCAAAATAGACAAAGATGCAGAAAGCCCGATGATAGTATCAAATATACCACCACCGAATCTTCTTTGCCAACAGTAAATCTTATAAAAAATTAATTTTAATAATTCCATATCAATATGTTCTTTCTAAATTTATTTTTCCACTTGATTCTAAATACATCATGCTCAGAGTATATGCAATGCCAATGCCGAAACCTATAGGACCTCCGTATATAGATAAAATGCCCATGGCTACATCAGCAATATCTTTTGCATATATATTCAAGTTGGTACCCCCATTTTGAATATAGTCTTCTAAATCTAATAAAGAAATAGAAACACCACCCCATCCTAGTACTTTTCCTGCTATTTTACTTGCATTAATGAACTTGGTCGTCCCACTTCCGAATGCCTTTAGGTTCAGATTCGTCAATTCGTTATACGATTTCGTATGCATTCTCATATAAGAGTTATCTGTCTGCATAGCGGTGGCGACATCAAACAGCTCATTTTGGAGGCTGATGGAACTTCCTGTTCCAAACAGACCTACATTTATGTTTTGTAAGGTTTTGATAGTCTGGAATGCATTGCCAACCAAAGCCATTCCGACTCTAAAAGTTAACCCGACACACGTTGCTTCCCCTTTTTCAATTCGCCCAAAATTGACGTAATATTCCTCTTTCTCATCATTGTAGGTGAGATTTGAAAGAAAATCGGCGTCTTTGGCATGAAGCTCGAAATTCTTGTAGTAATCGGCAGGTGGATTTCCTTCATTAATGCCTTCCATGAAGCGTCTTATCGCATCAGGATCAGTCGTCGACCAATAGTCAAGTCCAAAAGGATCCTTGCCATTGGCAAAGTTGTTGAGGCAAAAGGCATAGGGAGTCGTAGAGACATAATCTTCGCTTTTACGATCCATACTAGTCCATCGTCCAAGGGCACTATCGTAGTTTCTGAAGCCAAAATCATGCAGGTTCAACCCAAATGTCTTGTCCAGTTCTTTTCCGTTGAATGCGTATGGTTGAAAATCCACATTGAAACTGAGGTCTGGGATGATGTTGCCTAGGGCATCATAGGTAAGGTATTGTTCTACCTTGCCTTTTTCATCAAAGACGGCCCTAACGCTTCCCTGTTGGTCTTGCGTAAAATAATGGTAGTGCGCTATACCTTCATTGAGGGAAGCGAAGCCACCATTAAAAAGAACTTTGTCCACCACTCCGTTTCTTAAGATGAAATTACCAAGATATTCGGTAGTGTCGCTGGTTACAGTGTATTGCGATGCCGATTCCGCCAATTGAAGCCCACAGGGAGCAAATGGAGCAGGTGATTGTAAATGATGTACAACCCTCAGTTTGCCTCCGTTTGGAGTATAGCAATATTCTACTTGATGCTTATTTTTCATCCAGATGCGTTTGGGAAAATTCAGTCGGTCATATTCAAACAGCTCGATATCCTTATTCTTGTCGTTTGTCATGGCGCCATTCGCATCATAAACATATTCTACATCAGAGTTGTATCCGTCCTTGAAATCTGTACTACCTTTATGACAGATGTCTTCTGCGTAATCCGATACAGATTTGAGCTGGTTTCCCGTATATTTCAGCGTCAGATTATCAACGAGTCCAAAGGTTCCATCGTCTTTTTTCCCTTGACGTTTCAACTGGTTGATGTTGCCATTCAGATCATAGGATGGTATCTTCACTCCGTATTTCCAATCCGTCCCTATTTCCCCGTTGTCATTTGTATAATATATACACTCTGTCAAGCGGTCAAGTCTATCATAATAATACTCGACATGATATTTCTCCTTTCTGTCTGGCAAGGTGAACTCCGCAGTTGCGAGATTGCCATTGTAAGATTCATACCCCTCGTTCACATCATAGTATGTGTACATCAGTTCCTCATCCAAACCTGGAGACTTAATATTTCTCAGCCATCCACGGGTATTATATTTATAGTTGGTGCTGGCATTTCCTTGTATGTGTGACACCAATCTGCCTAATTTGTCATAAACGGTTTTGGATATAACCTGATAGGGCTGTCCATCAATAGAGAGCAAACTCTCTATTCTCTTTCCAGTTGCAGAGTGGTAACTGTTTTTGCTGGCAAAAGTATGTGTAGTACCCCTGTAATTCAGGATACTTAGACTCCTCTCTGGCAATCCCGTGTAGTTTAGGTCATAGGCTATGAGCAGGCTTTTGTCTGCTCCATACGAGCCTACACTTTCTGCAAGTCTTCCTCTATGATCATAATAGTGGGCATGGTAGAGCTTTTCACCAGATGAGCATACTTGAAGTTGCCCAGTCAGGAGACCTTTGGTCTGGGCGGTGATGCTTTCCGTGATGGTCATGTTGCCATCAGAGACCTGTTCTTTTGATTTTAGTTTTCCGGATATGCCGACATCCTGGAAGAGTGAACTTTCCAAAAAATCATAATTGTCATAATATCGAACTTCCTCCAACTCGAAATCTTGAAATTCGCATGGCTCCTGGCATACATATCCTGTTTGAGCTATTCCAGAAGAATGAGAATCATACTTAATTACATTATCGCCGTTTAAGTGAATATCTTGAGAACAAGTTCCTTGTACGCAAAGTCTTCCTAGACTATCATACATGAATACTCTATACAAGCTTCTCATGCAGAGCATGGCATCTTGCATGATTACAAGCTTATCGCTAGAATTGTATCCAAAGAATGTTTTAATCCCCCCTGGGAGAATTTTGCTAACTATACGGTTTCTCTCATCATATGAATATTGATAGGTGTATAATGAGACATCAGGTGTCTTTTGATATTGGGGAGTTAGAATATAACGTAATCTATTTAGTTTGTCGTAAACATAATAGGTGGCATGTTCTTCTTTCCCGTAACTCCGTTCCAACACTTTTCTTCCCAACTCATCAAAATAAACTTCTTTTGTATGACCTTCCTCATCACTTCTCGTTTGATATGTCAGTTTGTCTTTTTCATAGAATTCTCCGTTGTCTATAAGAATTCCATCCTGTTCTGAAACGGTATAGTGCTTAATGGTGTTTGCCTTGTTGAGGAAGAAAACGTAGTTTGCTGATCTGTCATCATCATACCAATCAAAACCAGGACCAAGAATAGAAGATAAGTTGCCAAGTTCATCATATGATAGGGTTGTGTAGGCGAACTCGTCTCCATAACTGTCTCGGGACTCCTGGGCTAAATTATAGGAGTTTTTATATGAACAGTCATTTTGAGAATCTATGAGGGAGGACTGCTTGTTAAGCATTCCGCTATTGTTGTACTCATAATAAGTACGCACATAATTGCCATTACCCGAGCCATTGTTGAGGTTTTGGCTTAATCTACCCTTTTTGTCAAAGTAATCTATGTTTATACAATTGTTACTCCCTGAAGGTGTCGTGAAGATTTCTGTCTTGACGTAGTTGGCGTTTGCTGATTGTGCGATGGCTATCAGGCGGAAAACTATGAGCAGAGCAGACAGAGCTATTCTTTTATATGTCAATTTCATAGGCTGAATGATTTACAATATACTTGACCATCGACAAATATGTAGGCTACATAAATACCTTTGCATAAATGAGATAAATTAAAACTAAGTTCTCCTGATGGAAGTATATTTTGTTTGGAATAATTCTTGTTGCAATATACAATTCCTGCAATGTCACAAATTTGAATTCTGAAGTCGTGGATTTTTGCACTACTATAACTGATTTTTAACTGTTTAGCAGTAACATTCAGACCATACTCAAACAATGGAAGATTTTTGTGATTGTTTGTGTTTTTTTCGGCTTCTTTATCTTCTAAAGAAGTGTTGCTATGATATTTATAGCAAACTGAGTTTTGGGAAACGAGAAGATTGTTTGCAAAGAACCTCTGATTTTCACAATTCAATATGACATGATAATTTGTTACATCATACCATATATATGATTTTACGATTCTTGTTATGGGTGCTTGCTCTATTTTTTGAGGATAATTAATAAATACATTTTCTTTTTTTTCACGAACCAGCAATACGACATTTTCGATTACTTCTTCTTGATTCACCATCATTTTCCCCATACCAATAACCTTAATAACCTGATTTCCACAAATACTCATATTGTATTTTCCGCAATATACCCCTTCCGCATTATAAGGTGAAACTACAGAGTCGTTTAGTTGCAGATTAAAGGGTATAGTCTGCAATCCTTTAGGGCTATATTCTAAGAATGTGGTTGGATTTTCTGAGGTTATTAAGGATAATCCGTCTTTTGTACGAATATACTTAGACAATTGCTTGTCTGCCAAGATAATAATAGTATCATTCTTATCTTGGTATTTTATATAATCCACGTTGCTTATGTCAGATGGTGCTGTTATATGCCAAATGCAATTTTTTCCTTTTTGAATCTCTGGTATTTTTTCTATTTTTATTCTTTCTGTCTTATTGTAGGCAAATATGGAAAGATAATTTATAGATAACAAAGCCACGAGGATTATTTGCAAGACGTTTGGTCTTGCAAATATACATTTATTGTAGATATTATAGGAGATGTTACAATTCATCTTATTGGCTTTTAAAAAATGATAAGGAGTATTTTGAGGGTGTGCCATGGACTTATGACACACCCGTTTCTGATTTTATTTCTTTTATCTTATTTGATCACCTGCTTCTTTCCCTGGTGAATGTAGATGCCTGCCTGTGATGGCTTCTTCATCATCTTCATACCGCTCAGGGTGTACCAGGATGGGTCGTTCTGGGCGTTGTTGTCGATGATAGGATGGCTGATGCCGGTAGATGGCATGTCGGCTGTAACATCCTTAATCTTATACTTCGCACCATTCTTCTCGTTCTGAATCTCCAGATAAGTATCCTTATTTATATTCGCGAAATCTACGGTCTGTGGAGAACCTGTGCCTGTGCTGAATACGAAGGAAACCATGTAGCTCTTGCTCTTGATCTTGTAAGTATGATAGAACCACTTCTTTCCCTCAATCTCCTTGCTCTGGGTAACCTTGTCGCCTGGCCATTTACCCGAAGCGGTCAGGTTCTCGTTAGGACTGTCGCACCATGCCCAGAAGTTGAAACCGCTGGTCCAGCCCACCTGGTCGGCATTGGCATAAACGGTAATATCGTATGGCTCGAAGGCTGCAGGCTTTTCTACCTTGTAAGTACGGGTCAGCACGCCGCTGACAACGCCATCTATCAGCAAGCCCACCTTCAGGGTTGTCTCGCCGAAAGGAATCTCCAGTTCCTCACCGCTCTTTGCCTTCTTGCTGCTGGCAGTAGGTTCTGTGCCGTCGGTGGTGTAAACCAGCTGCGCATTATCCTCGTTGCTTACTGCCACGAGCTTTGCCTTCATCACGCCTTCGTAATCTCCAGAAGCCAAATCAACCCAAGCCACGTTTGCCTTCTTAGGCATGAAGTAGCGGTAGTGGTAGCCGTTTAGAAGTTCGGCGTATGAATTAGGCGCAGCAAACTGGTTGGCGTTAGGCCCCACGATGGCGATGAGCGAAGCCTTCGTGCCTACGGTCATGATGCCGTTATAGCCATTGCCTTTGTAGGCATTGAAGGTAGTGTTGCTGGTGTTGGTGATGCCAGCCAGCTGACGTGCGTTGATCATCGCCTTGATATCCTGCTTGCAGTCAATCCAGTGCTTGTAGAATACGCATGGGGTACCGCAAGATGCCAGGATGTATGCATTGGCTGCCAGGGTATCCTTGCGGATAGGGTCCTGCTGTTCGCTGGCTGAGCGATATTCTGTATCGTGATTCTCCACGAAGGTAACGGCATACTGCTTGTAAGCTGGGTCGTTAGCCAGACCATCGGTCTTTACGGTTGACCAGTTGGCTTTGATGGCATCGCGCACCACGTAGCGGATAGGGAAGTCGAAGGCTGCACTTGTTATCTGGTCATTCACCTTGGTGGCGTTGAGCCAGTTCTTGACTACAGATACATTTCCATCCCAATATTCTCCTACGGAATAGGTTGGTTTGGTAGCATCGTTGTAGATGCCCGTGTATTTGCCGCTGTATCCCTTCACCATGTCGTAACGGAATCCGGCGTAGCCGAAGTCATTGAGGAGCATGTCGAGATAAGCCTTTACGATGGTCTGCACGTTCTGGCTGCTGTGGTCAAGGTCGCGCATGCCGCCCCAGTCTTCGCCGGTATCGTAAATGCTGCTGAGCTTATAGCCGTTTTCGTCAGCCCATTTCTTGGTTTTGCCTCCGTCATCGTTGGCGCAGATGTCGGTGGATTTCATCTCGTAAGTTACGCCCTTGTAGGTTTCCACAGGGAAATCCACCCAGTTGGATACATTTTTGCGATGGTTGATAACCACGTCGGCGATGGTTCCGATGCCGTTGGATTTAAAAGTTTGGATGAGGCTGCGGAGTTCCTTTTCGTTTCCGAAAGAGCTGTTGTAGTTGGTAAACCAGTAGAAGTCGTCGTATCCCATTGATTTATCTCCGCCACAGTTGGCGCTCTGCGGAATCCATACGAGGTTGAAATACTTACTCAGTTCAGGAGCCTGCGCTTCGAGGTTGGTCCATTTTGAGTCGAAGTAGGAATCCCAGTAGAATCCCTGGAGCATCACGCCGCTATGGTTGGCTGGCCAACCCTGTGCGAACATATTTACGCTTGCCAATACGGCAGCAAGAGTAGTGAATATTTTCTTCATAATTCAAGAGTTAGTTGTTTCATTTATTTTGTTCATGGGGTAGTAGTTTAGCCATTCGTTCGGCTTACCTTTGCCCGTTGCAAAGTTACGATTAAATCCAATAGGTATGCGTAAATAAGCAGTAAATCAATCAAATGATTTGCGCAATCGTTTGCATTCTTGCTTTCATTGTCTGTGCATCAGATGCGGCTTTAGGAGATAATTATTATTAAAAAACTAGAAAACATTTGGCTATCTCGTTTTTTATTGCGTAATTTGCGTTGCGTAAAAAGCGCAATGGCTATAAGTGTAACGAAAATAATAAGATAAAAGCAATAATATGGCAACATTGAACAATCCTTTTGTAGTATATGGTTATAAGGGCGCTGAATATTTCTGCGACCGCCAGAAAGAAACCGAGAAGATGATTTCTACGCTGCATAACGAGCGTAATATCACGCTTGTCGCTCCTCGCCGTATGGGCAAGACGGGATTGATACATCATGTCTTCCATCAGATGGAGGAGCAATATGAAGGGGTGAAGTGTTTTTATCTCGACATCTTTGCCACCTTATTCTTTTCCTTAAGAGAAAATATTTTTTTCCTTAAGGAAAATAAAATCTTCCCTTAGGAGATATTTTCACTGTATTTAACTTGTAAAGCTATTTTGTTCCTTCAATTTCTGGATTTCCTTCAGTGGAAGCTCGGTGACAGTTGATACTTGCTCATCTGAAAGGCCCATTGATAGAAGGCGGTGAGCTGTGGCTAGCTTTTCTTTTTCCATGCCTTTCGCTATGCCTTTTTCCATGCCTATTTCCATACCTTTCGCCATCATCAGAATATACTTATAATCAGTTGCTTAAGTGTGAAAGGAGAATTCTCTGAAACAACAATAATAATCAGTAGATAGGACTATTCATATAAGGAGAAAGCAACTTAGTCTAAGGGAGAAAGCAACTATCACAAAAGGAATAGAAAAGGCTTCTTTCTATCGGATGACCCGGGTCATCCATATAGATGACGGTAGTGAGCCATATAGATGACCCGAGTCATCCATATAGACGAACTTAGTCGTCCAGCCGATAACTCACCCCTTTTCTCCTGCTAACATCTATCCCTCATCCTTCTGGTTACTATCCTTTATCCCAGCATTCATAACAAAGACACCCACTATTCATTATCAAAGCACCCGCTATTCATTATCAAAACACCCACTATTCCCTATTGGAGCAAGGCACATCGCCATATTTAAGCTTAGCCATCAATTACCATCTCAAAATAAAGAGATTTTTCCTTTCACACTTAACTCTCTTATTTTCAATACAATCCACATTCCGTGAAAGGAGATTTATGATTCACCTTAAATATTTCTAACTGTACGGTTGAAACGAAAAAAGGCAGCTCTCGGAATGCGAGAGCCGCCTTTTAATTATGAACACACACAACATATATGTGTGTACTATTTGTACAAAATGTTATTTCACTTCAACGAAGGCATAAGCACCTGTGATATCATTAAAGTAGATATTATATGTACCTGCAGGAACAGAAATGTTGCTGCTGCCACCAGAAGTGATAAGAGTACCCTTATTCTCATAGTTCTGACCTTCAGCAAAACCCCAGTTTCCATCATCGCGCCACTTGTGATCAGCACGAATCTTCAAGCCACCAGCAGGAATCTCTTGCTTGGCAAGATACCAATTGTGAGGAGCCACTTGCTTCAAGTCGATGTCATCACCTTCATTCCACTTGCCACCTACACCGATCAGACTAACATACTTAAACTCTGTAGGATTCTGGTTGGCAAGTTTTGTCCACTTATAAGTCATGGTAGAGAAGTCGGCTGTGAATGTATAGTAAGCATCCTTCTCTTGGCAAACGTCACGTCCTTGATTACCAACTCGTCTTCAAACAGTCCATTCTTATGCAAAGATACGACTTTTCCTCGTAACTTCCAAGGTTTTAGGGAAAAATACTTGAAAGGGATGAGGAGAAAGAAAAAATAGACGACTCCCGGATTGGAGGAGAGTCGCCTATTCTATGAGTTTTTAACCAAATCAGTAAAGTTCGACCAACTTTCAACTTTGAATCCTCTTAGATCTCTGACGGATTTCTTAAACCACTCTATTTTAGAAAGCTCCATAACAGTTTTTACAAGTGCAGTCAAATCATCATTCATCGTCATGTATGTACTGCCTTGCACCCACTCGAAACCATTCTTCTTTAGAAGCTCTTTTATTTCGTAGTAAGCCTTGTTGTAAGGTTCGCCATAGTATTTCTGTAAATCAGAAATAACCATATCAAATGCTAGTGCGTACATACTGCCTCCTTTGCTGGCTCAAATAAGTCTTTATATCCAAAGAATATGTTTCCATCTGCGGTTTTTGCGGAGATGACAATTCCTACGAAAGGATTGTTCTCAACTTCAATCACTTCGCCCTGTGTCCAGTCTTTGGCATGTGTCAAGTCTGGAGATATTAATACTTTGTCGCCTGTTCTCATAATCATAAAAATATAAATGTTGTACTTATTCGGTGCAAAGATACGACTTTTCCTCGTAACTTCCAAGGTTTTTGAGGAAATGTTGTGGGTTAATGCAAAAAGAAAATAAGCGGCTCTCGGAATGGGAGAGCCGCCTATTGATATTTAGTTTGTTTGATGAAGCAAATGCTTACTTCTTTGTCATCACACATTTAGCAAAGCCTTCAGCCCAAGCATAAAGCTTGATGTCGTAAGTACCTGCTTCTACAGTGATGTTTCCACCATTCTTTGTTGTGAGGTTATCTAATTCTCCACCCCAACTGATGTCCCAACCGTCGTTGGCGCGGAACTTGATTTCACCAGCACTCAATGTGATGTTCTTAACTTCCCAGTAGCCATTAACTTCCTTGGTATCTTTATTGTAAGGAACGTAAGTCATATCTACGTCAGAATCCCAACCATTAGGTGATGCGCTACCAATGATACCGATTGTTGTGATAGGAGTCAGAACATAGCTCTTGCTATCCAAATCAACATCTACCTTATAGTAACCGGCAGCTTCTGTCATAGTGATGTTGGCTGCATCAGGAGCTGTGTCGAAGTTTGCGCCATAGTTGGTGCCTTTCCATTCTGGTTGAGTACAGAACTTGAAACCATTCTGGTTCAAGTACATGAAACCAGTAAAGTGTACACCATCCTCACCTGCGAGGTAGTCATTTGTTGCCCATCCATTAGCATCACCAGCCATATAGAGCACTGGTTTGCCTACGGTGTAAGTAAGGTTGTTCATATCAAGAGTAACAATCCATGTACCTGCGCCTGCGATTACTGGAGTCTGAAGTTTACCCCATGAATCGCCATCATAGAGAATGTATCCGAATGTGTCTTCTGAACCGTTCTCCTTGCAGCCCAAGGCTCCCTTGTTGATGGAATCCCAGTCATTACTTACGAAGTTGCTGCCTGCATAGAACTTAAACCAGTTCTTGTCTGCTGTAGTTGTAACCTTCAACTGATAAACTCCATCGCTAATCTTGTTCATCCAGACAGGAGATTTAGCATCCCATTCATTTCCGTTTACCTGACCGAGCATGTAGTAGCCCTTCTCATCGAGTTGAGGTGTTGCTGTTGGAGTAAACTTACCTGTAGTCTCGCCCTTGGTAGTAATGCTTACCGCATCACCAGAAGCGAGATTGATAGAAACTTGAGTCTCCACTTTCAGGTCGCGAGCAACAGAAGCACGAGACTTATTCTGCTCGCAAACGAGTTTCTCCAATTCTGATGCACTTACCTGAACGCTGTTGCCAACTATTGTTCCATTGACAGCTACTCCGTTTACCTTGAAATCCTGGAGAGTGAAACCAGATACATTGGCATCAGTAGAATTGACTGTTACGAGATTGATGATACCATCTTCATCAGCCATGCTGCCTTCTGCCTCAGAACCATTGGCAAAGGTTACCCCATACTTGGCAGCAGATGCTTCCTGCTCGTTGGCCTGTGGGTTAGCCCAGTCGTCGTAGTCGCCAGCGCAGCTGGCAAGTGCGAGACTTGCCATTGCTGCTAAGCTATATAATAATGTCTTTTTCATTGTGTTCATGTTTTTAATTATTTAACTTCTGCTGTGTTCTTGTCGAAGTTGACGTAGAGTTTCTGTCCTGCTGCGCAAGTTACAGAGTAGCCGTCACCAGCCTCAGTCCAAGAGTTAACAATGTTCAGGTTTCTCCAGAAACAGTTGCCATTGAGGATAGTGAACTCTGTACGATACCAGTCGATTCCTGGAATCTTGATGTATGCGCGAAGCTCACCATCACCACCGAAGGTTGGAGATACCCATTCGCCAGTCTGGTCAGCAGGAGCTGTCATAGCCCAAGCGGCAGAAGCATCGTCCCAATTACCGCCTGCTGTCTTACCGATGATGTATGCTGCACCTGGATAAACATTCAGAGAGTAGTTGATGTTTTTCTTGTCTGCAGACATTTCACCAACGAAGTGGAGAACGAACCAGCCACCATGAGCAACCTTCAGGTTTCCTTCGCCATCCTCAGAGAATTCAGCACCAGCATTATCGTTGATAGCAGCCAGACGGCTAAAGCCACGCCTGTCATTCTCGTATGTACCCCACTTGAATGAACCGCCATCTGGAACATAAACCATGGTGTAATAGTTGCCTGCCATACCATATACTGGAGCCACTGGCTTCCAGCTCTTCCAAGCCTCCTGGATAGAAGAACCAACTACGAACAGGTTCTCTGGATACTTAGCATCAGGAGCCTTATAAGTAGCCTTCACTGAAGGCAGGGTGATGATGTTGGAATAGCTCTGACCAAGATAAGGGTCGGCTGTACCATCTATGATAGCACGCAATCTTACATACACAGGCATTGTTTCAGGCACGCTTGTGTCTGGGTTGGCTGCCTGGAACATATCAACGAGTGTAGAGTTCAACTCTGCTGCATCTACTGCCATCTTGGCTGTGGTGTATGAGGTTGCCAACTCTTTATGTGTAGCTGTTGTATCTGTCAGGAACTTCTGATCCAAAGCTACCTGTACATAATAGCGAACCACATATGGAATACCGCCATAGTTTGGTTGGGTACAAGACAAGGTCAAGTTGTTGGCACTTGCCAAGTCGTATGTATTGTTTTCTGCGTATGCTGGTGTATTCAATACAAATCCGTCTGCAGCATGGCTTAAATCCAATGTAGGATTGCTGTCATTGTCGTCAGAACATGAAGTGAAGAGCAAAGGTAAAACCATTGCAGGCAACAGCATCAATTTAAAAAATATCTTTTTCATAAATGTATTCTTTAATCAATTATTGTTCTTTATTCCGAAGAATCCCCGATTTACTAAGATTAGTAATTAGGATTCTGAGTCATGTTAGGATTACCTGCAATGTCGGTAACAGGGATAGGATATACGTTGAACTTAGACTCGATACCGATACCACCTGCTACACCTCCCTTGAAGTCCCAAAGATACTTGGAACCTGTGAAGAGACCAAAGCGGATCAAATCAGAACGACGGCGGCCTTCTACATAGAACTCACGGCACCACTCGTCAATCAAAGTCTGTTCATCAACAGAACCTGATATCTCCTTGCGATGAGCACGGTTCTGAATAGTCTGGATATCTGCGAGAGCTTCTGTGGCATTTCCCAAACGATAGTTGGCCTCTGCACGTGTCAGGTAAATCTCAGCCAAACGGAACAATGGAATATCTGTATCCATGAATGTACCATCGTGGATGTCGGAACCGTCTGCATGTCGATTCTGCCATTTTACGATAGAAGCACCATTTGTGAAACCTGTAATCTGCTTGCCAGGGCTGAGTGTGCGGATGCCGCCACCTACACCCATGTAGAACATGGCACGATCATCACCTGCTCTGTTGATGACATCTTTTGTTGTTACGTGCAATTCTTCATCCTTTGCGATAACCTGCTCCTCGGTGGCATCCTTCAACGCATCGTTTTCACCTGCCATAGGGATATTGTCATTAGGGAAGAATTTCTCAACCAAGTCCTTGCGGGCGAAGTTACAGCTCCAGTAGTTGCTGGTGAATGAGTTTGGCATTCCTGAAATACGCATAGATGCTACGAGGTATGTAGAACCTGAGTATTCCTGAGTTTTCTTGCCATCCTGGCGGATAGGGAAGATAATCTCCTTCATAGCCTGGGTGTTCTGGTCGTTGTCGCCCATGAATACCTGCTCATAGCCAGAGAAACCATTCTTTGTATCGGTTGACAAAGCGTAAGCACCACTATTGAGAATCTTGTCACAGTAGTCCTTTGCCTTTTTGTAGTCCTTTACCTGGCCATCTGTGTAAACTGCAGAGTTCAGAGCCAGACGAGCATGGAGGGCGTAAGCTGCACCACGATCGGCACGACCAAATCCCTTGTCGTCATTGTAAGCACCAACTTCCTTCAGTTGTGGCTCAATCTCGGTCAATTCCTTGTCAATCCAGTCGTAGAGATCCTTGCCGGTTTTCTCTACAGGCAACTCACCATTAAATGTATCCTTGAAAGGTGCCTTGTGGAAGAGATCAAGGAAATAATAGTAGTTCAAGCAGCGGAGGAAACGAACCTCTGCAATAACATCGTCGCTCATCTTGCCAGTTTGCTCACTGATAAACTGGTTGTGAAGGGTGATGTCGTATGCCAGGCGCTGGTATGCCCAGTTGGCACGTACTGAACTTGAGTTCCATGCAATATTGGTGAGGGCAGGGATATCGGGATCAGTCTGCCAAGCCCAGATAACTTCATCGGTACAAAGTTCCTGAAGATTGAAGATGACACGGTAGAAACCGCTTTCACCTTCATCCTGGCTCATATCACCTTTTCCGGCAGGACCAGCCTGACCGGTCAAGCCAAGTGTTGCATATTGTTTAGCCAAAAGTCCAGCGGCATCATAAGTAGGTGATGACTGAGGATCAATTGAGCTGATATTCAATTCGTCTGCGCAAGAAGCCAATCCCAAGCAGAGGAAACCGGCTACTGCTGTCTTTAATAATATATGTCTCATAATTATAATCCTTTATATATTAGAAGTTGAGGTTCAATCCAATCTGGAAACTCATTGGACGTGGATATGGATTGCTGTCGATACCACTGGTTACCTCTGGGTCGATACCCTTATATTTTGTGATGATGAATGGGTTCTGTGCTGTGAAGTAGATACGTCCGCTGCAAGAATTCTTAATCAATGCAGGGAAGCTGTAACCCAATGTAATGTTGGTACACTTCAAGTAAGAAGCATTACGTACAAAGTAATCACTCAAGTAGTTCTGGGCAACTGTCAAACCTGTGAAACCGAGCTTAACGGCCTCTGGAGTGGTGTTGCTGAATGAACTGTTAGAGTAAAGACCTGATGGAGAGATGGATGCTCTGTTGGCCAAGAAGTCATAATATACGTAGTTGCCCAAAGATGCACGGAATGCCATACTGAAGTCCCAATTCTTATAGAGGAACTTAGTGGTGAGACCCATGATTACATCTGCAGCTGGGTTCTTGTAATAGTAACGGTCATCGTCGTTAATCTGACCATCGGCATTGCGATCTACGTACAGACCCTCGATAGGTTTGCCATTCTCATCATATACCTGCTGGTAAACGAAGAAAGCGTTGACTGCTTCACCCACCTTGTTCTTCATCACCTTGGTGTTGTTACCACGAGAAATCTTATCTCCTGTCCATACCCAGTCCTGAGCACCGGCATCAAGAGAGGTAATCTCGTTGTGATTCCAGCCTACATTATAGGTAATATCCCATGTAAAGTCCTTGGTTACGATAGGCTTTACATCGAATGCCAACTCAACACCATAGTTCTTGAGGGAACCTACGTTCTTCATCAGATTATCACCGAAAGTAGTACCTGCTGATACGTCAACTGTTGCCAGCAAATCGGTGGTCTTGCGATAGTAACCGTCAAGATTGAAAGAGAAGCGGTTGTTGAGGGCAGCGAAGTCAATACCGGCATTCCATGTTGTTGTCTTTTCCCAAGTCAACTGGTTGTTGTACTTGTTTGGACGTACAGTCTGATGGTAGTCGTTACCGAATGGATATTGAGCGTAAGAGTTACCTACTACATAGAGAGGTGCGTAGTAGAAGTCATCGATACCATTCTGCTGACCGGTCTTACCCCAACCCACACGGAGTTTTAAGTCATCGAGCCATTTTGCATCTTTCAGGAATCCCTCGTGGTTGATCTTCCAGGCAAAGGCTGCTGATGGGAAGTAACCCCACTTCTTTCCCTTGTCGAAACGAGAAGAACCATCGGCACGGAATGTAGCGGTAATCAAGTAACGGTCGAGAAGATTATAGTTCAAACGGCCGAAGTATGATACCAGAGAGTTGTGGTTAGCCCACTCCTTCTCGCTGCGCTTTGATGGGTTGTGCTGCCAATTGTAGTAACCTGTCTCCTCGTTGAGGACTGGGTTGTTTGCCTTCTGGTATTCATCTGTACCAAAGCCCTCGTCGTAGCCATGTCTGTGGTAGTGGCTCTGCTCGGCACCTGCCATAACATCGATATCGTGAACACCAAACTTATGAGCATACTGTGCATAGGCATTACCAATCATATTGTATTTCCAATAGTGAGTCATACCAGCCCAACCGAAATAGTTGTTAGAATATGAGTACTTGGAAATCTCATCGCTTTGCTGTGTAGAGGTGTACTGAGCACCCAAGCTTGCATGCAGATGCAAATCCTCGAAACCATGAATCTTGTAATCTACCTCAAAGTTACCACTGTAGTCACGGGCGTGAGCCATAATCTCTTTCTGGTTGAGAAGAGCCACTGGGTTCTGGGCAGCATTAGAGTTGGTTGTATTCTTCCAGTTAGGGTCTGTTATATCATTAGCCTTGTTGATCAGGTTCTGATAGTAACCGCCTGTAACTGCATACTGGTCGCCTTCCCCAAAAACAGGCTGTGTTGGATTCATTGATAAAGCTGCACCGATAGCACCGCTTGCATCTGCATAGCGATCCTTCTCATACATAAACTTACCTGTGATGTTGATGTTCAAGTGCTTGTCGAGCAATGATGGAGCCAAGTTGAGGGAAGCGTTGACACGATTCATCCAACTGGTCTTCACGATACCATTTGAGTTATTGAAACCAACACTGGCACGATATGGCATGTTCTTCAAACCTCCCTGTACGCTTACGTTATGGTTGGTAGAAACTGCTGTGCGGAAAATCTCGTCCTGCCAGTTGGTATCTGCATTACCTAATTTTGATGCATCAAGACCATTGATAGAGCCGACAAGTTCCTTGTACTGAGCAGCGTTCAAAACATCATATTTCTTCTGGATAGTAGAAATAGTTACATCGCCAGTGTAAGAAACAGAAGGCTTCTGACCATTGCGACCTTTCTTGGTAGTGATGATGATGACACCATTAGAAGCACGGCTACCATAGATAGCTGTGGCAGAAGCATCCTTCAATACGGTGAATGTCTCAATATCACTAGGATTGATCATAGCGAGGATATTACTCATACCTTTAGCTGTCTGGTTATCAATAACCAAACCATCTACTACATAGAGTGGGTCGTTGGATGCTGTCAGAGAAGCACCACCACGGATACGAATCTGAGCACCTGCACCAGGAGTACCACCTGCTGTCTGTACATCAACACCGGCAATCTTACCAACCAACATGTCTGATGCGTTGTTGGTGATACCCTTAGAAAGCTCATCTGGCTTGATGGCAGTAACAGAACCGGTCAAGTCGTCCTTCTTTGCACGACCATAACCGATGACTACGACTTCGTTCAAAGACTTAGAGTCATCTGACAAGGTAATCATCATGTTAGATGTGGCTTTGATAGTCTGTGGAGTCATTCCCAGATAGGTGAAAGTAAGATTAGCACCTGGAGCTGCGTCAACAGAGAAGTTACCATCCATGTCGGTAATACCTACTGCCTTACCGTTCACTGTAATGGTAGCACCCATGACAGGCTCACCGGAAGCATCCTTCACATGTCCCTTAATCGCATTACTTTGCGCAAAGGAACTCGCTGTCAGAAGCAGACCACCTGCGAGGGTCAATGCTCTGAGAGGCAATTTAAATTTTACCTGCTTCATCATTTTGCTTGATTTTTAAGTTTATGTTTATAATTATATTTAAATTCGTAGTTGAATATCATTGTTAGTCTCTGGCCTTGTTTTATAAAAAAATAGGTCGAGGTTTTGCGTTGCTTATTCTTTCTGGGTGCAAATTTACAGTGTTTTTCGATACAATGCACTATTTTTTAGTTAATTCCGTTATTTCTTATGCGCAAACGTTTGCACTTGATTTGCTTGATATTAATCAAGTAAAAAGGTACAAGATAACGGATATTTGTCTAATTTTGCAGCGTAACTTAGAAACAACATGAACGAAAATAACAACATAACAATGAAAGATATTGCTCGCGACCTGGGGGTAAGCATCGCCACGGTGAGCCGAGCATTGAAGGACAGTCCGAGAATCAGTGCTGCCCAGAAGGAGCGTATTCAAGCATACGCACGTGAACATAACTTCTATCCGAACATCATCGGCGAGGCACTTCGCCACAGCAGGGTGCAGCCGATGAAGGTAATCGGAGTTATCATCCCCGAGATGGTTCACTATTATTTTATGTCTATCCTCTCGGGAATAGAGGAGGAGGCGAGAGCCAGGGGATATCGTGTGATGGTGGCGCAGAGCAAGGAGCGATACGACCGAGAGGTGGCTATCTGTGAAGACTTCTATAAGAATAAGGTGTGCGGCATCATCGTTTCGCAGGCGAAGGATACCAAGCAGTATGACCATTTCGAGAAGTTGATGGACAATGGTGTGCCGCTCGTCTTCATCGACCGAATCTGTACGGGGGTGAACTGCTCCAGAGTGGTGGTGGATGACTACATGGGTGCCTTCACCGCCGTGACCCATCTCATTGATACGGGCTGCAAGAAGATAGCCTTCTATGGTTCGCCAATGAACATGGAGATTTCCAAAAACAGATACAACGGTTATCATGATGCCATCGTGAAGCATGGGCTGACCGAGAACCCTGACTGGGTGAGAATCTGCGATAACCGTGCGCAGGCTGAGGCTATCACGCCTGAAATCCTGGAGCAGGATGAAGTGCCGGATGCTTTCTTCGCCATCAACGACGATACCGCCATCGGCATCCTCTATACCGCCAAGCGCATGGGATACGCTGTGCCAGATGACATCAGTATCTGCGGTTTTACCAATGGCGACCGTGCCAAGGCGAGCGACCCGATGCTTACCACCGTGGAACAGCGGGGTGTGGCAGTAGGAGAGGAAGCGGCAAATATCCTCATCGGACAGGTGGAAGGATCTATCCCGAAGGATGATGTGGAGAAAAGAGTGGTGAGAACCCGACTCGTGGTAAGAGGAACTACGAGATAAGCTTGAACTTTGAACACCGAACATTGAAATTTAAAATAACAACAATATGACACAAAAACCTGATTTGAGTTTCTGGAAGCTCTGGAACCTGAGCTTCGGTTTCTTCGGGGTACAGATTGCCTACGCCCTTCAGAGCGCCAACATCTCCCGAATCTTTGCAACGTTGGGTGCTGACCCACACAACTTGAGTTATTTCTGGATTCTCCCTCCATTGATGGGAATCCTGGTACAGCCTATCGTAGGTACGCTGAGCGATAAGACCTGGTGCCGATTCGGTCGCCGCATCCCTTATCTCTTCGTGGGAGCCACGATAGCTGTCCTCGTGATGTGCCTGCTGCCGAATGCCGGTTCGCTGGGCCTGACTGTGAGCGGAGCCATGCTCTTCGGCTTGATTGCCCTGATGTTTCTGGATACGAGCATCAACATGGCGATGCAGCCTTTCAAGATGCTGGTGGGCGATATGGTGAACGAGAAGCAGAAGGCGAAGGCTTACTCTATCCAGAGTTTCCTCTGCAATGCCGGCTCTGTGGCTGGTTACATCTTCCCGTTCCTCTTTACCTTCCTGGGTATCAAGAATGTAGCAGAACAGGGCGTGGTGCCTGATTCCGTTATCTGGTCGTTCTATGTGGGCGCTGCCATCCTGATTCTCTGCGTTATCTACACCACGATGAAGGTGAAGGAGTGGAATCCGCAGCAGTATGCGGAATATAATGGTGTAGCTGGCGATGTGGAAAAGGAAGAAGAGGGTAAGGCCGATTGGATTACGCTCTTGAAGAATGCGCCATCTACCTTCTGGAAGGTGGGACTGGTACAGTTCTTCTGCTGGGCTGGCTTCCTCTATCTCTGGAACTATTCTACCGGTGCTATCGCCGAAACCGTTTGGAATACCACCGACCCTAAGTCGGCTGAATTCCAGGAAGCAGGCAACTGGGTGGGCATCCTCTTTGCCGTACAGGCTGTGGGCAGCGTGCTTTGGGCTGTGGTGCTTCCTCAGTTCAAGAACACCAAAATGGCTTATAGCGTGAGCTTGCTGATTGGTGGTGTGGGCTTCGCTCTTATTCCATTCCTGCACGACCAATACTTGCAGTTTATCCCATTCCTGATGATTGGTGCGGGTTGGGCAGCCATGCTGGCAATGCCATTCACCTTTGTCACCAACGCCTTGCAGGGCTATGGTCACATGGGGGCTTATCTGGGATTGTTCAATGGAACCATCTGCATTCCTCAGATTGTGGCTGCCATCTGCGGCGGTGTCATCTTGAGCCTGGTAGGTTCTCATCAGAGCGACATGATGATTGTGGCTGGTGTATTGCTCATCGCCGGTGCTTTGTCTGTCAGCATCATCAAGGATAAGAAATGAGGCTCTTCAAGAAGAATGGGTGCAAACGTTTGCACGCGTTTTTCCTCGATTTGTGCAAAAAGAAACATATATGATACGGATTTTTTTGCTAATTTCGCATCGGAAATAAAAAATAAATAACTAACCTCTAAGTGGAGTCTTATGACAATTCATTTTAACATAGAATACAAAACCGTGTTCGGCGAGCAGCTCGTCTTGAACATTCAGAAGGAGGATGAGGAACTCAAGTTCCCGATGACTACTCTCAATGGTGAGAAGTGGTCGTTCGACTGGTGTGTAGAACAACCTGCAAAGGTTTACACCTATTTTTATAGTGTAGAGCGCGAAAATAAGGTTCTCAAAACCGAATGGCTTCTGGTGAAGCATCGTCTGGAACTGAACGCCACCAAGGCGGATGAGTTTACCCTCTATGACAGTTGGAAGGTGATACCTGAGGATGCTTATCTTTACAGCAGTGCCTTTACCGATTGCATCAATCACCAGGCTCCAGAAGAACTGGCGATGCAGAACTGTGCCAAGACCGTACGCCTCATCGTGCGTGCCCCTCAGCTTCGTGATGGAGAAAGACTCGGAGTGGTGGGTGCCGACAATGTGCTGGGTGCATGGAATGCAGAAAAAATGCTGAAGATGACACAGCACACCTATAACGAATGGGTGGCAGATGTGGATGCTGTTCATCTGCAGACCGCTCACATGGAGTTCAAGTTTGTGGCTTACAACGAGAAGAAGGACCTGCTTTTCTGGGAAACAGGCATGAACCGCACCATCGACCTGCCGGAGATGAAGGCAGGCGATGCCATCGCTTATGATCTGGACCAGGCGTTCTTCGCCCTCTACAACCGCAAGGTGGCCGGAACATTGGTTCCGGTGTTCTCTCTGCGTAGCGAGAAGAGTGCCGGTGTGGGCGACTTCGGCGATCTGAAGACCATGATCGACCTCGTGGCTTCTACCGGACAGAAAGTGCTTCAGCTGTTGCCTATCAATGATACCACCATTACCCACACTTGGACGGACAGTTATCCATACAGCTGCATCAGCGTCTTCGCCATCCATCCGATGTATGCCGACCTGAATGCTTTGCCTGTATTGGAGAACGAGAAGAATCGTGAGAAAGCAGAGAAGACCCGCAAGGAACTCAACGCCTTGCCGCAGATAGATTATGAGAAAGTAAATGGCTTTAAAATAGATTATCTATATTTGGTTTTTGAACAAGCAGGTAGAAAGATGATGAAGGAAGCTGAGTTCAAGGCTTTCTTTCAGGAAACGCAACAGTGGCTCGTGCCTTACGCACAGTATTCTTACTTGCGCGACAAGTATCGCACAGCCGACTTCACTCAGTGGCCAGACCATAACGTCTGGGATGAGGCTGAGCGCAAGGATTTAACGAACCCGGAAGCCGAGGCATACAAGAACGTGGAGTTCTTCTACTTCGTGCAGTTCATCCTGAACAAGCAGATGCAGGAGGCGCACGAACATGCCAAGGCGAAGGGCGTTATCCTGAAGGGTGATATTCCTATTGGTGTACATCGCCACAGCTGCGATGTTTGGATGGAGCCTAAGTACTTCAATCTGAACGGTCAGGCGGGTGCTCCACCAGATGACTTCTCTGTGAATGGTCAGAATTGGGGATTCCCTACTTACAACTGGGATGAGATGTTGAAGGATGGTTGCCAGTGGTGGACCCGCCGCTTCCAGAATATGTCGAAGTTCTTTGATGCCTATCGCATCGACCATGTGCTCGGCTTCTTCCGCATCTGGGAAATCCCAGTGGATAGCGTGCATGGTTTGCTCGGACAGTTTGCCCCAGCCCTCGGCATGACCCGTGAAGAGATTCAGAGCTATGGCTTGAACTTCCAGGAGGACCGCTTCACACGTCCGTTCATTACCGACTGGGTATTGGACCGTATGTTCCATGAGCGTGCCGATGAGGTGAAAGAGAAATATCTCGACCGTCTGGATGAGGAGCGCTATCAGATGAAGCCTGAGGTGGATACCCAGCGCAAGGTGGAGGCTCTCTTTGCTGATGTGACAGAAGAGAAGGAAATCTGGTTGCGTGATGGCTTGTATGCCCTGATCAGCGATGTGCTCTTCGTTCGCGACCGCAAGAACCCAGAACTCTTCCATCCACGTATCTCGGCACAGCTCGACTTTATCTACGAGTCGCTCTATGATGTTGACAAGGCTGCGTTCAATCGTCTTTACAACGACTACTTCTATCGCCGAAACAACCAGTTCTGGTATGGCGAGGCGATGAAGAAGTTGCCTAAGCTGGTTCAGGCTACCCGTATGCTGGTTTGTGCCGAAGACCTGGGTATGGTGCCTGATTGTGTGCCATGGGTGATGAACGAATTGAAGATATTGAGTCTGGAGCTCCAGAGCATGCCAAAGGATCCATCGGTTAAGTTTGGTCATCTGAGCCGTAACCCATACCGCTCTGTCTGCACCATCTCCAGTCATGATATGCCTACCTTGCGTATGTGGTGGGACGAGAATATCTCCCGCACCCAGGAGTATTACAACACGATGCTCTATCGTGAGGGACCAGCTCCTCATCCGCTCCCAGGTTGGTTGGCAAGAGACATCATCGCCCGCCATCTCACCTCTCCATCCATGCTCTGCGTATTGAGCGTACAGGATTGGCTGGCCATCGATGAAAAACTCCGTCTGCCAGATGCCGATGCCGAGCGCATCAACATCCCTGCCAATCCAAAGCACTACTGGCGCTATCGCATGCACCTGAGTCTGGAAGAGTTGGCTGCCAGCAAGGAGTTCATGGAGGATATCACCGAACTGATAGCTCAGAGTGGACGCAACTAAAATGTTGCGAAAGCAAGAGCAAATGCAATAGCAATAGATATTGCAGAATCAATAGCAAATGCAAAATCGTGCAAACGTTTGCACCTTGATATACAGAAAAATACCCTCCCATTTAGCGGAGGGTATTTTTGTTTTTTGTATCTTTGCACTGTCTTAAGAATAAACAGATTATGATTAAGGTTAACTAACAAGGATTCAAAAAAACAAGAATAAGCAATAACTGAACAGTATGAAGAAACTGAATGTATTAGTGATGGGCCTCTTGCTCCCGATGTTGGCAGCAGCCCAGACCGTTAAGTCGCCTAACGGCAACGTCTCAGTAACTTTCTCTTTGACAGAAAAGGGACAGCCTACCTACGAGATGAGCTATAAGGGAAAGACTGTATGTAAGCCATCTCATCTCGGACTGGAGCTGGCGAAGGATAAGCACGCCTCTAAGGGTATGGAGGAAACCAGCTTGATGGATGGTTTTACAGAAACCGGCAGCAAGACATCGACCTTCGATGAAACCTGGAAGCCAGTATGGGGCGAGACTGCTACCATCCGCAACCATTACAACGAGATGGAGGTAAACCTGAACCAGGCTTCCTCCAAGCGCAACATCACCATCCGCTTCCGTGTATATGATTATGGTATGGGTTTGCGCTATGAGTTCCCTCAGCAGGAAAGCCTGAACTACTTTGTGATTCAGGAGGAGCATACCCAGTTTGCCATGGCAGGCAATCATACTGCCTATTGGATTCCGGGCGATTACGACACCCAGGAGTATGACTACAACATTACTCCATTGACCGGCATCCGTCCTGTCATCGCCAAGAACCGTGAATCTTACAAGAGCAATTCATCTACCACCGTCTTCTCGGATACCGGCGTTCAGACCTCTCTCCAGATGAAGACCAAGGATGGACTCTATATCAATATCCACGAGGCTGCCTGTCTGGATTATCCAACCATGCACCTCAACCTGGATGAGAAGACATTGACCTTCGAGTCTTGGCTCACTCCTGATGCCGTGGGCAGAAAGGGATTCATCCAGACTCCGTTCAATACTCCTTGGCGTACCGTGATGGTGAGCGATGATGCCCGTGATATGCTTTCATGCAAGTTGACATTGAATCTCAACGAGCCTTGCAAGATTAAGGATACTTCATGGATTCATCCTACCAAGTACTGCGGTGTATGGTGGAACATGATCGTTGGCACCAAGACCTGGAGCTATACCAACGACCTGCCATCTGTTCGCCTCGGTGTAACCGATTACAGCAAGTGCAAGCCTAATGGCACCCATGGTGCAACCAACGAGGAAGTAAAGCGCTATATCGACTTTGCAGCCAAGAACGGTTTGCAGGAGGTGCTGGTAGAAGGCTGGAACGAAGGTTGGGAAGACTGGTTCGGTCATCAGAAACTCGATGTCTTCGATTTCGTAACTCCATATCCTGACTTCGATATCAAGATGCTCA